>OJWP01000153.1_pt1 | contig 26904 bp, 24 predicted proteins | sample 1600341 | NCBI WGS metagenome assembly OJWP01 (sample SAMN04436651, study PRJEB24849) | human gut metagenome | biome: human gut; feature: NICU; material: stool | host: Homo sapiens | place: USA: Saint Louis, MO | collected 2010-03-24
AATCCAGCCAGCTACAGGGTCGTTCGCAAGAAATCTTATTTATTCAACAAAGCCCATTGCTACATCAATGACCACCACTGGCACCCGCGCCGCCCTGGCAGCAATGTGCTTTGCATATGACCCCAAATCACGATGCGTGTAATACGTTATATTTTTATACGTTGGCTTACGCGCGCCGGTTTGCAGGTTATAGCCATAACTGATATCAAAAGCCTCCTGCATGATCTCACCACAACCATTGATCGCTAAGACAGGCAGCGATACATCATTATCAACCAATGTGAGACCTGACGCGGCAGCATGCGAGCGCAGTGAGTGTACAAAAGGCCGATCTTCATAATTAGGAATAAAATGTTTAAACAATTCGTTTGAATAGAACGTGGTCGCTAAAAAATCCTGCTCCTTCAGCGATAAATAGGCTTTGGTCAATAATGTGCATCCAGACTCATCGGTGCCGGGATGAACAAACACCCGATCCTGTACCCCCAGCTGGGATACTTTTTCGTAAATGCGTACCTGATCCTGCATCGTGAAACCAAACTCCGCCGTATCGTCCAGAGGAATGATCAGTTGTTCGAGAACTTTTTCATCAACCAGTTCGATTGCTTTTTCGATAAGCAGCAGATTCTTGCTTCGGCGCGACAGCCAGTCATCAAAGGAAGCAGAATCAATGGCGGAATGATGGGCACGCAGCTCAACTTTTTCATCTTCGCTTAGCCCAACACGCTTTTCTTTGTCAGACAGGTAACCGACCTGAAAAATAGAATGTCCGATACGTGCGTAGTAATCCGGCTCTTCTTCACTGGAATTATACTTTGGCGTACGCAATACCAGTGAAGAAGCATATATCTTAAGAGACGGATAACGCTCTTTCAGACTTTTAATTTTATTCATCCTTGCCGTAAGCTCGCTCAATTCCATCTGATGAATACGCGCCGGAAAAAGCCCTCCGTAGAGATACATATCCAGACTGATAATCAACGCGTCGGCATCGGCGCAATGGCTGTTTATAAATTCATCGACAGCCTGATGTGATGCGGGCTGCTTCTTATAGCCTAAAATATCTTTAGCGGGCATTTTTAATGACAACTTACTGTCCATTGAAGCCAGAGAGATAAGAAAGTCGTAATTATAGGGTCTGATATCCAGAGGCACGCAAATCATGTTCATATATTTCTCTCTGGTTATTTCTGTTTATTCATAGCAAAAACAAATGGCAGATAAATAATAACCGACAAGCCGATTAAAAAGACGGACAATACCGCAGCACGCCAGTCGCCTCCCGTCGCCAGAAAAGCGCTGATCACTGGCGGCGTTGTCCATGGAACAAGTACATAGGTATGGTTAATGATATTCATTGCCGTAGCGGCATAAGCAATCACAATGCTGATAACCGGGGTGAATAAGAAGGGTATAATCAGTACCGGATTGAACATAATGGGCAGGCCAAAAATCAGTGGCTCATTTATATTGAATAGCATCCCCGGCGTCGCCAGGCGCGTGATTGCACGATGATCTGCTTTTTTCGCGGCAATCCACAGAGCAATCAGTAAACCGATTGTCTGACCCCCGCCGCCCATAAAGCCATAGGCATCGATAAAAGGCTTCGTGACGATATGAGGGATTGCAAGGCCAGCCTTAAACGCGGCCGTGTTTTCCTGAATCGCCACCAGCAGGGTTGTCTCAGTGATCGGGTACATGATACTGGCACCGTGGATCCCCGCCCACCATAAGCCGTTTTGCGTCAACAACAGCCCGATGACTCCGCTCAGGCCCTGTAAAATATTTTGCAGTGGAGCCTGGATCATTAGAGTAACAATTTCATGGATATTTTTGTTGAAAAGGCTTGTCAACGACCATGCAAAAACACTTAACAAGGTTAATACCAGAATCATCGGTATTAATACGTTAAAGCTCCTGGAGACAGAAGGAGGAACCGAATCAGAGAGGGTAATTTTTAATTTCGGCGAGGCTGAAACCTTACGAAAAACCTCCGTTGCAATAAGCGCTACAAATATGCCTACAAACATACCTGATGCACCACTTTCATTGCCACTGATTAGCCCCGAAACCTGAAAAACCTCTCCAGCCGGTGCTGTAACGGGAATACTGACCGGGAATAATACAAATAAACATGCCAGCGAGAAGACAGCATAGGTTATCCCATCCTCACCATAGCTGTTGGCTAAACGATATGAAATCATCACCGTAGCAAGAAAGGCAAGAATATTCAGCGTTCCGTTATACACGCGAACGCCGATTTCCTGTAGATGGTTAATCCATGCGCCTTCCAGGCCCAAAAATCCGACTAAACCGGATTCGCCGTTAAGTAATACGTTATTTATTAATATAAACAGTGATGCGGCAATAATTAAAGGCATCAACGCGACAAATGATTCTCTTACAGCCGAGAGATGTCGTTGGCCTGAAAAAGCACCCGCCCAATTCGAGAGCTTATCAATGAAAACAATACCGCCCCCACTTTTAACTTTATTGATGAAATCCATATAAGAAAATCTCGCTCCCTGGATAGTAGTTTCAGCGTATTGTATTTATCCATGTTTATCGTAACCGTTATCTTTGTCACAAAACTCCAAAAACACCAACAACAATGATTTAAAGTGGAGTTTTTGTTTTTTACGGGTTCTCGTTAAGGCTCAACAATTTATTTCTAAAGATAAACAAACACGCCTCGTTGAAGTTCTCCGCCCCCAACCGCTCAGACAGCGCCGTTCGTTTGCGATAGAGGCTCTTAACCGACATATGTAGCTCAGCTGCGATTGCTTCCATCGACATCCCGGCCCGGAGCAACCGCAGCATGATCGCTTCGTGGGTGCTAAGCCGTAAGTTGAGCAGCCATTTGGTTGTCAGACGCCTGCCCTTCATGTTGAGCACCAGGTTGAACAATGACGCCATATCCGGCGCGGTGAGCGAGGTATTCAAAAACAACTTCATATCGAGCAGATTCTCCTCGCGATGTCGCATATCAAGCATGACGCAGCAGATCGTTTTTTTCGTTCTGGCAGGATGGCGTATCAGGTAATCATATAAACGGAGCGGAGAACGACTATCAATCAGCACAGAATATTCATCTGCACCGTTATCAAATATGTTTCTGTCTATCGAGTCGAGCAGAATGATATCAGGGAAAAATTGCCTCATTCCCCAGACAAGGTAGCGATCCTGTGTCACTAACACTATTGAAGTTGCCACTAAGCATCCCTATTAGTTAAAGCAAGAACGCCTCTTCAGAAAGAAGACAGCCTTCGTTTATAGCGCTTTTATATTAACGACAAATGTATTCCAGCTTTGAATATCCCTCAATACACACATTGATGACAAAGACTTTCTGAAGACTTTTACTCAATGGCTGGCTTTAATTATAAATAAAAAACAATCTCAGAAAAGTCACTTCACTAAACATTGAGAATTTTTGTCATGAAACTTCCCAAATATGGGCAGGAAAGTTCTTTAATTACGCCAGATAAACGCCATCTCAAATATAAACAAAGCTGCTACATTAAAAATAAAAGCCATTTATTTCAGCAAGTTGCAAATAGCAATCCATTCTTAAATAATCACTTAACGCTTCCGATTCCAGATTTATCTCAAAACCACACACGTGCTTTTCAACATATTTATCCGCCAGTATATCAGGTGTACATTACCTCCAACCCAACCCATTGAGATGAGGCCCCATAATTACCTTCAGGTAAGTAACCCATAACGTAACTGCATTTTCGTTTTAATGTTCTCATTTATGGCCTTTTACACAAAGATAAAAGGTGGCCGTGTTATGCAATGGATTTATGAAAAACAAATGGCAAATAGATATGGAAAGATCGCTTCGCTTCACTACGTTATTCTTTTATCGCACCACAATATTATTGTTCCTGCTTTTACTCTTTCCTGTTCTGGTTTGGGCTGGTGAATCCGTTTATGAGCATCAGATTCAACAGGCACGTAACGGTAATTACGCGCTGTTTCTTGATTATCTACAGCGCTATGAGCAACAACATGCTTTAACGCCCGAACAGGTTGCGGACTGGTTACAGGTAGCCTCCTGGGCAGGACGCGATGACGAGGTTATTCGGGTCTGGCAGCGTTATGGTATTTATATGCCACTGCCCGCACGCGCCATTGCTGCTGTCGCGCAGTCCAGAAGAAACCAAAAAGCCTGGCCATCCGCCTTATCGCTGTGGAAAGAGGCGCAAAGCCTTGCGCCGGATAACGACGATTACCGCATCGGCTATGTTAAAACCCTGGCCGATGCCCGCAGAGATCGCCTCGCGCTTTCGGAAGCCCGGCAACTGGTTAAGGACGATCCTTCCCCCGCGCACCTTGAGGCGCTCTCCTATGTCTGGATGCGCCAGGGAAAAAACGCGGATCGGCTGCTGGCGGACATGCGCGCGCTGAACGCCGCACCAGGGAATAATGCCCTTCTTCGCGAGACGATCGAGGCGTTAACGGATAACCGGGTAAGCACGCCCGCGCTCTGGCTGTCGCAAAGCGCGGCGATGTCTGCCGCGGAGCGTCGCCGCCTCGAGCGTAATGCGGCGGCTGAAAGGGTACGCCTGGCGGATGTGCCTGGCAGAACAGAGAAAGCGCGCCTGCGGCTGGCACAAAACGCATTAGATCGCTATCACGCCCTGCTTTCCCGCTGGCAAAACGAACCGCAGGCGGCTGAAGACGTCATCCTTGCCCGTATCGACAGGCTTGGTGCGCTGTATGCGCATGGTGATTACCAACAGGTCATTAGCGAATATCAGGCGCTGACGGCCGCACAGCATCCGGTGCCGGACTGGGCCATCGGCTGGGTGATCTCCGCCTGTTTGCAGGAGAAAAACACCGCCGCCGCCTTCTCGCTTGTGCAACGTTATCCGCAATACGCCGCCGATCCGCAGGACGAGGAGCATGCGCTTTTCTATGCCTGGCTGGATACGGGGCAGTATCAGTCTGCCCACGAGTATGTTGAGCGCGAGACCCGCAGCGTTCCCTGGATCCGCTACGATTTCGGATCTCCAACCCCTCAGCCGAACGATCGGTGGCTCACCGGGCAGACCCTCAAACTTAACTATTTGCTGGCGACCAACGCCCTGCCGGAAGCCGAAGAGCTGTCGTATCGTCTGGCGTCAACGGCGCCGGGCAATCAGGGATTACAGATCGACTATGCCACCCTGCTTCAGGCCAGGGGACTGCCGCGCGCGGCTGAAAAAAAACTGAAAATGGCGGAGGCGCTGGAACCCTCCAGTACAGAACTTGAGCAGCAGCAGGCTTACGTCGCGATGGATTTACAGGCGTGGCGGGAGATGGATTTACTTACCGATGATGTGCTCGCTCGCGCCCCGGTCGATCGCAGCGTCCAGCGCCTGGACAGGATCAGAAACGTCCATCATATGTCCGAACTGCGCCTCAACGCGGGCAAGGGATTGCACTCCGATAACCCAGTCAGCGGTTCACACGATTTCACCTGGGACGCCACGCTCTACGGCCCGCCCGTCGCGGATAACTGGCGATTATTTGCAGGCACCCGCTTTGCGCAGGGGCGTTTCGACGAAGGTAAAGGCACCAGCCGTCACCTGTCAGGCGGGGTTGAGTGGCGGCCCCGTGACCTCACGCTCGAAGCCGAACTCTCCAGTAATCGCTATCACGGTACAAACAGGCCGGGTGCACGACTCTCAACGATTTACAGCCTGAATGATAACTGGCAGGTCAGCGGTAGCCTCGAACGCTTGTCCCGCACCACGCCCTTACGCGCATTACGCAATGGAATTAGCGCCAACCGGGGCGAAGGTGGGGTGCGCTGGTATCAAAACGAACGACGTGAATATCAGTTTAACGCCGCCGTCAGCCGCTTCTCAGACCATAACCGCCGTCAGGAATACACCCTTGCGGGGAAAGAGCGTCTCTGGCAGACCCCGACCCTGACGCTGGATCTCGAACCGGGGATCGCCGCCAGTAAAAACAGCCTGCGGGATACGCTCTATTACAACCCGGCCCGGGATCTGTCCGTGACGGCTGCCCTGTCCGCCGATCATGAGATGTACCGCCACTACGATACCCGCTGGAGCCAGCAGTTCGTGGCAGGCGGCGGCAGCTACTGGCAGAAAAATCAGTCCACGGGTGTCATCACCCTGATGGGTTACGGGCAACGCCTCCAGTGGAACAACGTTGTCGATACTGGCGTGATGCTGAACTGGGATAAGCGCCCTTACGACGGCAAACGGGAGAGCAATCTCTCCGTCACGTTAGATGCGACTTTACGCTTTTAAGGATGAATATGCTGAATACACGTTTTTCTGTAAGCCTGATCGTCATCGGCTGGCTCTGCCTCAGCGCGAGCCTCTGCGCGCAGCCGCTCTCGTTTATGGCCCCCAAAGAGAGGCCGCAGCTTGAGGCCAGCAAACCCTGGCCGGAGAACCAGTTTCTGGTCCTGGCCTACCACGACGTCGAAGATGATGCCGCCGATCAGCGCTACCTCTCCGTTCGCACCAGCGCGTTAAACGAGCAGATAAGCTGGCTTTTGCACAACGGTTATCACGCTATCAGCGTGCAGGACATTCTGGATGCGCATGAAGGAAAAAAAGCGCTGCCGCCGAAAGCCGTTTTGCTCAGCTTTGATGATGGCTACAGCAGCTTTTACACCCGCGTCTGGCCCCTGCTTCAGGCCTGGAACGTTCCTGCGCTGTGGGCGCCGGTGGGCAGTTGGGTGGATACGGCAGCAAATCAAAACGTTAACTTCGGCGGTCTGATGACCCCCCGCGATCGCTTTGCCACCTGGGATATGGTGCGCGAACTCAGCCAGTCCCCGCTGATTGAGATTGGCTCGCATACCTGGGCCTCGCATTACGGCATACCGGCTAACCCGCAGGGAAGCCGTGAACCCGCCATTGCCAACCGTTTTTTCGATAAGGCGACGGGGCATTACGAAACCGATGAACAGTTCAACCAGCGGATCGCCGCAGACGTACGGAAAGTCACCGATAAAATCACCCGAGTGACGGGAAAAGCGCCGCGTGCCTGGGTGTGGCCCTATGGGGCTGCCAACGGAACGTCGCTCGCTATCGCCCAAAAACAGGGCTATCAGCTGGCCTTTACCCTGGAAGACGGGCTGGGAAACGTGCGCGACCTCGGCAATATCCCGCGCCTGCTGATTGCCGGGAATCCATCGATAAAAGCCTTTGCCAACACGGTTACCCGCGTTCAGGAGTTTGACCCGGTGCGCGTTATGCATGTTGATCTTGATTACGTCTACGATCCCGATCCGGCCCAGCAGACGAAAAACATCAACAAACTCGTGCAGCGGGTCTACGACATGAAAATCAGCCATGTGTTTCTCCAGGCGTTTTCGGATCCGCGGGGCGACGGCAGGATCGGCGCGCTCTATTTCCCCAACCGTCGGCTTCCGGTCCGGGCCGATCTCTTTAATTTTGTCGCCTGGCAGCTACAAACCCGCGCGGGAGTGAAAGTCTTCGCGTGGATGCCGGTCCTCTCGTTCGATCTCGATCCTTCCCTGCCGCGCGTGCAGCGCCGGGATCGTCAAACAGGAGAGCTGACCGTGGCCACCGAGCCTTATATCAGGCTCTCTCCATGGGATCCGCAGGTTCGCCAGCAGGTGACGGAAATCTATGAAGATCTGGCCCGCTATGCCAGCTTCAATGGGATCTTATTTCATGACGACGCGGTGCTGACGGACGTTGACGATGCCGGACAGGACACGACCCGACAGAAGAGCCAGCTGCTTATCGGTTTTACCCGCACCCTGAGCCAGGCTGTGAAAAACATCCGTGGTCCGCAGATCAAAACCGCGCGGAACATGTTCGCGTTGCCCATTCTCCAGCCGGAAAGCGAGGCGTGGTTTGCACAAAATCTGGATGATTTTCTGTCGGCCTACGACTGGACGGTGCCGATGGCAATGCCGCTGATGGAGTCCGTCCCGGCAGAAGAGAGCAATGCCTGGCTGACGCGTTTAGTCAAAGCCGTCGCCGTACGCCCCGGCGCGCTGAATAAAACAATTTTTGAGCTTCAGGCCAGGGACTGGGCGCAGAAACCGCAGCGTGCCGTAGCCGATGAACGTCTGGTGGAGTGGATGCAGGTGCTCCAGCTGAACGGCATCAAAAATTACGGTTATTACCCCGACGACTTCATCAATAACCAACCTGATATGTCGCGTATCAGGCCTGAATTTTCTTCGTACTGGTATCCTGACAATGACTGACCGCATTCTCGCCTTCTCAATTTTGTGTCTGGTATTCGGGTTGCCGTTAGGCGTAGCCGCGCTGTTTACCGGCGAACTGATTCTGGACTTTGTCTTTTTCTGGCCGCTGTTTATGTCCGTGCTCTGGGTAACCGGCGGCCTCTATTTCTGGTTTCAGCTTGAACGGCACTGGTCGTGGGATGACGCAACCCCCGCCCCCGCCTTAGCCGGTGAGCCGTTAATCTCGATTCTGATTCCCTGCTTCAATGAGGAACGAAACGCACGGGAGACAATTAGCGCCGCGCTGGATCAGCGATACTGGAATGTAGAAGTTATCGCCATCAACGACGGTTCTTCGGATAACACGGCGGAGGTACTGTACCAGCTGGCGCAGGAGCAGCCGCGCCTGCGGGTGATTAACCTCGCGGAGAACCAGGGGAAAGCCGTGGCGCTCAAGGCGGGTGCGGCGGCGGCCCGGGGCGATCTGCTGGTCTGCATTGACGGCGACGCCCTGCTCGACCGTGATACCGCGGCGTATCTGGTGGCACCGCTGATTCAGTATCCCCACGTTGGGGCCGTCACCGGAAATCCGCGTATTCGCACGCGCTCAACGCTGATTGGCCGCATTCAGGTCGGCGAGTTTTCTTCCATTATTGGGCTTATCAAGCGAACGCAGCGGATCTATGGCCGGGTCTTTACCGTCTCCGGCGTCATCGCCGCCTTTCGCCGTCAGGCGCTGGCGGATGTCGGGTACTGGAGCCCGGACATGATCACAGAGGACATCGACATAAGCTGGAAGCTTCAGCTACGCCACTGGGATATCTTTTTTGAGCCGCGGGCGCTGTGCTGGATCCTGATGCCGGAGACGCTAAAGGGGCTATGGAAACAGCGTCTGCGCTGGGCGCAGGGGGGTGCAGAGGTGTTTCTGGTTAACCTGCGTAAGATGGCCCGCTGGGAGCATCATCGCATGTGGCCCCTGTTTCTTGAGTACGCGCTATCAACGCTGTGGGCGTTTGCTTATGGGGCGACTGTGGTGTTGTTCATTCTCAGCCATATTATCCCTCTTCCCGCGAATCTGGCCGTTGCGAGCCTGTTTCCGCCAGCGTTTACCGGGCTGCTGCTGGGCGTGATGTGCCTGCTGCAATTCCTCGTCAGTTTGTATATCGAGCGGCGCTACGAGCGGAAAGTGGCAGGCTCGCTGTTCTGGGTGATCTGGTTCCCGATGGTGTACTGGATGATTGGCCTGTTTACCACCCTCGTGGCATTTCCAAAAGTGATGCTAAAACGTAAACGCGCCCGCGCGCGCTGGATCAGTCCGGACCGGGGAAAAGGGAGCATTCAATGAACGAGAATACGTTAATTTTGACTGAGCATCGGCTGGCACCGCGTCTTTTCGATGCCGTATTAACGCTTATAGCCTGGGGAGGATTCCTGTTTTTCCTGTATGCAAGGCTGTGGATGCAGTTGACCGAGGAGAGCGATCACCGCTGGAGCGTGATTATCGCATCCTTCAATACGGTGCTGGTCTATCTGCTGATTGCCGCGTTGAACGGCTGGCTGCTGATCCTGTGGTATCAGTACAATCGCCGCCGAGCGCATGTGAGGCGGCGTCATCCGGAAATGTTGCGCCATGACGAGCTTGCCCAAAGTTTTAACGTCACGCCGCAAATCATGTCCGAGATGAGCCAGTACAACCTGCTGACGATTTACCATGACCAGATTGGCCGGATCATTGATTTGAAGATCAGCGAGCAGCACGAAGAGGATGAACAGTAATGAAAAGCCCCCGCAGAATGCCCTGCGGGGGCTTTTTATATCAGGGGTAAGTTACTTATCCTTCACCACAATCAGCGGTTCAATATCGCTCTCTTTCTTCACCACCAGCGAGTCATCCCCGCGCAGACAGGTTCCGCCATAGTTCCCGCCCACGGTAAAGGTGCAGACCTGAATGTATTTGCCGTCAATCTTCGGCAGGCACCACAGCTGCTGGTAGATATTTTTGCGGTCGACAAACTTGCCGCTGGACTGGTCCAGCAGTTCATCCTGGGCGCCGATCAGGTCGATATTGCTCCCGCAGCGTCCGGCTATCGGTTTAACGGCATAACCGGTGCGTTTGAGCAGATCGTTGACCTCAAAATCGGTATCGAGCAGATAGCGGTGGTTCGGGAACAGCTGCCACAGCACCGGCAGGATCGCCTTATTACCGGGGATCACCGTCCACAGCGGTTCGAAGACCAGCACTTCCGGGCGCAGCAGGACGTCAATCAGGCGCACTTCGCCTTGCGGATGACCGGTGCGGATAGGCACGGCGGCATACTCGGTTTCGCTCACCTCGCGGATCTGCTCAATCGCCGTTTCCCACGCCCAGGTTTTCCATACGCAGTTAACGTGACGGCCTTCATCATCAATCAGTTGCCCGGCGGCATCCCAGCTCAGCGCGCCAAGGCCATGCAGGATTTTGGTGTCAAACCCGGCCTGCATCAGCGAGCGCTGAATAAAGAGCGCGTGGTAATCCTCTTCGATATCGTTGTCCTGCATGATATGCACGAACGGCCGCGCGTGGCTGTGCTTCCATGCGCCGGTCAGTTCCTCCAGCAAGCCTTCCGCCGGATTGTGGCCGGTGCCGCGATAGCCGTTTTTCACCCACTCTTCAAGAATAAGCCCGCCCTCGGTATGGCAGGAGGCGGAATCCGCGTTGTACTCGTAAACCTTGATGCCGCGTTCATCCATACAGAAATCCATACGACCGGTGATCATATGGTGACGACGCCACTGCCAGGAGAGACGCAGACGCGGCCAGAGGATTTTCGGGATGTCGAAAAGCGCGAGCAAGTTGTCGTCTTTCAGCACTTTATCGGTCGCGTGGAGATACATCAGGTGCAGTTCGTTGGTGGCTTTGATCAGCTCCTGCTCGGCACTTTCGGTAATAGTGAAGTACTGGCAGGGATCGTTGTTGATAACGTGGCCGTTGGCGCGAATGTACGCCTGTTGCAGGGCATCGTTTTCATTGAGCCATTTTCCGTCGAACTGACGGTGGTTCTTCAACCGCGCGCCGCTGATTTTCAGCAGCTCACCGTCGATCTCCGGCTGAGGAATACTGTGTTCCGTCTCCTCCGTCTGGATCATCCAGCCGAGGATCTCGGTATCGTTGAAGGTGTCATGAAGGGTATAGCAGCCGTCCTCCACACTCAGACGCAGCTCGCGCGTCCACTGCTGCCCCATCGGCAGCGGGGAGTGAATAACGTTCTGCTCGGCAATGCGCACTCTGTCATCCAGCAACTGGGTGATAACGGCGACGTGGCCGGTCTCATGAAACTCACCGCCCTTTTGCCAGATGAGCAGCGCACCGGCCTGCGGCGCGCGTTTAGAACCATTGGCAAAGGCCTGTAGCGGCAGAATATTGTCGTTCACCACTTCGCGTAAAAAACGCAGGGAGAAGATCTCCCACGCCATCCCGACGTCGGTAAAGACAAACCCGTGATTGAGAAACAGGAAACGGCGCGCAAACTCAACGCACTGCCATTTATGGCCCATGTATTCGTTGCCGATATAGCTGCGGAATTCCGCGTCTTCCGGGTAGTGACGCGGATCGAGACTGCCGTAATTTGAAGAGTAAATCGCCACGCCACCCGGCGCATAGCCTAATAACGTCCCGAAGGGTGCGTCACTGCTTAACGTTCCTTTACGCATGTATCCAACCTAAAACAGGCAGGCGGCAATTTTTTTGTGGGGTTGTCGTCGTCTGCACGTTGTAATTAACTGACAGAGGTGGCGTTATCATACACCCGCTCTGCCCATTACGCTCACATCGTTAAACGGTTCCCCTGTCTCCTGCTACACTGCCTCAACACAACACCAAAGAGGCAGGCCAACATGTCAGATAACACCTATCAGCCACCGAAAGTGTGGGAATGGAAACAGAATAACGGCGGCGCGTTCGCCAATATCAACCGTCCCGTCTCGGGCGCTACGCACGAGAAAGAGCTACCTGTGGGCGCACACCCGCTCCAGCTGTACTCTCTGGGTACGCCGAATGGGCAGAAAATTACCATCATGCTGGAAGAGCTGCTGGCGCTGGGCGTGACGGGCGCGGAATACGACGCATGGTTAATCCGCATCGGTGAGGGCGATCAGTTCTCCAGCGGTTTTGTCGACGTGAACCCGAACTCGAAGATCCCGGCGCTGCGTGACCACTCCACCACCCCGCCGACGCGCGTCTTTGAATCCGGCAATATCCTGCTTTACCTGGCCGAGAAATTTGGTCACTTCCTGCCAAAAGATCCGGCGGGCCGGACGGAAACCCTGAACTGGCTGTTCTGGTTACAGGGCGCGGCCCCGTTCCTCGGCGGTGGTTTTGGCCACTTCTATAACTACGCGCCGGTAAAAATTGAGTACGCTATCGATCGCTTCACCATGGAAGCTAAACGCCTGTTCGACGTGCTGGACAAACAGCTGGCGCGCGGTCGTTACGTAGCGGGTGAGGAATATACCATTGCGGATATGGCGGTCTGGCCATGGTTTGGCTGCGTGGCGCTGGGCAGCGTCTATAACGCCGCCGAGTTCCTGGATGCCGGGAAGTACACCAACGTGCAGCGCTGGGCAAAAGATGTGGCGAATCGTCCGGCCGTTAAACGCGGACGCATTGTTAACCGCACCAACGGCGAGCTGAACGAGCAGTTGCATGAACGCCATTCTGCGAGCGACTTCGATACCCAGACCGAAGATAAGCGTCAGGGCTGAGAAACATCCGGGCGGTTCGCCGCCCTTCTTCTGCACGACGAAGACCAGGCAAGCATGATTAGCCAAAAAGGAAGGTAAACTCGCTGGCACACTGGGCGATGTTTATGACTACAAGGAACCGTTGTGAAATACCTCAAAACCACCCTTCTTATCAGTGCACTTTTCGTTTCCACCTCCGGCATGGCGATGGATAAAACCGCGACAGGCGCTGTCGCTGGCGCGGCAATAGGCGCGATTGCGGGCAAAGATGTTAAATCCACCGTTGGCGGTGCCGTGGTCGGTGCAGGCACCGGGGCAATGTTCAAAAACGGCGATAAAGGCAAAGCGGCACGTACCGGCGGCGCCGTGGGCGCTGCGGTAGGCGCGGGTGCGGCTGCCCTCACGGGTAAAAGCGTGCTGAAAGGAGCAGCGGTGGGTGCCGGCTCCGGTGCGCTGATTGGTGAAGCGACACACTGATAAATACGATGAAAACCAGCCAGCGCGCTGGTTTTTTTTCGCGCGGTATTGCGGTGAGTGGCCTGAAAAATTCATACTCCTGCTTATTCCGAACGGCTTGCGCAAGGATCATGGTATGTCAGACTCGCCGCTAAAACAGACCCGACAGCAGGCCATCCTTGATCTGCTGGGTAAAAGCGACTGGCTGGCCACCGATGTGCTGGCTGAAAAACTCGCCGTCAGCAAAGAGACGATCCGCCGCGATCTGAAGGCGTTGCAACAGCAGGGGAAGATCCTGCGCCAGCACGGACGCGCGCGTCTGATTCATCCGGATAGCCGCGACAGCGGTGAACCTTTTGTCGCACGGTTAAAAAGTCATTATGCCGACAAAGCCGATATTGCCCGACACGCGCTGGGCTGGATCAGCGAAGGGATGACCATCGCCCTCGACGCCAGCTCAACCTGCTTTCATCTGGCGCGCCAGTTGCCGGACATCGACCTCACCGTGTTTACCAACAGCCTGCCTGTCTGCCACGAGATGGCGAAGCGCGAGCGGATCACGCTTATCTGCTCCGGCGGGACGCTTGATCGTAAGTATCGCTGCTATGTTAATCCGGCGCTGGTGACGCAGCTAAAAGGGCTGGAGATCGATCTGTTTATCTTCTCGTGTGAAGGGGTTGATGAGCATGGCATCCTTTGGGATCCGTCCGAGCACAACGCGGGCTTTAAGGCGCTGCTGTTAAACCGTGCCAGCCAGTCGCTGTTGCTGATCGACAAAAGTAAATTTAAGCGGGCAAGCGAAGTGAAAATTGGTCAGCTGTTGCAGGTTACACAGATTATTCAGAGCGATAAATGTCAGGCCGCCAGAGACGGCCTGACATGATAAGGTTACGCGGTGAGACGGAATTTCTGCACTGAGCGCTGGAGTTCTTCAGTCTGCCGTTCCAGTGCGGCGGCGGCGGCGGAAACCTGCTCCACCAGCGAGGCGTTCTGCTGAGTCACACCGTCCATCTGCGTGATGGCAACGCCGACCTGAGAAATACCTTTGCTCTGCTCCTCTGACGCGGTGGCGATCTGCTTCATAATGACGGTCACCTCCGTCACGTCGCGCAGGATCGCTTCCATCGTGGTGCCGGTATCGTTCACCAGCTTCGCCCCCTGCTCCACGCGGGCAACGGAATCCGCAATCAGCCCTTCGATCTCTTTTGCCGCATTCGCGCTGCGGCTGGCCAGATTACGCACCTCACCCGCCACGACCGCAAAGCCACGCCCCTGCTCCCCGGCCCGGGCCGCTTCCACCGCGGCGTTCAGCGCCAGAATATTGGTCTGGAAGGCGATGCTGTTGATGACGGTAGTGATTTCAGCGATTTTTTTCGAGCTGTCCGAAATGCCACTCATGGTTGTGACCACATCATCCACCAGCGACCCGCCGCGGCTGGCCGTGCTGGAGGCGACATCCGCAAGCTGGCTGGCCTGGCGCGCGCTTTCAGCGTTCAGCTTCACCGTTGCGGTAAGCTGCTCCATGCTGGCCGCGGTCTCTTCCAGCGCGGCGGCCTGCTCTTCGGTACGCGAAGAGAGATCGTTATTCCCGCTGGAGATCTCCGTTGCCCCGCGCCAGATATTCTCGCTGCCGGAACGAATCGTGCTGACCGCCTCCCGCAGACTGTCCTGCATGGCGCTCAACAGCGGCACCAGTTGCCCCACGCAGTTGCGGCCCAAAGATTCAATCGGCTGGCTGAGATCGCCCTGCGCAATCTGGCGGAACTGCTGACGGATACGATCCAGCGGTTTTACCAGTATCGCCACCAGGTAGCGGTCGGTGAACAGCAGGATCAGCAGACCCACGATCGTGGCGGTGATAATCACCGTCCGGGTCATGCTGGTGAGGCTGTCGACCACCACGCGCGTGCTGTCGAGCGCCTTCGCCGCGGTGTTGTTGAAGTTCTCAGCCGCGGCCCCGAATGCACGGCTTAGCGGCGGGGTGACGTTGTTGGCATGCTGACGATAGCCTTCGATCGTCGCCTGCTTCGCCTGCGCCATCTGCGGCGTAACGCCCTGATCGAGCAGCGCCTGCCAGGTAGAAATCACCTGTGCAGATACCTTTTCATCCATCGGGCCAGGGGAGATAGCTTTCATCTCTGCCAGCTTTTTACTCATGTTATCCAGCGCCTGCTGGGCGGAAGCCAGGTCCGGCGTTCCGCCCGCCGCTTTGACTTCCATCGCCCGGCTCAGGCGGGTGACGAAACGGAAATACTGATCGTTGCCCTGGCTCAGCACCGTCATTTGCCTGACCAGCTGGCGGTCAACCTCATTACCATCAGAAACACGAGACAGAGACCAGGTGCTGTAAAGCCCCACCCCTGCCCACATGACACAAAAGATCCCCAGTATCGTCAGCATGACGAAACGGATGGTGAAATTACGAAGCATCTTCATTGAGTATTCCTTGCCGTGAGGGTGAATTCGCCCAGAGGCGAGTACTACCCTCGTTATCGGCAGATACGGTAGAAAATATACTTTTTTGTTATCGAGTCGGCATAGAATGAAAACGTTGTTTCGAAATTTCACCGACAAGAAAGGAGACATCATGTCCTGGCACCCTTACACCGGCCGATACGAAAACATGCAGTACCGATACTGCGGCAAAAGTGGCCTGCGCTTACCGGCACTGTCGCTGGGCCTGTGGCACAGCTTCGGTCACGTTCAGGCGCTCGATTCCCAGCGCGCGCTGCTGCGTAAGGCCTTCGATCTCGGCATTACCCATTTTGACCTTGCCAATAACTACGGCCCCCCTCCGGGCAGCGCTGAAGAGAATTTTGGCCGCCTGCTGCGGGAAGATTTTTCCGGGTATCGCGACGAGCTGATCATCTCCACCAAAGCGGGTTACGACATGTGGCCAGGACCGTATGGTTCAGGCGGTTCACGTAAATACCTGCTCGCCAGCCTCGACCAGAGCCTGAAACGCATGGGCGTGGAGTATGTGGATATTTTCTATTCTCACCGCGTAGACGAAAACACGCCGATGGAAGAGACCGCCGCCGCGCTGGCCCACGCGGTGCAGAGCGGAAAAGCGCTGTATGTTGGCATTTCGTCCTACTCCACGGAACGCACGACGGCGATGGCCGAATTGTTGCGCGAGTGGAAGATCCCGCTCTTGATCCACCAGCCGTCTTACAACCTGCTTAACCGCTGGGTCGACAAGACCGGCCTGCTGGACGCGCTGGAGAAAAACGGAACGGGCTGTATCGCCTTTACCCCGCTGGCGCAGGGCCTGCTGACCGGAAAATACCTGAACGGTATTCCGGACGGTTCACGTATGCAGCGCGAAGGGAAAAAAGTACGCGGCCTGACGGAGAAAATGCTGACGGAAGCCAACCTGAGCAGCCTTCGTCTGCTGAATGAGATGGCGCACGCGCGCGGGCAGACGATGGCACAGATGGCGCTAAGCTGGCTGTTGAAAGATGAGCGAGTAACGTCGGTGCTGATTGGCGCGAGCCGCCCGGAGCAGCTGGAGGAGAACGTTCAGGCATTGAATAACCTGCGCTTTAGCGAAGATGAACTGACGCGGATTGACCAGCACGTGGCGGATGGGGAGCTGAATTTGTGGCAGGCATCGTCGGATAAATAGTGCAGTCCGATGCTTTCGCCCCTCACCCTAACCCTCTCCCCTCTCGGGATAGGGCTGGGTGAGGGGCGCTGTAAAATTATTTCTTACTGATCTTATCCAGATACCCCATCACAAACGCCGACAGCACAAACGTCAGGTGGATAATCACATACCACATCAGCTTATTATCCGGAACGTTCTTCGCATCCATAAAGACACGTAACAGGTGAATAGACGAAATCGCCACAATCGACGCCGCGACTTTATTCTTCAGCGATGAGGCGTCCATTTTCCCCAGCCAGTTGAGCTTTTCTTTGTGCTCGGCGATATCAAGCTGAGAGACGAAGTTCTCATAACCGGAGAACATCACCATCACCAGTAATCCTCCCACCAGCGTCATATCCACCAGCGACAGCAGAACCAGAATTAAATCGGCTTCTGCCACGGAGAAAATGTTTGGCAATACGTGGAAAATCTCCTGGAAGAACTTGATCGTCAGGGCGACCAACGCCAGGGAGAGACCGAAATAGACGGGTGCGAGCAGCCAGCGAGAGGCATACATTGCGTTTTCAAAGAAGCGTTCCATAAAATCCTGTCTGCAAACGAAACCAGCGCTCAGTATATCTCAACTATACCTCGTTGGGATCCACATCCGGGCGCGCATACTCCGGCCAGACCAGCGCGACCAGTTCCGGGTAGGCTTCCAGGCTAAACTCGCGAAAACACTGACGCAGATTTAATACGTCTAAATCGGAGTACGATACCTTCTCGCCATTCAGACAGCGCTTTTTGATATTGTCGTAATATTTATAGACGGCCGAATTAAGGTCGCTACAACGACGCTGCGCGTCAAACAGGCCGGGCGTGTCATTAATTTCGGCCATTTTCATCCGCTTAATTGTCGCATGAAGAAAATCGATATATTCGTGATTCACCCGCCAGTACCAGACCGGCGTGACGGCATTCATCAATACCGAGAAATGATCTTCTCCCTCCTCTTTGGACATCAATTCAGGCTGCGGCGGTTCACTGGCGTCTTTCGACACTTTTGTTTTATTGAACTCTTGCATCAATAAAAGCACGCCAGCGGTCAGTAAAAGTAACGTGATGACCGTGAAGAAAATGCTGTTCATGGGTAGGCTCCATTTTTTTTGATTTTAAAATTGCCTCATGATATTGTCAACGAATCTCACCCTTTTTCCAACCCCACCCTTTTGAAATTAAAGGAAATTAAAATGCTGCCCGACAATCTTGTCCCGGCAAAGTACCACATTACGCCTGTGGAACAGCCTTCGACGGAAGCAGATAAAGAGGCGAATTTCACTCAAGGAAAAAGAAAACTCTCCGACTATGAAGCCGATATATTAATTGGTGTTTCGCGCACCGGCAAATCCCGTAATATGGTGCTGGAAGAGCATGACCGCCATTTAAAAGAGCGTTTATTCCGTGCCATCAAGATTGAAGCCTTAGTACATCTGCTGAATGATTTACAGGCCGAAGGGGAAATAGACGCCCAGACGCTAAGTCAAATAATGGCCGAAAAAACACAGCAAATAAATGAGGCCGGCAATGAAATTTGGCTTAATTTAATTACCCGTGAAAAAAACAATCCCATTTTTTATAAGCTGGGGGAAGATTAACGTGAATGATGACAGCGGTAATAACGTTTATTTGACTTTAGATGATAAGAAAAGCGATGAATTTATCTTAAAGCAGAATCTCGACGCTCTCAAAAAGATAAAAAATGACGAGATGACGCGCATTACGCAGGATTTGATTTCGATTCCGGCCACGCTGGTACGCCTGAAATGGCAGAACCGACGGGAAATTTATGCCTTGCAGGCCAAAGAAGAGATTTACGGCGCGGTGATGAACGCCATTATTGAACAGCGCCCTGAGCTAAAAGAGAAGATCCTCGGTCGGCTGGAGGCGAACTATCAGTACCTGCTGGCACGCGAGACAGCCACCCTGCGCCTGACCCGTAAGCTCTCGGAAGGTCATTACCGTACATCAAACGTGACCTGTGTGGCGCTTGATGAAAAGGCGCCGACGGCGCCTTCAGAGTGAGCCAACAATGACTGTTGCGCAATGCAGGCCGGGTAAGGCGATGCCGCCACCCGGCAAGGAAGGCTGCAAACGCCTTCGTTTTACTTCGCGGCCGCTTTCTCTTCGCCGACCAGACCAATCTTCAGGTATCCCGCCTGATGCAGCGTGTCCATTACCTTCATCATGGTTTCATAATCGACGGTTTTATCCGCGCGGAAGAAGACGGTGGTGTCTTTCTTGCCGCCGGTCAACTGGTCCAGCGCCGGAATAACCGAGGCATCCGTTACCGGATCGTTGCCGAGGAACAAGGATTTATCCGCCTTCACCGACAGGTAGATAGGCTTTTCCGGACGCGGCTGCGGCTGGCTGGAGGACGCAGGCAGATTCACCTTCACGTCCACCGTCGCCAGCGGCGCGGCAACCATAAAGATAATCAGCAGAACCAGCATGACGTCGATAAACGGCGTCACGTTGATCTCATGCATTTCACCGTTATCGTCCAGATTTTCATTAAGACGCATTGCCATACAATCAACCTACGCGCAGTTTGGACGCCGCATGTACCGGTTTAACGGCGCTGGCGTTCAGGTCGAGATCGCGGCTTTGCAGCAGCAGAACCTGCGCGGCAACGTCACCCAGTGTGGCTTTGTAACTGCCAATCATGCGCGCGAAGATGTTATAGATAACTACCGCAGGAATAGCGGCAACCAGACCGATAGCCGTGGCCAGCAGCGCTTCTGCAATACCCGGCGCGACAACCGCAAGGTTAGTGGTCTGCGTCTGGGCGATACCGATAAAGCTGTTCATGATGCCCCAGACGGTACCGAACAGGCCGACAAACGGGGAAATGGCGCCGATAGTCGCCAGGTAGCCGTTACCGCGGCCCATATGACGCCCCACGGCCGCAACGCGGCGCTCCAGACGGAAGCCGGTACGCTCTTTAATGCCTTCGTTATCTTCACTGCCTGCGGAGAGTTCCAGCTCGTTCTGCGCTTCGTTCACTAACAGGGTAGTCAGGCTTTTCGCATGGAAGGATGAGGTGATATCAGAAGCCTGATCCAGAGAGCGGGCTTCCGCCAGCTGCTTCTGCTCACGCTTGAGGCGGCGTTTTTGTGAAAGAAGTTCGGCGCTCTTGCTGAAGAAGATAGCCCAGGTGATCACGGACGCCAGAATCAGGCCGATCATCACAATCTTAACTACGATGTCAGCATGTTGATACATGCCCCAAACGGAGAGATCCGTCTGCATCAAATTATTACCCACTCTGTATCTCCAGGACGCAAATCACAAAATCTGAACGTAATAATATCAAAACGTCGTCGAATTGATAGTAGTTCTCATTAGTATTTACATAGTGCCGTAATTTTCGCTCACTTTCCTTGCGCTTACGCAGTAAAAATTTCTTATGCGAATTTTTGATAATATTTTCTGCTTATTCGATAAGCATCCGGATGCACATTCTGACAATCGTGGTAGTCTGGACGTCCAGACGTATAAAAATAGGGTTAGCGAACATGACTAAAAAGCAGCTTGAGACCACGCTGGTGCAGGCAGGACGCAGTAAGAAATACACACAAGGCTCGGTCAATAGCGTGATCCAGCGCGCCTCCTCGCTGGTATTCGATACCGTTGAGGATAAAAAAATCGCCACGCGGAATCGCGCCAAGGGCGGGTTGTTTTATGGTCGTCGTGGCACGTTAACCCATTTTTCGTTGCAGGAAGCCATGTGCGAACTGGAGGGTGGCGCAGGCTGCGCGCTGTTCCCGTGCGGTGCGGCGGCGGTCGCTAATACCATTCTGGCGTTTGTGGAACAGGGCGACCACGTCCTGATGACCAATACCGCCTACGAGCCAAGCCAGGACTTCTGCACCAAAATCCTCAGCAAGCTCGGCGTCACCACCAGCTGGTTCGATCCGCTGATTGGGGCAGGCATTGCCGGACTTGTTCAGCCCAACACGCGCGTTGTGTTCCTGGAATCTCCCGGCTCCATCACCATGGAAGTGCATGACGTGCCCGCCATTGTGAAGGCGGTGCGCAGTATCGCGCCGGAAGCGATCATCATGATCGACAATACCTGGGCGGCGGGCGTGCTGTTTAAAGCGCTGGAATTTGACATTGATATCTCCATTCAGGCGGCGACCAAATATCTGATTGGCCACTCCGACGGCATGATCGGTACAGCGGTATCTAACGCCCGATGCTGGGATCAATTGCGTGAAAATGCCTATCTGATGGGTCAGATGGTGGATGCCGATACCGCCTACATGACCAGCCGCGGTATCCGTACACTCGGCGTGCGCCTGCGTCAGCATCACGAAAGCAGCCTGCAAATTGCACAGTGGCTGGCGCTGCATCCGCAGGTGGAGCGCGTTAACCATCCGGCGCTGCCGGGCAGCAAGGGCCACGAATACTGGCAACGTGACTTTACGGGTAGCAGCGGGTTGTTCTCATTTGTTCTTAAAAAGCGCCTGAATGACGCCGAGCTGGCACGCTATCTGGATAACTTTACCCTCTTCAGCATGGCCTACTCCTGGGGCGGGTTTGAATCGCTGATCCTGCCCAACCAGCCGGAGCAGATTGCGGCCCTGCGCCCGGGCGGCGAGGTGGACTTCGAGGGAACCTTAATCCGACTGCATATCGGGCTGGAAAATGTGGACGATTTAATTGCGGATTTATCGGCAGGATTTGAGCGCATCGTGTAAAGTGCTGGCTGAAATGTACTCCCCGGACGTTATTCTGAACACCGCAAGCAGAAAAGTCTGTATGAGATGCGCCTGCGATCAACCCCGACAGGCGAAATTGGGAGTACAATAGCGTTATATCTGCTGTTCCACAGGAAAGTCCATGGCTGTTATTCAAAATATCATCACGGCGCTCTGGCAACATGATTTTGCCGCGCTGGCGGACCCACATGTCGTCGGGATTGTCTATTTCGTGATGTTCGCGACGCTGTTTCTGGAAAATGGATTACTGCCAGCCTCATTTTTACCCGGTGACAGCCTGCTCCTGCTCGCAGGGGCGTTAATCGGCAAGGGCGTGATGGACTTCGCGCCGACAATGGTGATCCTCACCTCTGCGGCCAGTCTCGGCTGTTGGCTGAGCTACCTGCAAGGACGCTGGCTGGGAAACACCCGCGTGGTGAAGGGCTGGCTGGCACAGTTGCCGCATAAATATCACCAGCGTGCGACCTGCATGTTTGACCGCCACGGCCTGCTGGCGTTACTCGCCGGGCGTTTTCTGGCGTTTGTGCGTACCCTGTTGCCTACCATGGCGGGTATTTCAGGCCTGTCTAATCGCCGCTTCCAGTTCTTCAACTGGCTGAGCGCCCTGCTCTGGGTGGGGGTGGTCACTACGCTCGGCTACGCGCTGAATATGATCCCCTTTGTTAAGCACCATGAAGACCAGGTGATGACCTTCCTGATGATCCTGCCGATTTTCCTGCTGGTGGCGGGACTGGTGGGGACTATTGCGGTAGTGATTAAGAAGAAGTATTGCAGCGCGTGAGGTAATTGCCGGGTGGCGCTATCGCTTACCCGGCCTACGTTTTTCGTCAGGCTCCCTGCATGGTTCGGATGCGCGACGCATCTTCTCCCGGCGTGACGCCGAAGTAACGCTTAAACTCCCGACTAAACTGCGACGCGCTTTCATACCCGACCCGCATCGCCGCCGCGCTGGCCTTCATGCCGTCGTGGATCATCAGCATCCGCGCCTTATGCAGACGGTAGGTTTTGAGGTACTGCAACGGCGACGTGCTGGTGACGGATTTAAAGTTATGGTGAAACGCCGAGACGCTCATATTGGCTTCCGCCGCCAGCTGGTCAACGCTGAGGTTTTCCGTGTACTGGCTCTCGATGCGCTTCAGCACGCGGCTAATCAGGCTGAAGTGCGTTTGCCGGCTTACCAGCGCCAGCAGCGCCCCGCCGCCCGGTCCCATCAGCACGTGGTAAAGAATTTCGCGGATAATCTGCTTTCCGAGAATACGGGCATCCAGCGGCCTTTCCATCACGTCTAACAGGCGTTCAATCGCGCAGAGAATTTCCTCCGATAAGGTCGCGGAGTTGATACCGCTTGCCGCCATCGATGGCCGGAAAAGTTCATCCTCCCCGATCTCCATCAGCAGCTCCTGCAACTGGAGGATGTCGACGTTGACGCGGATCCCTGCCAGCGGTACCGCCTCTGTCGCGAAGGTTTCACATTCGAAGGGTAAAGGTACTGTCAGAAGCAGATATTCATTGGTGTCGTAACGGAACACGCGCTCGTTGATATAGCCAATCTTATGGCCGGAAAAGAGAAAAACGATGCCAGGCTGATACATCACCGGCGTACGCGGCCCGGGCTGGGTACCGTAGAGCAATCGAATATCCGGTAACAGGTCCGCCGTAGTATTTTCATTATTTATCAGTCTTTTAATCTGCGACGTTAGCTGGCGGCAGATGGCATCACGGTTCATTTTCAGTTACTCCGGGTACGGTTTCCGACGCTGACAGTGTGCGCATTTTCTTACCATTTCTCCAGCGCGCTGTAGAAATGGGCAAGACATCGGCAGGAATGTGCATTGAGAGGATAGCGCCTGCCCGCCACAATGTGCAGCATCAGGTTGCCTTCTGCGCCACCACGATTTTTTACCCACTACAGGGAACAAGCCATGAATAACTTTAATCTTCACACCCCAACCCGCATTCTGTTTGGTAAAAACGCTATCGCCGATCTGCGCGCGCAAATCCCGACGGGTGCCCGCGTCCTGATTACCTACGGTGGCGGCAGCGTGAAAAAAACCGGCGTACTGGATCAGGTTTACAGTGCTCTGGAAGGTCTGGACGTGCGTGAGTTCGGCGGTATCGAGCCTAACCCGTCTTATGAAACGCTGATGAACGCGGTGAAAATCGCCCGCGACGAGCAGATCACCTTCCTGCTGGCGGTGGGCGGCGGTTCCGTGCTGGACGGCACCAAATTCATCGCGGCGGCGGCGCATTACGCTGACGGCATCGACCCATGGCATATTCTGGAAACGGGCGGCAGCGACATCAATAGCGCGATCCCGATGGGTTCCGTACTGACGCTGCCAGCCACCGGATCAGAGTCCAACAAAGGCGCGGTCATCTCCCGTAAAACCACCGGTGACAAGCAGGCCTTTATGAACGAACACGTTCAGCCTGTATTCACGATCCTCGATCCGGTTTACACCTATACCCTGCCTGCGCGTCAGGTGGCGAACGGCGTGGTCGACGCCTTTGTTCACACCGTTGAGCAGTACGTGACTTACCCGGTGAACGCCAAAATTCAGGATCGTTTTGCGGAAGGCATTCTGCTGACGCTGATTGAAGAAGGTCCGAAAGCGCTGAAAGAGCCAGAAAACTACGACGTGCGTGCCAACGTGATGTGGGCCGCCACCCAGGCGCTGAACGGCCTGATCGGTGCTGGCGTGCCGCAGGACTGGGCTACCCACATGCTCGGCCACGAGCTGACGGCGATGCACGGCCTGGATCACGCCCAGACGCTGGCGGTGGTTCTGCCTGCGCTGTGGAACGAAAAACGTGACACTAAACGCGCCAAACTGCTCCAGTACGCCGAACGCGTGTGGAACATCACCGACGGTTCCGACGATGCGCGTATTGATGCCGCGATTGAGGCCACCCGTCACTTCTTTGAAAGCCTGGGTGTGCCAACGCGTCTCTCTGGCTACGGCCTGGACGGTAGCTCCATCCCTGCCCTGCTGGCGAAACTGGAAGCACACGGCATGACGCAGATCGGCGAGCACGGCGACATCACCCTGGACGTCAGCCGTCGTATTTACGAAGCGGCACGCTAAGCGTTTTTAGGATCCTGACTTTCGTTTTTTGACATTTCGTCCAGACTTAATGCACATCACATCGTCGGAGGTTCCCTCCGGCGATGAGCACCTGAAGGAGGAAAAATGGCAAACCAAACCGTAATCAAGCTACAGGACGGCAACGTGATGCCCCAACTGGGGCTAGGTGTATGGAAAGCCGGTAACGACGAGGTCGTCTCCGCCATTCATAAAGCCCTGGAAGTCGGCTATCGGTCCATCGATACCGCCGCCGCCTATAAAAACGAGGACGGCGTGGGGAAAGCGCTTGCCAGCGCTGGCGTTCCCCGGGATGAGTTATTCATCACCACCAAGCTGTGGAACGACGATCAAAAGCGCCCCCGCGAAGCGTTGCAGGAGAGCCTGGAGAAACTCCAGCTCGATTTCGTCGATCTTTATCTCATGCACTGGCCGGTCCCGGCTATCGACCATTACGTTGATGCCTGGAAAGGGATGATTGAACTGCAAAAAGAGGGGCTGATAAAAAGCATCGGCGTCTGTAATTTCCAGGTACATCACCTGCAACGCCTGATTGATGAAACGGGCGTCGCGCCGGTGATTAACCAGATTGAGCTGCACCCGCTGATGCAGCAGCGCCAGCTTCACTCATGGAATGCCACGCACAAGATCCAGACCGAATCCTGGAGCCCGCTGGCCCAGGGTGGCGAAGGGGTGTTTGACCAGAAAATCATCCGTGAACTGGCGGATAAGTACGGTAAAACTCCGGCGCAGATCGTCATTCGCTGGCACCTGGATAGCGGTCTGGTGGTGATCCCGAAATCGGTCACGCCGTCTCGCATCGCCGAGAACTTCGACGTCTGGGATTTCCGCCTGGATAAAGACGAGCTGGGTGAAATTGCGAAGCTGGATCAGGGTAAACGGCTTGGGCCTGATCCGGATCAGTTTGGCGGGTAGTTTCCCCCCTCACCCTGCCCTCTCCCCGGAGGGGAGAGGGTTAGACCTGTAGGCCCGGTAAGCGCAGCGCCACCGGGCATTTTTACAGGTTTAACCGGTCTTACGTTTTACGTTCTTCTTCGTTCCCGCACCACCATTCGAACGCTGATGCACAATCGGGGTATGTTTGGTCAGCGCCGGGCGCGTATTGCGGTTCTGGCGGCGCGCTTCGCGCATCTCTTCCAGCGTTGGCGCAGGCACCAGGCAATCACGACGCGAGCCAATCAGGTGCTTTTTCCCCATCTCTTCCAGCGCCTGACGGATCAGCGGCCAGTTTTTCGGATCGTGGTAACGCAGCAGCGCTTTGTGCAGACGGCGCTGTTTATCCCCTTTTGGCACCACCACGTCTTCGCTCTTATAACCAATCTTACTCAGCGGGTTTTTGCCGGTGTAATACATGGTCGTCGAGTTGGCGAGCGGCGACGGGTAGAAGTTCTGCACCTGATCCAGACGGAATCGACGCTGCTTCAGCCACAGCGCCAGGTTCACCATGTCTTCATCACGGGTGCCGGGGTGCGCGGAGATGAAGTATGGGATCAGATACTGCTCTTTCCCCGCCTGTTTTGAATAGGTGTCAAACAGCTGCTTAAAGCGGTCATAGCTGCCCATGCCCGGCTTCATCATTTTGGACAGCGGGCCTTCCTCGGTGTGCTCCGGGGCTATCTTCAGATAACCGCCCACGTGGTGCGTCGCCAGCTCTTTGATGTAGCGCGGATCTTCCACCGCAATGTCGTAACGCACGCCGGAGGCGATCAGGATCTTCTTGATGCCTTTCAGATCACGGGCGCGACGGTAAAGGTTGATCGTCGGCTCGTGGTTGGTGTCCATATGCTCGCAAATGCTCGGGTAAACGCAGGAGAGGCGACGGCAGGTCTGCTCGGCGCGCGGCGATTTACAGCGCAGCATGTACATGTTGGCCGTTGGGCCACCCAGATCGGAGATCACGCCGGTAAAGCCCGGCACCGTGTCGCGAATCGCTTCGATCTCGTTAACAATCGACTCTTCGGAACGGCTCTGAATAATACGGCCTTCATGTTCGGTGAGGCTTTGTTGAATAAATAAGATTTCTTGCGAACGACCCTGTAGCTGGCTGGATTT
>OJWP01000170.1_pt1 | contig 24913 bp, 20 predicted proteins | sample 1600341 | NCBI WGS metagenome assembly OJWP01 (sample SAMN04436651, study PRJEB24849) | human gut metagenome | biome: human gut; feature: NICU; material: stool | host: Homo sapiens | place: USA: Saint Louis, MO | collected 2010-03-24
TTTTGCAATTATAAAATTTTGTGTTATACTAATTTTGCTTTATTAGAGACGATGAAAGAAGAGTAGGGGATTAAAAATGTTTGAACCAGTTAAATTATTTCAATATAATACTTTGGGCGCCTTGATGTCTGGTCTTTATGGTGGGACAATGACGATTGGTGAGTTGCTTCAATATGGTGATTTAGGTATAGGTACTTTGGATTCTATTGACGGGGAGCTGATTGTTCTAGATGGTAAGGCTTATCAAGCCAAGGGATCTGGAGAAGTGCCAGAAGTAGTTGAGGTAGATCCATCAGAGACGGTTCCTTATGCAGCGGTCGTTCCTCACAAGGCTGAAGTGATTTTCCGCCAGCGTTTTGAAATGAATGATAAGGAGCTGGAGGAGAGAATCGAGTCCTATTATGATGGGGAAAATCTTTTTCGTTCCATCAAGATTCATGGCGACTTTTCTCATATGCGCGTTCGCATGATTCCTAAGTCAACGTCAGACCGAAAGTTTGCAGAAGTTGCTGTTAATCAACCTGAATACAGTAAGGAAAATGTGACCGGGACAATCGTTGGCATCTGGACACCAGAGATTTTTCATGGTGTTAGCTTAGCAGGATATCATCTTCATTTTGTATCAGACGATTTGAGCTTCGGAGGACATGTCATGGACTTTGTCATCAAAGAGGGTATTGTTGAACTTGGAGCAATTGACCAGTTAGATCAACGTTTCCCCGTCCAAGATCGTGACTATCTATTTGCCAAATTCAATATGGATGAAATGAGAGAAGATATTGATCGAGTAGAATAATATAAGATAAATTCCTTGGCCAGCAACCTAAATTTAGGTTAGTTTGGTCAGGTTTTTTTATTTTGTAAGATAAAGGAAAGTATAGGGATTCAATTTATGTAAATTTTAGACCACGTGAGCAAGATTTATCTGTTTATTTCTAATGGTTATACCGTCAAGTATAGGCTAGATAATTTCTTTTTATAATGATGTGTGATCTATAATGATTGCTGAGCCCTTTCAAAGTTCTTTAAAAATATCGAAAATCTAATTTTTTAGTATATTTTATATAGCCAAGCAGAAAAAAATAATGTATAATAGCCTGGAATATAATGAATAAATAGGAGATCATTATGGGAAAAGATTTGTTTAATCCACACCTGCGTAAGTTTTCTATTCGAAAACTAAACGTCGGTGTTTGTTCTGTGCTCTTGTCAACCCTTATTCTATTAGGGGCAGCAACGCAGGTTAGCGCTGATGAAACAAGCGCTTCTGGTGTTCAAAACGAGGTTGCTCGAACTGACCTTGCTGAACCATCAGCAACTGCTACAGCACCAACAACATCTGAAACAACACAAAATGCAGAAACTACTGTAGCAGCCACAGCTACTGAGGCACCTCAGACAGCTGAGAATACTGCATCTACAAACTCAGCTTCAGAGTCTACTGAGAAACCGAAGAATGAGCAACCAGTAGCTTCTGAAACACCTCAACCTTCAGTTGAGAAGCCGGTCCTTCCTACAGAAGTTAAGCCTGCAGAGAATACTAATCCAGCTTCAACTGAGGCTAGTTCAGACGCTGTAAGCACTTCAAGAACTACAGAACAACCAGTAGCGACTAGGGAAGCTGTACAGACTGGTAGTTCTCGTCGTCGGGTGCGAAGGGATCTTGAAGCGACTGCAGTTACTCCAGGAACTGGTCCTGCAGGTGCAGACGATGCAACCCCTATTCCAAGAGTATCAAAACCAACCTTGGCTGAGTCAGAAAAGAAAGAAAGTACTCAATTAGCCAAACAAATTAATTGGGTTGATTTTTCTGATACAGCAAGTATGAAGAACTTGGATCCTCAGGGTGGTTTTAAGGTGGGGACTGTCTTTGAAAAGGAGATTTCGCCCGGTTATGTAGTGAAACTTACCGTTACAGAACTCAAGCCATTTAACTCGACAGAAATCTATAAGAAGCGGGTAGAAGGGACACCATCTGCCGGCACTTATGATCCCAATGCCGTTAACAGCTATTTGAAAGGTTATAAAGACTACGGTAAGACTCCACCTTCTGTAACCGGTCGTCCACAGAACAAATTTAGTACCATTGGGGGCCAAGGTTTTGATACCCAAGGCCGTAAAACCCAAATTATCTTACCAGATGACGCGGTTAACTGGGGGATTAAGTTCAAGGTAGAAGCGACTTATCGTGGCAACCCTGTCAAACCAACGGTTGTAATGGCTGACGGGGAAGATGCTAACCCTGCTGAATATGGAATCTTTACCACCAACGGGGAAGGTTGGGAATATGTGGGTGAATGGATGAAGGGTCCTCGTGCCAAAGGTCCATACACTGTCATGACCGAAGACATGGTTAAAGCATTCGATAAATCCAGAAAAGACGGTCTTCTAATCTTGAAGGATAAGAGCGTTGACTGGAACAAATACTTGAGTCCAGATACTGTCACAGGTGGTTTGGGTAGTCAGGTCTTCGGGCCAATTATTTCGGCTAGCAAGGCTGTGCCAGTTGTGATGACCCGTGGGGCGTCTGAAGTTGGCTTCTATGTGGCAACGGGTGGGCAACAAGCCCTCATGATGGGATTCTTGGTAGTCGATTCTAGTGACGCGCCAGCAAGTTATGGTGAAGCTTACCATACGATTGGAACCCGTGATTCCATTACCAATACGCCAATCAACCAGCCTTACTTAGGTTCAACCGCAGCAGATATCGATGCGGACTCTGACAGTGACTGGACTGCCGACGACCGCGAGGATGTAGCCGATGAAGGTCCAGCTCAATTGCTGACAGCTGATCAGTTAAGCAAAACCAATGACCTTTTAGACTTAAACAAGGCTAAGAATGGGACTTACACCCTTAAGATTAAGGCTAACCCTAATGGTAATACCAAGGCCTATGTCAAAGCCTGGGTAGACTTCAACAATAACGGTAAGTTCGATGACAACGAAGGTAGTGTCGTTAAGGCAATTACTGCGAATGGAGACCATACCTTAACATTTAATGCCATTCCAGGTTTGACTGGTGGCCTAGTTGATCAAATTGGGATGCGTGTCCGTATCGCAACTAATGCGGGCGACATCGAGAAACCTACAGGGACTGCCTTTAGTGGGGAAGTAGAGGACATGTTAGTTCGTCGCGTTTACCCACCTCAAGGTGAAAAGCAAGAAAACACTGGTTTCCAAGGTGAAACCCAAAATGCAACCGTACACTTTACCGCTAAGGGGCCAGACCGTTCTGACTTCGTTACCAAGGCTAGCATGAGCAACCAAGCGCCTCAAGTTCTGGATAATCAAGGTAATGTCTTGACACCAACCAACGGCAATACTTATGTTCGTCCTGAGGGGACCTATGTCGTGACAGCGAATGGTGATGATGTCAATGTGACCTTCACGCCTAATGAAGACTTCTCAGGGGTGGCTGAAGGGATTAATATCCGTCGCACTGACTCTAACGGGTCTTCAACCGGCTGGCAATCAACAGATGCAGCAGATCCTAATAAGAATGACCGTTTGAACAACATGGATGGGCGTTTTGTCCCAACTGTTCGTAAGATACCAAAATACGATTCGACTGGTATTCAAGGCCAAGATCAAAGCAAGGAGCTAGTCTTTAATGATGGCGATCCAGCTAAGACACCTGTTACACCAGATGCGTCACGTCCTGCGACTTTCGTGGATGCTAACGGCCAACCTGTCACAGGTAACACGGTACCTGCTATGTCTAATGGCCAACAAGTGGGGACCTATGAATTAGATCCTAACACCGGTCAAGTGACTTTCAAACCTAATAAGAACTTTGTTGGCACTCCAGATCCGGTTGCGGTTCAAGTAACTGATGCTAACGGTGTTCCATACCGGGCACGATACCAACCAACTGTTACAAAAGTAACCCCAACTTCAACAGATGCCACTTCAAATGGTATCCAAGGACAGCCACAAAGCGGTAAGCCAACCTTCACAGAAGGAAATCCATTGGTTCCAATTGATGATACAAAACCAATGACTTTCGAAGATGGCCAGTCAACGAAAACAGTTCCAGGTGTAGGTGAATACAGCATCAATCCAGATGGCTCTATTACCTTTACACCAGACAAACAATATGTTGGCACACCAGATCCAGTCACCGTGAAACGAGTGGATAAGAATGGTACAGAAGTTACTGCGACTTATACGCCAACAGTGACCAAGGTCACTCCAACAAGTACTAACGCAACCAGCACTGGACCTCAAGGCCTTCCACAAACCGGTACGCCAAGGTTTGAAGGTGGCGATCCACTGGTTCCAATCGATGAAACAGTTGAGCCAACTTTCGCAGATGGAAGCAAGGAAAAAGTGATTCCAAATCAAGGAACTTACACCATTGCACCAGATGGAACAGTAACCTTCACTCCAAACAAGCAGTTCGTTGGTAAACCAGATCCAGTCACAGTGAAACGCGTGGATAAGAACGGAACTCCAGTAACCGCGACTTACAGTCCAGAGTTTACGAAAGTAACTCCAACTTCAACGGATGCCACTTCAAATGGTATCCAAGGTCAACCGCAAAAGGGTACCCCAACCTTCACAGAAGGAAATCCATTGGTTCCAATTGATGATACAAAACCAATGACTTTCGAAGATGGCCAGTCTACGAAGACCGTTCCAGGTGTAGGTGAATACAGCATCAATCCAGATGGCTCTATTACCTTTACGCCAGACAAACAGTATGTTGGTACTCCAGATCCAGTCACTGTGAAACGAGTGGATAAGAACGGTACAGAAGTTACTGCAACTTATACACCAACAGTGACCAAGGTCACTCCAACGAGCACTAACGCAACTAGCACAGGCCCTCAAGGCCTTCCTCAAACAGGTACCCCAACATTTGAAGGTGGCGATCCACTGGTTCCAATCGATGAAACAGTCGAGCCAACCTTTGAAGATGGAAGCAAGGAAAAAGTGATTCTAGGACAAGGAACCTACACGATTGCACCAGATGGTACAGTGACCTTCACTCCAGACAAACAGTTTGTAGGCAAACCAGATCCAGTAACGGTTAAACGTGTGGATAAAAATGGCACTCCAGTGACTGCGACTTACAGCCCAGAATTTACGAAAGTAACACCAATTGGTAAGGATGCTTCCTCTGAAAATATCAAGGGACTTGTACAAACCGGTACGCCAACGTTTGAAGGTGGTGATCCACTTGTTCCGATTGATGAAACGGTAGCACCGACCTTTGAAGATGGCTCAACTGAAAAAGTGATTCCAGGAGAAGGAATCTATACCATCTCACCAGATGGCACAGTAACCTTTACTCCAGAAGCTGATTTTGTAGGGAAAGGAACTGGCGTAACAATTGTTCGTAAGGATAAGAACGGTACCCCAGTTACTGCAAGTTATCGTCCAACGGTTGTAGATCCGTCTACTGGTCATGATACGACTTCTACAGGAGCTAAAGGCCAATCACAAGTGGCAACTCCAGCGTTTGAAGGACATATCGATAGTACAGTTCCACCAACCTTTGAGGATGGTAGCACGACTATGGTTGTTCCGGGTGAAGGAAGCTATACAATTGATAAAGATGGTAAGATTACCTTTACTCCAGAGGCAGACTTTGTTGGTACAGCCAAAGGAGTGGTTGTAAAACGTTTGGATATTTATGGTAACGTTGTTACAGCCCAGTATACACCAACAGTTATCGGTCAAACACGAGTAGAAGATGTAACCTCAGAAGGCCTCAAGGGTCAAACACAGACTGGTAAACCAATTTTTGAAGGTGACGTAGACTTAACAGTAGCGCCAACCTTTGAAGATGGTTCGACTGAAAAAGTTGTTCCAGGAGAAGGAACTTATACCATCTCGCCAGATGGTGTTGTAACCTTTATTCCAGAGCCAAACTTTGTTGGTACAGCCAAAGGAGTCGTTGTAATCCGTAAGGACCGCAATGGCCAAACAATTTCTGCAAGCTACACACCGAGAGTGACAGAAATTCCAGTTGTTCCAAACAGACCAAGTACTCCAGAACAACCAAAGGCACCAGTGATTCCTGTTGCTCCTACGGTAGTCGTTCAAACACCTAAAGCTGAAGAGAGAGTAGAATCTGTTTATGTCGATCCAAAAGATGAAAAAGGGGTTCTTCCAAGAACAGGAAGTCAGACAAGTGATCAGACTGGTTCAGGTCTCTTAGCAGCCATTGCCAGCTTAACATTCTTTGGTTTAGCAAATCGGAAGAAGAAATCTGAAGAAGATTAAGAGAGATCAATGTCTCCCCATTCGACAGATTGAGTGAAGTTTAAAAGCGATTCGGATTGAACTGCACCCCAAAAGTTAGATAGAAAAAATCTAACTTTTGGGGTATTTTATTATAAGATTAACTTATGAGGACAAAGTTCAGATATACGATCTTAGAAAACAAGGAATCAGCTTAAAGCGACTTTCAGAAAAATATGGAATGAACCTTTCAAATCTTGAGTACTTAATCCGATTGATTGATCGCTATGGAATATAGATCGTTAAAAAGGGGAAGAATCGTTACTATTCTCCTGAATTAAAACAAGGAATCATTGATAAAGTCCTATGTGAAGGCCGTTCGCAAGATGGAGTTTCTCTGGATTATGCTCTCCCAAATCGTGTGATGCTTCCTAGCTGGCTGGTGCGGTATACTGTTGTTGAGGAAAAAGAGGGAGACCAGCTAAAATGGGACGTAAACGCAAGAAAACTTGGGAAGAAATGACTGAACTAGAGCGACTTCAAGAGGAGAATGAACGCTACGTACCGAGGTGGCCTTCCTAAAAAAGTTAAAAGAGCTAGAAGACAGGGACGAAGCCATAGAGCGAGAAAGGCAGAGACAGTTAGAGAAATGGTTTCAGGAGGATTTCGACTAGATTTACTTCTTGAAACGGCTCGTTTAGCTCGCTCAACTTATTATTATCAATTGAAACAGCTGGGGCAACCAGATAAGGATAAAGAGCTAAAGGATGAAATACAAGCCATTTATAGTGAACATAAAGGCAACTATGGCTATCGTCGAATCCATTTAGAATTAAGGAATTGTGGTTATACGGTCAATCATAAAAAGGTCCAATGTTTGATGAAAGTTCTTGGTTTAAGTGATCGGATTCGTCGTAAACGGAAGTATTCTTCTTACCAAGGAGAGATTGGCAAGAAAGCAAAAAATCTTATTTAACGCCAGTTTGAAGCAGCCAAAACAATGGAAAAGTGCTACACCGATGTGACAGAGTTTGCCATTCCAGCAAGCAGGCAGAAACTCTATTTATCCCCTGTTCTGGATGGATATAACAGCGAAATTATTGCTTTTAATCTTTCTTGTTCGCCTAATTTAGAACAAGTAACGATGTTGGAACAAGCATTCACAGAGAAACACTACGAGAAGACGATTCTCCATAGCGATCAAGGATGGCAATACCAACACGATTCTTATCATCGGTTTCTAGAGAGTAAGGGAATTCAACCATCCATGTCACGCAAGGGTAACAGCCCAGGCAACGGCATGATGGAGTCCTTCTTTGGCATTTTGAAGTCGGAAATGTTTTATGATAAAGTTTCTTGTAACACTGGTTGATACATGATATAATTTTCTTCAAATAATAAGACAGAGGACATAAATGAAAAAGAAATTTATTGTTATTTTTTTACTAATGATCATTTTTAGTTTTTTAGTATTCTTCACTTTGTCAAATCAAAGCTCAAAATTAAATTCAAGTAAATTCATTCAATCTACCACCCCAACCTTGTTCTTTCACGGTTATGGCTCCAGTGTTAATGCGGAAAGGCATATGACAGAATCAGCTAGAAAGGCTGGTGTAACAGAAACAATAATTCAAGCGAATGTTGACAGAACAGGTCAGGTCACTTTAAGAGGCCATATTCCCAAAGGTGCAATCAATCCAATTGTCATGGTTCAATATGAGGACAACAGAAATCCTGACTATTTACAAGATGCAGCATATGCTAAAGCAGTAGTTGAAAAACTTAAGCAAGCTTATGGATTTCAAGAAATGAAGATGGTGGGACATTCTATGGGAAATATGTCCATTCTTTATTATCTTTTAGAATACGGAAGTGAAGAAAATCTACCTAAATTGATTAAGCAGGTTAATTTGGCGAATCATGTAGCTGGTTTAGAGAATTGGAACCTTCCATCAAACTTGACCTTAGATTCCAAAACAGGACAGCCGTCTGCGATGAATGAACAATATCAAAAACTTACTGGATTAAGAGAGGTTTATCCTGACAAACAAATAGACGTTCTGAATATCTATGGTGATATTGGTGGAAATACAGACGGCTCAGTCCTAAACATTTCATCAAAAGCGCTAAAATATTTGCTAATCAATCATGCTAAATCCTATAAAGAAGTCAAAATATCTGGGCGAGGAGGCCAGCATAGCAGATTGCATGAGAACTCTGAAGTAGATCAGCTTTTAATAGACTTTTTGTGGAGAAAATAAGAGAATTTTAGCTCCAAACAGTTTTCTTGCCAAAGGAATAAGATAAAAGAACAGAGAGTTTTACACTAATTATGAATCTTTAAGGACTCTTTTTATATTTTCTTTATGCAAACCTTTTCCACTTTGAAAAAATCTGATATAATGGGGTTGAATAAAAGAATCAGAGGAGAGAACAATGTCTAAAAAAATCATTGGTATTGACCTTGGTGGTACCTCCATCAAATTTGCAATTTTAACTCAAGAAGGACAAATTCAAGAAAAATGGTCTATAAAAACAAATATTTTAGATGAAGGAAGCCATATCGTTGATGATATGATTGAATCTATTCTTCATCGTTTGGACTTGCTTCAGCTTACTGCTGAACATTTCTTAGGAATCGGAATGGGTTCTCCTGGAGTGGTAGACCGTGAAAAAGGAACTGTTATTGGTGCCTATAACCTAAACTGGAAAACCTTGCAACCTGTAAAAGAAAAAATTGAAAAAGCTACTGGGATTCCATTTTTTATCGACAATGATGCGAATGTCGCAGCATTGGGGGAACGCTGGATGGGAGCTGGAGAAAATCAGCCTGATGTTGTTTTTATGACCTTAGGAACTGGTGTAGGTGGCGGTATTGTCGCTGAAGGTAAACTTCTTCATGGCGTTGCCGGTGCAGCAGGAGAGCTTGGGCATATTACTGTTGATTTTGATCAGCCAATTCCATGTACTTGCGGAAAGAAGGGCTGTTTGGAAACTGTTGCGTCTGCGACAGGTATTGTCAACTTAACTCGTCGGTATGCTGATGAGTATGCTGGCGATGCTGAATTAAAGAAACTCATCGATAATGGAGAAGAAGTCACAGCTAAAACAGTTTTTGATTTAGCAAAAGAAGAAGATGAGTTAGCCCTTATCGTTTATAGAAACTTCTCTCGTTACCTAGGAATTGCTTGCGCGAATATTGGATCAATCCTTAATCCATCTACGATTGTTATCGGTGGCGGTGTATCAGCTGCTGGACCTTTCTTGTTAGAGGGAATTCAAAAGGTTTATGACGAAAATACCTTCCCTCAGGTTCGTACATCAACAAAATTAGCTTTGGCAACTCTAGGAAATGATGCTGGTGTTATCGGTGCAGCATCTTTGGTTCTTCAATAATTTAAAAATTCATTTTATTCTCCTGCAGACTCTGTGGGAGAGTTTTTATGGGAAGTTTGCTATAATACTAGAAGTTGTTTACTGTTGAAGGAGATCTAATGACAAAAGCTGATACGATTTTTAAAGAAAATATTAGAAGAATATTAAAAGAGGGAGTATTCTCTGAAAATGCCCGTCCACGATACAAGGATGGAAATGTGGCTAACTCCAAATACATCACTGGTTCTTTTGCTGAGTACGATTTGAGCAAAGGAGAATTCCCGATCACGACTCTGCGCCCTATTGCCATTAAGTCTGCCATCAAGGAAGTACTCTGGATTTATCAAGACCAGTCTAATAGTCTAGGACTGCTCAACGACAAGTATAATGTTCACTATTGGAATGATTGGGAAGTTAGCGATACGGGTACCATTGGTCAGCGTTACGGAGCGGTTGTCAAGAAGCATGATATTATCCATAAAATTCTCCAACAGCTGGAAGCCAATCCTTGGAATCGTCGCAACATCATTTCTCTATGGGATTATGAAGCTTTTGAAGAAACAGACGGCTTGCTCCCGTGTGCTTTCCAAACAATGTTTGACGTTCGTCGTGTGGATGGAGACATCTATCTGGATGCGACTCTGACTCAACGTTCCAATGATATGCTAGTTGCTCACCATATTAATGCTATGCAGTATGTGGCTTTACAGATGATGATTGCCAAGCATTTTGGCTGGAAGGTAGGCAAGTTCTTTTACTTTATCAATAACTTGCACATCTATGACAATCAGTTCGAGCAGGCGGAGGAGCTGTTGCGTCGAGAACCTAGCGACTGTCAGCCACGGCTCGTTCTAAATGTGCCTGACGGGACCAATTTCTTCAATATTAAAGCAGAGGATTTTGAGTTATTAGACTATGATCCAGTTAAACCTCAGCTCAAATTTGATTTAGCAATTTAATTTCAATAATTCCTACCGAAGTTTTTCGGTGGGATTTTTCTTTCGTAGCAGATAATTGCAGGAAAGATATAAAGTGGTATAATGACAATAGATATAACTGTTGCAAACGCTTACCTTTGGAGGTGCTAATATGATAGCTGGTTTTTTAAAGATGCATAGACCAAAACAATCTTGGGGTCTTGTATTATCTATCGCTTTGCTTGCAATTCTTGTCTTATTCTTCCAAGTAGCAGAAGTCAAAGCTGATGATCAAGTTCGCTTAAATCACTGGAGAGTAGAGAAGAGAGAGCAATCTTCAGTTGAAGTGCTTGATGGTTCGAAACAGATTGAATCTCGAAACCACAAGAAGACTTTAAGAGAGAAACGGAAATCTCTTGCTCTTCGCTGCCATGGAAAGGGGCCCAAAAACAAACAAAATCAAACAAGTGGTGAAGAGACTGCTACAGAGGAAAAGTCAAAAAAGAGAGATGCTTGTGATGTAGATCCTAATACTGATAATTCGGAGACGGAGACCGCTTCTGTTGAACATAAAAGATCAGATTCTACAGTATTATATATTTCTGCATTTGGAGTTTTAGCTCTTTTGGTAGTTTACATTCTATTTATGAAGGCGAAAAAAAATAAATCTTAAATCCAAAGTTTAATTCGATAACCTCAATGGTTATCGAATTTTTATCTGCTTTCACTTGGAAATAAATGAAGAGAAGTGGTAGTCCAATCAAGTCTTTTTTTATATTTTTTGATAGAATAGAAATATCAATTAAAAGGATTATGAAATGACTAAAAAGATTGCGGCGATTTGGGCACAAGATCAAAATGAGCTGATTGGAAAAAATCAATCCTTGCCTTGGCATTTACCAGCAGAGTTAAAGCACTTTAAAGAAATTACTTCTGGTCATGCTATTTTAATGGGAAGAGTGACTTTCGATGGTATGGATCAGCGTGTTTTACCAAACCGGACAAGTCTTATTCTGACTAAGGATCCGAATTATACTGTTGAAAATGAATCTGTCTTAATATTTCACGATTTGCCTTCTGTTTTAAAGTGGTATGAGGAACAGGAGAAAAATCTTTATATCATTGGCGGTGGTCAAATTTTTTCCTTATTTCAGCATCATTTAGATGAAATTATTAAAACTGAAATTCATGCTTGTTTTGAGGGTGATACTTATTTTCCAAAGGATTTTGACTTAAGAGCATTTAGAGAAGTCAATAGCCAATTTCATCCTAAAGATGACAAGAATTTGTATGATTTTACCGTGAAAGTTCTAGAAAGAAAGGGTTCATAAAAAGTGGAAAGAAGTGTTTTTGGGGTTTTTACGGCCTTTTTGTGCGCCATTTGCCTTGTTTGTTCCGTACAAACTTTTAGAAAAAGGCGGTATGGTTTGTCCATTTTATTTTTGCTTAATGCCTTTACAAATTTAGTGAATAGTATTCACGCTTTTTATATGACTTTATTTTAATTTGACGAATATATATTAAAGGGAGACTAGTATTATGCCTACAAATCGTAATGAAGAGATGATGGTATATTGTTCATTTTGTGGGAAGAACCAAGATGAGGTTCAAAAGATTATTGCGGGTAATAACGCTTTTATTTGTAATGAGTGTGTAGAATTAGCACAAGAAATTATCCGTGAAGAATTAGCCGAAGAAGTCTTAGCTGACTTGTCAGAGGTTCCAAAACCTCAAGAATTATTGCATATTCTAAACCATTATGTCATCGGTCAAGAGCGCGCTAAAAGAGCGCTAGCTGTAGCAGTATATAATCACTACAAGCGCATTAATTTTCACGACAGCCGTGAAGAAGATGATGTTGAATTGCAAAAATCAAATATCTTAATGATCGGTCCAACGGGTTCTGGAAAAACTTTTCTTGCTCAGACCTTGGCTAGAAGTTTAAATGTACCGTTTGCGATTGCTGATGCGACAGCTTTAACAGAGGCTGGTTATGTCGGAGAAGATGTAGAAAATATTCTTTTAAAACTTTTGCAGGCGGCTGATTTCAATATCGAACGTGCAGAACGCGGAATCATATACGTAGATGAGATTGATAAGATCGCTAAAAAGAGTGAAAATGTTTCTATCACGCGCGATGTATCAGGTGAAGGAGTACAGCAGGCTCTCTTAAAAATTATTGAGGGTACTGTAGCAAGTGTTCCGCCTCAAGGAGGTCGCAAACATCCGCAGCAAGAGATGATTCAGGTTGATACCAAAAATATTCTTTTCATCGTTGGTGGTGCCTTTGATGGGATTGAAGAAATTGTAAAACAACGTTTGGGCGAGAAAATTATTGGTTTTGGTCAAAATAACAAAGCTATCGATGAAAACGAGTCCTACATGCAAGCTATTATTGCTGAAGATATTCAAAAATTTGGAATTATCCCTGAATTAATTGGTCGTTTGCCTGTTTTTGCTGCTCTGGAACAACTGACTGTAGACGACTTGGTTCGTATTCTTCGCGAGCCTAAGAATGCTTTGGTTAAACAATACCAGGCTCTCTTGTCTTACGATGATGTTAAACTAGAGTTTGATGATGATGCTTTACAGGAAATCGCGAACAAGGCCATTGAGCGCAAAACTGGGGCCCGTGGTCTACGTTCTATCATCGAAGAAACCATGATGGATGTTATGTTTGAAGTTCCAAGTAAAGAAAATGTGAAACTTGTCCGAATCACTAAGGAAGCTGTTGATGGTACTGATAAGCCAATTTTAGAGACTGCTTGAGGTAGAACATGGAAATTAACACACATAATGCAGAAATTTTGCTGAGTGCGGCTAATAAATCTCACTATCCTCAAGATGATATTCCAGAAATCGCTCTTGCTGGTCGATCTAACGTCGGTAAATCAAGTTTTATTAATACGATGCTTAATCGTAAAAATTTAGCGCGTACATCTGGGAAACCTGGGAAAACTCAATTGTTAAACTTCTTCAATATTGATGATAAACTTCGGTTTGTTGATGTTCCTGGCTATGGTTATGCTAAGGTTTCAAAGACTGAACGTGCTAAATGGGGAAGAATGATTGAAGAATACCTGACCAGCAGAGAGAATCTGCGAGCTGTAGTCAGTTTAGTTGATTTACGACACGATCCAAGTGCGGATGATGTTCAAATGTATGAATTTTTGAAGTACTATGAAATTCCAGTGATTCTTGTAGCAACAAAAGCAGATAAGATTCCTCGTGGGAAATGGAACAAACATGAATCGGCAATCAAGAAAAAACTAAATTTTGATCCGGCTGATACATTTATTCTCTTTTCATCAGTAGATAAAACTGGTATGGATGCATCTTGGGATGCTATCTTAGAAAAAGTGAATGAATAACAAAAAAGCAGAAGAGCACTTCTGTTTTTTTACTAAGAAAAAGTAAAACTGTCATGAAATTGTAATCAATTCGCATTTTATGTCATTATTTATTATGCTACAATTATTATAGTATTTTTTAGGAGTTAAGACTATGAAGAAGAAAATGAGTGCACTTTTAGCAGTGATGACAGTATTTATGTCTGCTATTATGATTAGTGCTTTACTAGCAAACAATACTAAGTCAGTTGATGCTAACGAAGAACAAACAGTTCAATACTACAATCCAACTGAAGTATTTATTTCTCAGATAGCAGAATCGGCTCGTCAATTGGGTCAGGAAAATGACTTATATGCTTCTGTAATGATCGCCCAAGCTATTCTTGAAAGTAATTCAGGTCGTTCAGGATTGGCTTCAGCGCCTCACTACAATCTCTTTGGTGTAAAAGGACACTATGGTGGCCAGTCTGCTACAATGCTTACTTGGGAAGATGATGGTCAAGGTAATGCGTATAATATTGATGCAGAATTCCGTTCTTACCCAAGTTATTATGAATCTTTACAGGATTATGTAGCAATTCTTCGACAAGGTTATTATGCGAATGCTTGGAAGAGCAATACGACTAGCTATCAAGATGCAACCGCAGCTTTAACTGGTGTTTATGCGACAGATTCAAGTTATAATGCAAAATTAAATTATATTATTGAAAAGTATAACTTGACTCAATATGATACTCCCAGTTATCAGCAAGCATACAGTGGCGATCTTGTTTATAATATTTATCGTCAGCAGTATACTAGTCAAGAAATATTGGACGAAGACGTCGCTTGGGCGAATCGTTAAACGAAAAAGTAGGAAAAGAATTAGGAAAAGATCCTAATTCTTTTTTTCTTAAAATTCAAGAAAACGATTTCGTAATTCTTCATTTTACGTTATAATAGTCATAATATTTTTTAAGGGGAAATTAGTATGGCTGAATCGTCATTTATCACAAAGGTTGCATTTGCTTGTCAGAAGAAAGAGGCTTTATTTGATAGCAGTAAGGCAAAGTATGCTGTTCGTTCTATGTATGCTGGGGCTTTTCTAACTTTAAGTACTGCTGCAGGAGCGATTGCTGCAGACGTTATTAACAAGATAGTACCAGGATCTGGGCGCCTTTTGTTTCCTTTCATATTTGCTTGGGGATTGGTATATATCCTCTTCTTAAACGCTGAGTTAACAACATCAAACATGATGTACTTGACTGCAGGAACGTTTTTGAAAAAAATTAAATTTTCTAAAGCCTTGCTGATTTTACTGTACTGTACTTTCTTTAATCTAGTTGGGGCAGCGGTTATTGGCTGGATTTTCAATCAAACAGTAGCTTATGCTGGATTGACACCGGATGGCTTCGTTGGGACAGTTGTTGCAAACAAGCTTAGCCGAGGTAATAGTGTAGTTTTATTTGAAGCTATTGCGGCTAACATTTTTGTAAATGTTGCTATTTTATCATTCTTATTGATTAAGAGTTCTACAGCAAAAATGTGGATCGTCATTTCAGCTATATATATGTTCGTGTTTTTGACTAACGAACACTTGGCTGCAAACTTTGCCTCTTTCTCATTGATTGCTTTTAATAAGATTGCTAGTCAGGTTCAAGGATTTGATGTTTTCAATGTTTTAAGACATTTCAGCATTACATTTATTGGTAATGTAATTGGTGGTGGTCTGTTGATTGGTCTTCCATATGCTTGGATGAACAAAGACGAAGAAACGTACGTTGATTAGATATAATTAAAAAAAGTTCAGGAAAACCTGACTTTTTTTCTTTTTTTGTGTTATAATAGATAAAATTTATTGGAAATAGAAAGTTTTCAGATAATGAACAAATCTTATTTTTACCTAGATATGAAAACTCATGAACTTCTTGTCCCATATAGCCAGACAAAACGTAGAGTTCGAGTCTTATTGCCGAAAAATTACTCAGAGGATCTTGAAAAAAGTTATCCTGTTGTTTATTTTCATGATGGACAAAATGTTCTTTATAGTAAAGAGTCTTTCAGCGGTCATTCCTGGAAGATTATTCCAATTATCAAACGCAATCCTGATTTAGAAAAAATGATTGTCGTCGCAATTGATAATGATGGAGTCAATCGAATGAATGAATACTCGGCGTGGAAGTATAAAGAAATGAATATTCCAGGTGTTTCTTTCGGTGGTAAAGGCAGTGAGTATGCTGAATTTGTAATGGATGTTGTTAAGCCCTTTATTGATGAAAATTATCGAACCAAATCTGATTTCAAACATACAGCTATGATTGGGAGCTCTTTAGGTGGTAATATTACTCAGTTTATGGGTGTTGAATATGAAGACCAAATTGGATGTCTCGGTGTTTTTTCATCCGCTAATTGGCTTCATCAAGAAGATTTTGATCGCTATATCAAGCGCCAATCACTTAAACTGAATCAGCGTGTCTTTATTTATGTTGGAACCGATGAGGCAGATGATACGGATAAAACCTTGATGGCTGGTAATATAAAACAAGCTTATATTGATTCATCTGTTAAATACTATCGTCAGCTCTTAGTTGCTGGTATAGATATTGACAATCTTGTTTTAAAAATCCAGGCTGGTGCCGAACATAACGAGATTGCTTGGTCAGAACATTTACTTGATTGCCTTCGTTTTTTAAGTGAGCAGTGGTAAATACAGTCTATAGGAAATGATCTTAATGTATCAAAGAAAGGAGTCTATTATGCATGTTGAATTTTTAAGTCATTGGAGTGGAAATCTTAATCGAGAAATGTATGTTAATCGCTATGGGCATTCTGGTCTTCCTGTTCTCGTCTTTGCCTCTTCTGGTGGAAGTCATAATGAATATGCAGACTTTGGCATGATTGATGCTTGCTCTGGTTTTATAGAAGCTGGTAAAGTACAATTTTTTACTTTGAGCAGTGTTGATAGTGAAAGTTGGTTAGCAGATTGGAAGAGCCCGCACGATAGAGCAGAGATGCATCGTGCTTATGAACACTATGTCATCCAAGAAGCCATTCCTTTTATTAAACATAAAACGGGCTGGTTTGATCCTATGATGACGACAGGCTGTTCAATGGGTGGTTATCATGCTATGAATTTCTTTCTTCAACATCCCGATGTTTTTAATAAAGTAATTGCTCTTAGCGGTGTCTATGATGCACGATATTTTTTAGGTGATTATGGGAACGATGAGGCTGTTTATCAGAACTCTCCAGCTGACTATATTTGGAATCAAAATGATGGCTGGTTTATTGATCGTTATCGACAAGCAGATATCATTGTTTGCACCGGTCATGGAGCTTGGGAGGCGGATGGATTGCCATCTTTTTACACTTTGAAAAGAGCTTTTGATTATAAACAGATTCCTGCTTGGTTTGCTGAGTGGGGCCATGATGTGGCTCATGACTGGGTCTGGTGGCGTAAGCAAATGCCATATTTCCTTAACGAACTCAACCTTTAATGGAGGTCATTTATGAATTATATCGTTATATCCCCTTATTATCCTCAAAATTTTCAACAATTCACAATTGAATTAGCTAATCAAGGTATTAATGTTTTGGGAATTGGCCAAGAGCCTTATGACCAGCTAGATCAACCTTTAAAAGATGCTCTGACAGAATATTTCCGTGTTGAAAATCTCGAAAATCTTGACGAAGTAAAAAGAGCTGTTGCCTTTCTCTTCTATAAGCATGGGCCTATTGATCGGATTGAATCTCATAATGAATATTGGTTGGAGCAGGACGCTCAGCTTCGTGAACAATTTAATGTCTTTGGAGCTAAGCCAAAAGATTTGAAGAAAACAAAATTTAAGTCTGAAATGAAAAAACTCTTTAAAAAGGCTGGTGTTCCTGTTGTGCCTGGACAGGTTGTCAAGACCATTTCAGGAGTTGACTTAGCTGTTAATAAACTTGGTTTACCTTTGATAGCTAAACCAGATAATGGTGTAGGAGCAGCAGCGACTTTTAAATTAGAGACGAAAGAAGACGTAGAACATTTCAAATCAGAATGGAATCAAGAAACAGTTTATTTCTTTGAAAAGTTTGTTCAGTCAGGTGAGATTTGTACATTTGATGGTTTGGTAGATAAAGATGGTAATATTGTCTTTTCAACTACCTTCGACTATGCCCATACACCTTTAGATTTGATGATCTATAAGATGGATAATTCCTACTACGTCCTCAAGGATATGGATCCCAAGCTCCGTGCTTACGGAGAAGCAATTGTTAAAGTCTTCGGTATGAAAGAGCGTTTTTTCCATATTGAGTTCTTCCGTGATGGGGATGATTATGTGGCAATTGAGTACAATAACCGTCCTGCGGGTGGTTTTATAATTGATGTTTATAATTTTGCTCATTCAATTGATCTTTACAAAGGATATGCGGCTATTGTAGCAGGAGAGCCTTTCCCAGCTGCACACATGGCACCTCAGTTCTGTCTTGCTACTTCGCGTCGCGCTTCAACTAATTATGCATATGCTGAGGAAGAGTTGCTGGAAAAATATAAAGATAACTTCAAGGTAAAGAAAGACATGCCTGCTGCTTTTGCAGAGCTACAAGGAGACTACCTCTATATGTTGACTACCCCTAGTCGCGATCAAATGGAGCAAATGATTGAAGACTTCTCTAAAAAAGCAGACTAAGCTAGATTATGTCTTTCTATTATTTAACAGTTTAAAATTGCTAAAAACTAATCTAGCATAAAAAGTTTGTGAAATTTTTAATTAAACTTCTAGAACCAGTCTATTCAATGGATAGACTGGTTTTTCTTTGTGAAATGACAAAAAGCATAAATTTTGACAGGGTTTTCATAATCGTTTAAAATATAATAGTAAATTGTAGGTTAGAAAGGCAATAATATGGCGACTTTAGACAAATCTCTCCTATTAGAGATGTTTCGTAAGATGGAAGAAATCCGTCGTATGGACTTAAAAATTGCACAACTAGTAAAAAAGGGAAAAGTTCCGGGTATGACTCACTTTTCTGTTGGAGAAGAAGCAGCAAACGTTGGAGCTATGCTAGCGTTGAATGAAGACGATCTGATCACATCCAACCATCGGGGACATGGTCAAGCTATCGCAAAAGGAATAGATCTCAATGGAATGATGGCTGAAATCCTCGGGAAATACACTGGAACCTGTAAAGGAAAAGGTGGTTCTATGCACATCGCCGACCTGGATGCTGGGAACCTAGGTGCCAATGGTATCGTAGGTGGTGGTATGGGAATCGCTGTCGGTGCAGCCCTCAGTCAGCAAATGCAACATACTGGTAAAATCGTTGTCTGCTTCTTTGGAGATGGTGCGACCAACGAAGGTGTTTTCCACGAAGCAGTGAACATGGCTTCTATTTGGAAACTGCCAGTTATTTTCTACTGCATTAACAATGGTTATGGAATCTCTGCGGATATCAAGAAAATGACCAATGTGGAGCATATCCATCACCGTAGCGCTGCTTACGGAATCCCGGGAATGTTTATCGAAGATGGAAACAATGTCATCGATGTCTATGAAGGATTTCAGAAAGCTGTTGACCATGTTCGTGGTGGCAATGGTCCAGTCTTGATTGAAAGTGTAACTTACCGATGGCTTGGTCACTCATCATCTGACCCTGGTAAATATCGTACTCGTGAAGAGGTGGAATTGTGGAAACAAAAAGACCCAATCGAAAACCTTCGCAAGTACCTCATTGAAAACAATATTGCAAGTGCCGAAGAATTGGAAGAAATCCAAGCGCAAGTTAAGGAAGCAGTAGAAGCTTCTGTTAAATTTGCAGAAGAAAGTCCATTTCCACCGCTTGAATCGGCCTTTGAAGATATTTACGCAGACTAAGGAGAAAGAGATAAAAATGGAAACAAAAACAATGTCGTTCCGTGACACCATTATCCTTGCTATGTCTGAGGAAATGCGTCGCGATGAAAATGTGTTCCTGATGGGAGAAGACGTCGGTGTCTTCGGAGGAGACTTCGGAACTTCTGTTGGAATGCTTGAAGAATTTGGTCCAGAACGCGTCCGTGACTGCCCGATTTCTGAAGCTGCCATCTCTGGAGCAGCAGCAGGAGCAGCCATGACAGGACTCCGTCCAATTGTCGATATGACCTTCATGGATTTCTCTGTTATTGCCATGGACAATATCGTCAACCAAGCCGCTAAAACACGTTATATGTTTGGTGGTAAGGGTCAGGTTCCAATGACTGTTCGATGTGCAGCTGGTAACGGAGTAGGTTCTGCAGCCCAGCACTCTCAGTCTCTAGAGTCTTGGTTCACTCACATTCCTGGACTTAAGGTTGTAGCACCAGGTACGCCTGCTGACATGAAAGGACTACTCAAGTCTGCTATCCGTGATAACAACCCTGTTATTATTCTTGAATACAAATCAGAATTTAACCAAAAAGGGGAAGTGCCAGTTGATCCAGACTACACAATCCCACTTGGAGTTGGCGAAATCAAACGCGAAGGAACGGATGTAACAGTCGTTACTTACGGTAAAATGCTTCGTCGTGTGGTTCAAGCTGCTGAAGAATTAGCTGAAGAAGGCATTTCAGTTGAAATTGTGGACCCACGTACCCTAGTTCCGCTTGATAAGGATATCATCATTAACTCAGTGAAGAAGACTGGTAAGGTTGTGCTTGTCAACGACGCCCACAAAACAAGTGGCTATATCGGAGAGATTTCAGCTATTATTTCAGAGTCAGAAGCGTTTGACTATCTAGATGCACCAATCCGCCGTTGCGCAGGAGAAGATGTGCCAATGCCTTACGCGCAAAACCTAGAAAATGCAATGATACCAACAGTTGAAAGCATTAAAGATGCCATCCGTAAAACTTATAACAAAGAATAGAATTGCATAAGTTAAATTATGTAAAAGTCTAGAGATTTTTAACTTTAATAACTTGAGATATGTTTTGTATCTAAGTTGTTTGTAAAGTTGCGACAGTTTTTGACGAATCGATAATATTCGACAAAAAACTTAGTAAGTCTACTAGGTTGACCGCCTAATAGCGGCAACCGTAGTAACTTGAGACACGTTCTGTGTCCAAGTTACTTGTAGAGTTGAACACGGGCTAAAGTCTGCGTGAAAAAGATAAACTTTCCTAGAAACTAAAGTTTCTTCGTCAAGTTTCCTATTTTCACTTTGACTTTTAACGCCCTTAGTATCATAATTAGAATTGGAGAGGTCATGGCTGATGACAAGCTAAGAGCGACTCCTGCGGCTAGAAAGTTAGCGGATGATCTAGGGATCAACCTCTATGACGTTTCTGGCTCAGGTGCAAACGGTCGTGTCCACAAAGAAGACGTGGAAACTTATAAAGACACAAATGTGGTTCGCATTTCGCCACTTGCAAAACGAATTGCCCTCGAACATAACATTGCTTGGCAGGAAATTCAAGGAACAGGTCATCGTGGCAAGATCATGAAGAAGGACGTTTTGGCCTTGCTTCCTGAAAATATCGAAAACGATACTATCAAGTCTCCTGCTCAAATTGAAAAAGTGGAAGAAGTTCCAGATACTATCACACCTTATGGTGAAATTGAGCGTATTCCAATGACACCAATGCGTAAGGTTATCGCGCAACGTATGGTTGAATCTTACCTAACTGCGCCAACTTTCACACTCAACTATGAAGTTGATATGACTGAAATGCTGGCTCTTCGTAAGAAAGTTCTTGAGCCAATTATGGAAGCAACTGGTAAGAAGACTACTGTAACAGACCTTCTTTCACTCGCTGTTGTGAAAACATTGATGAAACATCCTTACATCAACGCTTCATTGACAGAAGATGGCAAGACCATTATCACTCACAACTATGTCAACCTTGCTATGGCAGTTGGTATGGATAATGGATTGATGACACCTGTTGTCTATAATGCTGAAAAAATGAGCTTGTCAGAGTTAGTTGTAGCCTTTAAGGATGTGATTGGTCGTACTTTGGATGGTAAATTGGCTCCAAGTGAATTGCAAAATTCAACATTTACAATCAGTAACTTGGGTATGTTTGGTGTTCAGTCCTTTGGGCCAATCATCAACCAACCAAACTCAGCAATTCTCGGAGTTAGCTCAACAGTTGAGAAACCTGTCGTTGTTAATGGCGAAATTGTTATCCGGCCAATTATGAGTCTGGGCTTGACCATTGACCACCGTGTTGTCGACGGAATGGCTGGAGCTAAGTTTATGAAGGACTTGAAGGCTTTGATTGAAGATCCAATTTCGATGTTGGTATAAGATTTTATTTTCTTTGCTATTCTCAAAAGCAAAGAAGCGCTCAGCAAGTGAAAAACGAAATTAGAAAAGGAAATAAAGATGGCTTTAGAAGTAATTATGCCAAAAGCCGGCGTAGATATGACCGAAGGGCAAATTGTCCAATGGAATAAGAAAGTCGGCGAATTTGTCAAAGAAGGGGAAATCCTTCTGGAAATCATGACTGACAAGGTCAGCATGGAATTGGAAGCCGAAGAAGATGGATACTTGATTGCCATCCTCAAAGGAGATGGTGAAACTGTCCCTGTAACGGAAGTTATCGGTTACCTTGGGGAAGAAGGTGAAAACATCCCAACAGCCGGAGCGGCAGCACCAGAAGCTAGCCCAGGGCCTGCAGTTAGTGCCTCAAACGACGATGGCAAGAGCGATGATGCCTTTGATATCGTTGTGATTGGTGGGGGTCCTGCTGGATATGTAGCGGCCATTAAAGCAGCTCAACTCGGTGGTAAGGTTGCCCTTGTTGAGAAATCTGAACTCGGTGGAACCTGCTTGAACCGTGGCTGTATCCCAACCAAGACCTACCTTCACAACGCTGAAATCATTGAAAACCTTGGTCACGCTGCTAACCGGGGTATTATTATCGAAAATCCAAGCTTCTCAGTAGACATGGACAAGGTCCTTGAAACTAAAAACAAGGTCGTAAATACCCTTGTTGGCGGTGTTGCCGGTCTTCTCCGCAGCTACGGCGTAGATGTTCATAAGGGAATTGGTACCATTACTAAAGATAAGAATGTTTTAGTAAATGGTTCAGAATTGCTTGAAACCAAGAAAATCATCCTTGCTGGTGGTTCAAAAGTCAGCAAGATCAATGTTCCAGGTATGGAGTCATCTCTTGTGATGACCAGCGATGATATTTTAGAAATGAACGAAGTGCCTGAAAATCTGGTAATTATCGGTGGTGGTGTTGTCGGTATTGAGCTTGGACAAGCCTTCATGACATTTGGCTCAAAAGTCACTGTCATTGAAATGATGGACCGCATAGTACCAGCCATGGATGCGGAAGTTTCTAAAAACCTTCGTCTCATCTTGGAACGCAAGGGCATGACTATCCTTACTGAAACCAAGTTGGAAGAAATTATCGAGGAAAACGGCAAACTCCGTATCAAGGTTGAAGGAAAAGAAGATATTCTCGCAGATAAGGCTTTGCTTTCTATCGGACGTGTGCCAGACTTAGAAGGTATTGGTGAGGTCGAGTTTGAATTGGATCGCGGTCGTATCAAGGTCAATGAGTACATGGAAACTTCTGTTTCAGGTATTTACGCACCAGGAGATATCAATGGTACTAAGATGTTAGCTCACGCTGCCTTCCGTATGGGAGAAGTCGCTGCTGAAAATGCTCTGAAGGGTAACCATCATGTTGCTAAACTCAACCTGACACCTGCAGCTATCTACACCCTTCCTGAAGTAGCAGCAGTTGGTTTGACAGAAGAGCAAGCTCGTGAGAAATACGATGTAGCAATTGGTAAGTTTAACTTCGCTGCTAATGGTCGTGCTATCGCTTCAGATGCAGCTCAAGGCTTCGTTAAAGTCATTGCTGACAAGAAGTACGGAGAAGTGCTCGGTGTTCATATCATAGGTCCTGCAGCTGCAGAGTTGATCAATGAAGCATCAACCATCATCGAAATGGAAATCACTGTTGAAGAAATGCTTAAGACTATCCACGGTCACCCAACCTTCTCAGAAGTCATGTACGAAGCGTTTGCTGACGTACTGGGATTGGCAGTTCACTCACCTAAGAAAAAATAATTTAAAAGATAGATTAGACTGGGCATATATCATTGTTCCAGTCTCTATCGTATAAAGAGGAAGATTATGAAATACATTGTTAACTACTCAAATGATACAGCTTTTAATATTGCTCTGGAAGAATATGCTTTCAAACACCTCTTAGATGAGGATGAAATTTTCCTGCTCTGGATTAACAAGCCTTCTATCATCGTTGGGCGTCACCAAAATACCATCGAAGAAATCAACCGTGATTATGTTCGTGAGCATGGCATTGAAGTTGTGCGTCGTATCAGTGGAGGCGGAGCTGTTTATCACGATTTAAACAACCTAAATTACACCATTATCTCTAAGGAAAGCGAAGATCGTGCCTTTGACTTCAAGAGCTTCTCTACACCAGTTATCAATACCTTGGCAGAGCTTGGAGTAAAAGCTGAATTCACTGGCCGTAATGACCTGGAGATTGACGGAAAGAAGTTCTGTGGTAATGCGCAGGCATATATCAATGGCCGTATCATGCACCACGGTTGCCTGCTCTTTGATGTTGATTTGTCTGTCTTGGCAAATGCACTTAAAGTCTCTAAAGACAAATTCGAATCAAAAGGAGTTAAATCCGTCCGTGCACGCGTGACAAATATTGTCAATGAATTGCCAGAAAAGATTACTGTCGAAGAATTCCGCGACCTGCTTCTGGACTATATGAAGAAAGAATATCCAGAGATGACAGAATATGTCTTCTCTGAGAAAGAACTGGAAGAAATCAAGCAAATCAGAGATAGCAAGTTTGGAACTTGGGACTGGAACTATGGTAAATCACCTGAATATAATGTGCGTCGAGGCACCAAGTTTACCAGCGGTAAGGTAGAAATCTTTGCCAATGTTGTTGAATCCAAGATTCAGGATATTAAAATCTATGGAGACTTCTTTGGTATTGAAGACGTAGCAGCAGTAGAAGATGTGTTACGTGGTGTTAAATACGAACGAGAAGATGTCCTTGAAGCTCTTGAAAGGATTGATATTAGCCGCTACTTTGCTGGAATTAGCAGACAAGAGATTGCTGAAGCTGTTGTAGGGTAAAAATCTTTTAAA
>OJWP01000180.1_pt1 | contig 23731 bp, 33 predicted proteins | sample 1600341 | NCBI WGS metagenome assembly OJWP01 (sample SAMN04436651, study PRJEB24849) | human gut metagenome | biome: human gut; feature: NICU; material: stool | host: Homo sapiens | place: USA: Saint Louis, MO | collected 2010-03-24
GCCGTGGTTATCTGTCTGGTCGTCTGCCTTGGCTGGCTGGTTATGCATTACCACAGCAACGCCACCGAGCTCAAAAGTCAGCGCGATAAAGTGACTGAGCAGCTCAGCCTGGCGAAAGACACTATCGCTGACATGCAGACCCGTCAGCGCGATGTAGCTGCGCTCGATGCCAAATATACGAAGGAATTAGCCGATGCAAAAGCTGAAAATGATGCTCTGCAGCGCAAGCTTGATAATGGTGGTCGGGTGCTCGTCAAAGGCAAGTGTCCAGTGTCAGCCACAACCCAAACCGCCGGAGCCGCCAGCATGGGCGATGATGCCACCGTCGAACTCTCTTCAGTTGCTGGACGAAACGTTCTCGGTATCCGATCCGGAATCATCAGCGACCAAACAGCCCTGAGAGCGCTGCAGGACTACATCAGCACGCAGTGCCTGAGGTGATAGTGGTATACTATCCGCAACAGCGTCTTGTATTGAGGTTATGATGAAAATAGTTGTTTTTTCTGATAATGGAGATTATGTCGTTGATGCGGAAGATGGAACCTTGCACTGGGATATGATGAATTCTGATGGGATGGTTTCTCAAAGTCCTGTCGAGATGTATGTTTATAGAGAGCTATCAGCTCATAAGTTTGCGTACATTGCTAAATTCCGAGACGTATCATCAGCCGAAATTAATGAAGCTGTTATAAAGCACGGATACGACGTATAGAAACAAATAGAAACAAACATCAAAGGTCGCCACTGAGCGGCCTTTTTTATTGGCATTACAGAGCCACTTCAAGAGGTGGCTCGATAATGTCACAACGAGGTAAGCCATATGCGCACTACTGGAATTCTGATAGCGGAAATTACGCTTCGCCCATACATGAAGCCGCTGCTCATCCTTTCAGTGCTTTTGCGCTGGGGCTGGCTCACTAAGAAGTGTATCCAGATTGGCCCTGTAATTGGCAAGCAGACGTAATTATAAAGTTCTGCAAATGGTGTCTTAAAGACGCCATTTACAGAGTTTTATGTAAGTTTCATAAGTTGCCGGTTAAAAAATTACCCGGTAAGTATTCGAGCAACCCAGAGGAATGTTCTGTATGGCTCAAAATGAAGACCGCCGACCATTCCCCCCTGTCAACTTCACTGGCGAAAACTGGCTGCCTTACACCCGGCTTATCCCTGCTACCGAAATCGGCGAGTGGGTAAATCAGCACATACTCTCTGGCGAAGGCCAGCTACATAACCCTGACCACGAACACCTCGCTAATGCACTTGCTGACGCTGATATCGCGTTTATGTGGGCGTCGGGTGCATTCGCCAAAAGTGGCCGCATTGTGCTTGGTCAGTGTGAGCAGGTAATGATGCGCGCCGGCGGCTGGCAGAAGTCCCGCATGGAGCAGCAGATGCATGAATGGTTCGGTCGCATACCGAAGTTCATCATCACCCTGGCTGCTGACTACTGTGAGCAATGCAACGATCTGGAGTTCTGCGCACTGGTAGAGCATGAACTTTACCACATCGCCCAGGCTACCGATGACTATTGCGCGCCGAAGTTCAACAAAGAGACCGGGATGCCGGTTCTGAAGCTTCGCGGCCATGATGTCGAGGAGTTCGTCGGAGTGGTCCGGCGTTACGGCGCGAGCAAAGATGTGCAGGAAATGGTGGATGCGGCGAACAGGCCGGCGGAGGTTGCTCATATCGATGTTGCCAGGGCTTGCGGGACTTGCATGCTGAAACTGGCTTAATTCTGGAATGCTTTGGAAGGATGGTGATTCATGGCTGCACTAAAACCAGAAGTGAAAGCCGCCATCGTTCAAATGCTTGCGTGCTATGACACCCTGTCTATTGTGGTCGCCGCTATCCAAAAAGATTACGGGATAAAAGTTACCCCGCAGCAAGTCGAATCGCACGATCCGACGAAGGTTAGTGGTAAGGGATTGGCTAAGAAATGGGTAGACCTTTTCAATGCCACCCGCGAGCGATTCCAGAATGAGATTTCAGATATTCCCATCGCCAATAAGGCCTACCGTTTACGCGTTCTCAACCGCATGGCCGTAAATGCCGAAAGCATGAAGAACTACGGCATGACCGCGCAGCTACTTGAACAGGCCGCCAAAGATGTAGGGGATGCCTACAGCAACAAATTGAAGGTTGAAAGCACAGGAAAAGACGGTGGTCCAATAAAAACAGAAACGGTCGCAATGACCCCACAGGAAGCTGCTGAAGCTTACAAAAAGCTAATGGGGTAAAACAGCAAAAATAAGCATTATGTAGGTTAAAAACTCTATGCATTTTTAACCCTGATTTATGCACGATTTATTCACTCGATTTTTGCCACTTTTAGCCAGCTAACCCGCATAAACCGGCGTTTCGAGCTGAATCGATGATGAGTGCTGATCGCGTGGTGCGGGTAACGGTCATTATGTTAAATAGGGCTGTTTTTTAACATATTTGTAATGTAGTTAAATGGGAGGTGGGCGCCTCCCACATTAATCCTAAGTCAGTTCCTTATTCACCGGTACGATCACGAACATCTGTCGAGGGGCCGTTTATCTGAACAGAGCGAATGCCGTTTTCCGCCCCTCCTTTGGTGTAATACATTTCACTTGTCGCAATAACTTCATGATTTCCAGCTTTGAGGACGAAGTAATAACGCTGTGAGTAGTCTTTCTGAGTTTTATGTATCTCGAAGTAACCCATTTTTTTTCTCCTTAAACCATTCGAAATGAATGGTTACAAATTGAAGATATACCGGTTTTTTGTATTGGCAAAGAACATTGATGGGAGTGATCAAAATGCCGCTGCCCTTTACATTCGACTTTAAAAATCCTGACTACAACATGGTTTTTGAATGGAGGATGGAGCGCCTGCTGCGCATCAGGCAAAACCCTGATGTAATCCCTGCGCTGAGGCAGTTTTACCGTAACGACCCGGCACAGTTCATCATTGACTGGGGCATGACTACCGACCCACGCAACCTCGATTATGGTTTGCCAGCTACCATTCCATTTCTGCTGTTCCCCCGTCAGGAGGAGTGGATTAACTGGATAATGGACAGGCGCAGCAAGCTTGAGCATGGTCTGACGGAAAAGAGCCGTGAGATGGGGCTGAGCTGGACGTCTATCGGGCTGGCGTGTTCGCTTTGCCTGTTTAACAAAGAGATGGTGATTGGCTTCGGTTCTCGTAAAGAGGAGTACGTTGACAGCACAGGTGACCCGAAAGCACTTTTCTGGAAGGCCCGCAAATTTGTTGAAATGCTACCCGTTGAGTTCCGCGGCTCCTGGACAGAGAAAAAGCACGCTCCGTATATGCGTGTTGAATTCCCGGAAACAGGGGCGGTAATCAAGGGGGAAGCAGGCGATAACATCGGACGTGGTGACCGTACAACACTTTATTTCGTGGATGAGGCTGCATTTCTTCAGCGCCCATTACTGATTGATGCTGCTCTTTCGCAAACCACGCGCTGTCGCATCGATCTCTCATCGGTTAACGGTATGAGCAACCCGTTCGCGCAGAAGCGGCATAGCGGGAAAATACCTGTATTTACCTTCCACTGGCGCAGTGACCCACGCAAGGATGATGAATGGTACCGGAAAGAGTGCGAGAAAATTGATAACCCGGTCATCGTTGCTCAGGAGTTGGACCTCAACTATCAGGCATCAGCAGAAGGCATTCTGATTCCTTCTGAATGGGTTCAGGCCGCTGTAGATGCTCATATCAAGCTGGGTATTGAGCCCAGCGGTCAACGCCTCGGCGCGATGGATATTGCGGATGAGGGCAAGGATAAAAACGGATTCTCAGCTCGTTACGGCTTCCTCCTGCAGGACGTCAAAGAATGGTCAGGTGAAGGTAGCGACATTTACGCTTCAGTGGTGAAGGTCTTTGGCTATTGTGATGATTTTAGGCTTGATGAATTCCGGTTTGATGAGGATGGTCTGGGGGCAGGTGCTCGCGGTGATGCTCGTGTCATTAACGAACTTCGTTCTGGTGAACGCCTTCCACAAATTACCGCAACGCCTTTCCGTGGTAGCGGTAGTGTTTTCGATCCGGAAGATGAAGCCGTTCCCGGCGACAACGGAAAGCCTGCCCGTCTGAATAAGGACTTCTTTGCTAACGCAAAGGCCCAGAGCTGGTGGCATCTTCGTAAGTTATTCCGCAATACCTACCGCGCACTGCAGGGTATGGAATATGACCCTGATGAGATCATTTCCATCAGTAGCAAGATAGAAAACAAGGACCGTCTCCTAATGGAGCTTTCACAGCCTACCTGGTCAAAAAACGCTGTCGGGAAGATTCTTGTGGACAAACAGCCTGAAGGAACTAAATCACCAAACCTCGCCGACTCAGTGATGATCAACTATGCGCCTATGAATACGGCGATGGATATCTGGGCGAAACTCGGAGCATAACCATGGCGAAGAAAACGGGACGAGTCGCCACGGCAGATTCGTACGATAACTTTATTGCCCGTGTCGGCATGCAGCAGCCAAACCAGCATGCCGCATCGACCTACCGGGCAAACTATACAAGCCGCAACCGCCTGCTTATTGAGTGGGCTTATCGTTCCTCCTGGATTATTGGCGCTGCTGTCGATTCGAAAGCGGACGATATGACCAAAAAGGGCGTGCGGATCACCAGTGAGATAGACCCGAAACGCCGTGGCATTCTGGAATCGCGGTTCGATGAGCTTCAGCTTTGGGATTGCATCAACGAGACGCTGAAATGGTCCCGGCTGTATGGCGGGGCGGTGGCACTGATTCTGATTGAAGGTCAGGCACCGCTGACGCCACTGGTACTGGATAAAGTTGGCAAGGGCAGTTTTAAAGGTCTGGCTGTACTTGACCGCTGGATGATTAACCCGCAGCTCACCAGGCGCATTAAGGCGCTTGGCCCTAACCTCGGCAAGCCTGAACTCTATGACATCGTGACGACGGCGCAGGGGCTTCCTGCGTGGACCGTTCACCACAGCCGACTGATCCGCATGGATGGTGTGAAACTGCCCTACCAGCAGAAAATCACCGAAAACGAGTGGGGGATGTCCATTGTCGAGCGCATCTTCGATCGCCTGACTTCCTACGATAGCACCAGCGTCGGCGCCGCCCAGCTTGCCTACAAGGCGCACCTGAGAACGGCAAAGATTAAAAAGCTGCGTGAGATTATCGCCATGGGCGGTAAGCCATTCGAAGCGCTGATAAAAAATATGGATATGGTCCGCCAGTTCCAGACGAACGAAGGCATGTCCCTGTTTGATTCGGAGGACGAATTTGAAACCCATTCTTATTCTTTCGCGGGCCTTTCAGACCTGCTTGGCGAGTTTAAAGAGGATATTGCGGGGGCTGTCGGAATCCCGCTTGTTCGTCTGTTCCGTCAGTCGCCGAAGGGGTTCTCAACCGGTGATGCTGACCTTGCGAACTACTACGACGACGTTGGCACGCTTCAGGAGCGAGATTTACGGCCTCACATCCGCTTGCTATTCGATGTACTGCATCGCTCGGAGTTTGGCGAACCGCTGCCGGAAGATTTCACCTTTGAGTTTAATCCCCTGTGGCAGATGAGCGATACCGACCGATCCACGGTAGCGACCAATACAACTACTGCGCTGGCTACTGCTGTGCGTGAGTTGGGTATGTCTCCGGCTGCTGCGCTGACAGACCTTAGAGAGATGTCTGACGTCACTGGCGTAGGCGCATCAATTTCTGATGAGGATATAGCAAATGCGGCGAAAGAGTGGAAGGCGGCTGAATCTGAAACCGAACCTCCGCCGCCGGTCGGAGCGCCAGTATCAGAAAAGCCTACTGGCGATAGTCGATCAGATAAGTCAGATCGTCACCGGTTCATACGATGGTTCACAGGCAAGCGCTGACAGCATTGCTAAATCGCTTGTTGACTACTCCGGGGTGATTGACGACTGGGCCGAAATGGTCGGTCGAAAGATGTTTGCCCAGGTAGAGCGTGAAGAGTGGAATCAGTGGCGCTCTGTTTCGGAAGAAATTTCCTCTGGTCTGCGTGACGTGATTAATAACACTCCCGTCGGCATGGTGGCGCAAGACATCGTCTACCGTCAGATTCGCTACATGAAGTCTCTGCCATTAGAGGCGGCTGGGCGTGTCAGGGAAATTCAGGAGCGTGCGATACAGGCCGTCATTCATGGTGAGCGCCCCGATCAGCTTTACGAGATGATCATGCAGTCCGGTGGCGTGGCGGCCAGCAGGGCGCGGATGATAGCCCGCACTGAGATAGGACGCGCCACTACCGCATTAACTCAGGCTCGGGCGTTATCCGTTGGCTCTGAGGGTTACTGGTGGCGTATCAAGGGGGCTGGTACCAGGCCATCGCACCGAGGAATGAAAGATAAGTTTGTACGCTGGGATAATCCGCCAACGCTCGACGGTATGACCGGCCACGCCGGATGCCTGCCGAACTGCGATTGTTGGCCGGAAGTGCATATCCCGGATCCACAGAAATAACAGGCCGCCAGTGAGCGGTATTTTCAATGCCCGCAATTCAGCAGGTAACCCATGAAATATTTCTTTAAAACCCGCCTGGGTAATACCCGCTTTCAACTTGCTGATGGGTCAGTCCTGTTTAAGGACGTCCCGATCGCAAGGACTGGTGAGCAGGAGTACGACGCCACAGAGCGGCCTGAGCTTGTCCCAAATGACAGAGGGAAGGTCATCGTACGCCGGACGCCAGAAGAGGTATTTAGCGAGCGAGCCATGGCGTCATTCGAAGGAATGGCAGTCACTATCGGGCATCCGCGAGATTTTGACGGGCAGATCATCTTTGTTACCCCTGATAACTGGCGCCAGCTTGCTCATGGTCACATCCAGAACGTACGGCGCGGCACGGACGATAAAACCGATCTGCTGCTGGCTGATGTCATCGTCAAAACCCCGGAAGCCCTGCAGGCCATTGATGATGGTGATGACGAGGTCAGCTGCGGGTACGACGCCGATTACGAACAGATTTCACCTGGTCTCGCAAAGCAATCTGCGATTACCGCTAACCATCTGGCCCTTGTCCCTAACGGGCGGGCCGGTTTCCGTTGTGCAATAGGGGATTCTATGCCAAGCACTACTAAAAACTGGTTTACCCGGCTCCTGAAGGCCCGTAAAACCGGGGACGCTGCCGAAATGGCAAGTCTCATTGATAACCCGCCTGATGATGTCACGGGCGATAACGATGTATCGACCTCTGTGACACCGGGCGGAGTGGTCATCAACCTTGCACCGCAAAATCCACTGCCGGGCCCGGCATTACCTGGTACCGGTGATGGTGAGGAAGAAATTCCTGCATGGGGTAAGGCGCTGATTGATGCGGTGGCCAAACTCACGCCTGCGGCAACTGCTCCTGGTACCGGCGATGCCGAGGACGAAGAGGAGAAAAAGGAAGAAGAGGGCAAAGTAACCGGTGATGCCGCTTATCGCGCCGATCTGATTCAGCCTGGCATTCAGTTACCGGCCACTGCAAAGCCTACCGCGTTCAAGCGCTCAGTTCTGGCAACTGCCGATCAGGCGATGGTGCGCTCTATCGTGGGTGATGCCGATATCAGCAAACTGAAAAAAGCGACAGTTGATATGGCATTCAATGCCGTGTCTGAAGTGGCGAAAAACCGCAATACCGCAGCCAAGACCGTTGACGGTTTCCGCAACATCAATTCCAACACAACCAAAACCATCGCGGAGATTAACGCTGCCGCGAAGGAACTCTGGACTAAACGCTAACGAGGCAACCAATGGACAACACATTTCTCTACCGGATGCCTGCAGGCATCGCCGGTGCAATCTCTCGTCCGCAGGATCTGACGGTTGAACCTCAGACACTGGACAGCGCGAAGGCATTCGCCGCATACGGCCTCGCCGGGAAGTTCTCCGCAGGCAAGTTTGTGCCGATTGAGGCGGATGATACGGCTGCTGTTGTGGTGGGCATCTATGTTCGCCCGTACCCGACAGCCTCACAGCCTGACAAAGTGCGTCAGATTGGTACCGGCTTTAACTTCGCGGGTGACTGCATGAAGCGTGGCTATGTGATAGTGAATCTCGGTGTTGATGCCAGCTCTGTAGCACTTGGCGGTGATGTGTATATGCGCGTGGCCACTCCGACCGCATCCAGCCCATTGGGTGCCTTCCTTGCTGCCGCAGATGGTGCGAACACCGTGCAGATCACCAACGCTTTTTTCAATGGTCCTGGCGATGCCAACGGCAACATTGAACTGGCCTTTAACATTTAAGGAAATCGCAAATGACAATGACATTTGACCAGGCAACAGTCGACAGTTCTGGTGCCTTTCTCATTCACGAGCTGGAGCGCCTCGACCAGACGCTGAACCTGCCACTGACCTCCCAGACGTGGAGCCGTGATATTCAGCTGCGTGAAGACGTTTCTATCGCTGACGAAATCAGCTCCTTCACCAACACCACCTTTGCCGCTGCCGGTACACCTAACGCCAACGGTAAAAACTGGATCAGCCCGCTGGCCACTGCGATTGCAGGTGTCAATGTTGATATCGAGAAAAAGGGCTTCCCGCTGGAATTATGGGGCATGGAGCTTGGCTGGACCGTTATCGAACTGAATGCTGCGGCACAGGTCGGGCGTCCTATCGATACCCAGAAGTACGATGGCATGCAGCTGAAGTGGAACATGGATACCGATGAGCAGGTTTATATCGGTGATGCGGCGAAAGGCGCTAAAGGGCTGCTTAACCTGTCTCAGGTGACGCCGACCAACGCGACCAAAACGTGGGCGACTTCCACCGCCGACGAAATCCGCGCCAGCATTAACCAGGTACTGAGCAATGCGTGGGCTCGTTCCGTTTACTCCAAAGTGCCGGAAGATTTGCTGATCCCGCCTGAACAGTATTCGTTTATTGCGAGCACCATCGTTTCCAGCGCCGGTAATCAGTCTCTGCTGACCTATCTGGAGACGAACACCATCGCCTACCACCAGAACGGCAAGCCGCTGAACATTCGTCCGGTTAAATGGATGAAGGGTCGCGGTGTGGGCGGTACCGATCGTATGGTGGCCTACACCAACGATAAGAAGTTTGTTCGCTTCCCGATGGTTCCACTGCAGAGCGTCCCGATCCAGTATCGCGGCCTGTATCAGTTGGTGACCTACTACGGCAAGCTGGGTGCGGTTGAGCCGGTTTACCCGGAAACTCTGAACTACATGGATGGCATTTAATCCAGATACAGCCCCTTCACAGGGGCTTTTTTTCTAAGGAATTCCGATGAAGAAAATCTATGTACTAACCGCGTTCAACTTTAACGACGGTGCGAAAATCACGCCATTCGCTGCAGGTTTCCATGACGTCGATGATTCGGTTGCCGATCACTGGTTCGTAAAAGCGCATTGCTCACCGGATGGTGACGCGCCAGCGGTAGCAGAAGACCCGCGCATTGCTGAACTGGAAGCAAAACTCGCCGAGAAAGACGCGCGTATTGCTGAACTCGAAGCGAAATTGCCGGAGACTACCGATAATGGCAAGAAATCAAAGTCTGCCGACGCCTGAGCAGTTCAGGGCAACCTTTCCGCAGTTCGCTGACGAAACAAAGCACCCCACGCCAATGATCCAGGCTCGCCTGAATTTTGCTGATGCGCTGCTGAGTGAATCGCGCTTTGGCGTGGATATCTTTCCCTACATCGTCGGGCTGTATGTTGCTCACTACATGTACCTTTACGCCGCTGATATGCGTGGTGTGGCAGTGGGTACTGCTGGTGGCGTCAATAGCGGCATACAGACGGCGAAATCAGTGGATAAGGTTTCAGCCAGCTATGACGCCAGCGCAACACTGGACCCTAACGCCGGTTTCTGGAACAACTCCCGTTACGGATCAGAGTTCTGGGAATACCTGATGCTGTTCGGTGCAGGAGCGGTTCAACTGGGGATGCCGGAATGAAAAGCGGGCTCACAATTCGGGAAGACAATTACAGCAGCGTTCTGGATGCGCTGAAGCAGTTGTCAGGCACTGATGTGCTGGTTGGTATCCCTGCTGGCCCTCCGCGCGACGATGCGCCGCTGAGCAACGCTGAGCTGGGGTATCTCCAGTCCACCGGGGCAACCGTAGAGATAGACGGGGAGACCGTTACTCTGCCGCCAAGGCCATTTCTGGACATGGGTATTGAGGATTCGCGGGATAAAACGACCGAGCGTTTAAAGCTGGCCGCTCAGTCTGCGCTTGAAGGTAAGGCAGATGTAGCGTCGATGCATCTTGAAGCCGCAGGCCAGATTGCGCGTGATGCCTCAAAGTCTGTCATTGAGGCAGGCGATCGTCTGACCCCGCTATCTGAAAAGACCATCAAGAAGCGCAGAGAAATGAAACCTCCTATCCCTGGTGATAAGCCGTTGCGTGCCCGCGGATTCCTTTTCAGAGCGATTCAGTATGTCGTGAGGAAAAAATAATGCCGTTTCTCGATGTGACTGATGTTCTGCTTGATCCGGATTTTGTCGACCTTTCGCTGGTGTGCTATCGACAGGTGCAGACAGTGGATGAAGATAATTTCCCGACCAATACCGCGCAGGCTATTCCGTTCTCAGGTGTCGTAACCGTCGATCGCTCGCTTGAGGCTAAGCGAATGGCCGCCGGGCAAAACATCAATGGCGCCATCCTCATCGTTACCCAGTTCAGGCTAACGCAGGGGATGCCTGCCAGTGACTCAACGCCAGAACTCGACGCTGATATCGTTTTATACAGTGGCAGAAGGTACCGAGTGACCTTTGTCGATCCGTACATCCGATACGGTGCCGGGTTCGTGCAGGCACATTGCGAGCTGCTGGAGTTTAACGGAGGAATTTCCGTTGAGTAACGACAGCACAGAGCCTGGGTATCTAACCCCCGTCGGGGATGCTCCTGATTACGATAAGGAGCTGGAAAAGCAACTGAGCCGATGGGTAAGGGGCGTGACGGGGATTGCAGTTAACCTGGTATTGCCCCGGTTTACCGATCCTCAGTCAAAAATACCGCCGAACGGTGAGACATGGTGCGGCTTTAACTTCTCCACGCTCTCACGTCCCGGCACGCCCGCGAATGTCCAGGTAAGCGAAGAGCAGAGCGAGCAATGGTCATGGGAAAGCATTCAGGTGCTTTTCTGTTTCTATGGCCCCGGCGGTTCCGGGATGGCCACGCGGTTTCGCGACGGAATGTTTGTAGATCAAAACGCAGATACGTTGCGACGAATCTCAGGTTTGTCGCTGGTGAGCGCTGATGATATACGAAACCTCCCCGAATTGATCAACAACCAGTGGGTACGCCGGTATGACCTTGCCGTAACCCTTTCCCGCAAAAACACCCGTACCTACAACGTTAAATCTGTCGTTGACCCTAACGTCACGATAGTTACCGGAGACTAACATGGAAAAAGGGCTTCCCCTTAACCGTATCGCTAACGTGACGGTGACGCTTTCTGCTCGGGCCGCGCAGGGGCGCAATTTTGGCTCAATGCTCATCCTGGGCGACTCAACTGTTATTCCGATTTCTGAGCGTCTACGCCTTTACTCCAGCGCTGATGATATCGGCGATGACTTTGGTGTAGACAGCCAGGAATATGCAGCGGCTGTTATCTGGTTCTCCCAGCAACCGCAGCCGAATCTGGTGTATGTCGGTCGCTGGGCGAAAACGCTGGCTACTGGCGAAACAGGCAGCGCAGAAAGCCTCCAGCAAGCTGTTAACGCTTTGCTGGACTGGAATTCATGGTATGGCCTTCACCTTGCTGTGCCGGTTGCTGATTATCCTTCCGACACCGACATTATCAGTGTGGCTGCTGCTATCGAAGCTGCGAGCGTATCGCGCATCTTTGGCGTTACCTCTGCTGATTCAACGATTCTTGAATCGGCCACCACGACGGATCTGGCTTCTAAGCTGAAAGCAGCGAAATACAGCCGTACCTTTATCCAGTACTCGACCAGCAGCCGCTATGCTGCGCTGTCCTCGTTTGCGCGTGCGTTCACTGTTGACTTCACTGGAAGCAACACGACGATCACCCTCAAGTTTAAACAGTTGCCGGGCGTTACCTACGAAACCCTGGGTACCTCGCAGGCTAATAACCTGGAAGCGAAGAACTGCAACGTTTACGTGTACTACGAAAACGATACAGCGATTCTTGAACAAGGCGTTATGGCAAACGGCGATTTCTTCGACGAGCGCCATGGCCTCGACTGGTTGCAGAACGCCGTACAAACGGCTGACTACAACACGCTCTATACGAGCACAACCAAAATCCCCCAGACCGACGCCGGTACCACAACCCGAATCGCCAACATTGAGCTGGTGCTTGATAAGGCTGTGCAAAACGGTCTCTTTGCGCCGGGTAAATGGACTGGTGGCCCGCTTGGCCAGCTCAACACTGGCGACATGCTGACTAAAGGCTATTACACCTGGGCAGAAAACGTTGATGACCAGCTTCAGGTCGATCGCGAAGCGCGGAAAGGTGTGCCAATTCAGGTTGCCGGGAAACTGGCCGGAGCCGTTCATTACGGTACCGTCGCAATCACGGTCGTGCGCTAAGGAGCCATAGATGTCTACGTATTCGTTTCTTGATGTTTCGGCCTCTCTCGCAGGGCCTACCGGGTTAGTTGAGCTTGGCTACGGCTCAGCGAACGCCGAAGAGGGCATTACTGTCACAATGACAGAGGCCAAAAACACCATGACCATCGGTGCCGATGGCGAGGTGATGCACAGCCTGCACGCCGGAAAGAGCGGCACTATCACGGTAACTTTGCTGAAAACCTCCCCGGTAAACAAAAAGCTCTCGCTGATGTACAACGCACAGAGCCTGTCCTTGGCGACGTGGGGCAATAACGTCATCGTCATTCGCAACAAAGTATCAGGTGATACCACTACAGCGCGTTCTTGTGCTTTCCAGAAGCAACCCGATCACGCTAACGCCAAAGTCGGCAATACGGTTTCCTGGGTCTTTGACTGCGGCAAGATTGATCAGCTGCTTGGGGAGTTTTAACAGATGGAATTTGAAATCAAAGGCGTTAAATACCGCACCGCAAAGCTCGATGTTTTCCAGCAACTGAAGGTTAGCCGCAAACTGCTGCCGGTGCTGGCCGGGCTGGTTTCTGACTTTGGCACGCTGAAATCCATGATGGTCAGAGACAGCGAGGGCAAGCTGGTTTTCGGTGAGAAAAGGGCGTTCGACGCTCTGGATATCGTTTTGCCGAAGATTGCCGATACGCTGGCAGCTCTGCCTGAAGAGGACGTTAACGCGGTGATTCATCCGTGCCTGGGCGTTGTTATGCGCCAGCATGAAAAAGGGTGGGTGAAAATTTTCGATCAGGGCGCGCTGATGTTTGACGATATCGACCTGTTCACGATGCTGCAGCTGGTGGCGCGGGTGGTCGCCGACAGCCTGGGAAATTTTTTGAAAGAACTCCCCGGCAGCGGGACGCCTACCCAGCCATAGGTCCTGTCATCGAATCCATGCCAGAAGGTGAGGATTTCCTGATGCGCCCGGTGGATGCCGGGTACATCCCTTACACCGCCCTGAAAGATGGGTCAGTTGATCTGGCTGATATTGCCCGTATGAATGACTGGCTGGACCTGAAAGCCGATAACGAAAACCGTATAGCGAAATGGAGAGAGGCTAATGAACGCTGAAACGCTCAAGGACTTTCTGATCTCGCTTGGGTTCAAAGTTGATGAGGCTGGCGCCAGAAAATTCGATGCCGTCGTTGCCGGGACAACGCTTAAAGCGATTGAACTGGGCGTCAAAGTTGAGGCGGCGGCGCTTTCCGTCATGGCATTTACCGCCAAAATTTCCAGCGGCCTCGACGACCTGTACTGGGCCTCCCAGCGCACTGGCGCGACGGTGGAGGGCATTAAGCAGATTGGGTATGCGGTAAGTCAGGTTGGCGGCAGTGTCGACGGAGCCCGCGGCTCTCTCGAAAATCTTGCCAGGTTCATGCGTAACAATCCCGGCGCTGAGGGTTTCCTGAACCGGCTGGGGGTTCAAACGCGTGATGCCAGCGGTAACATGCGGGATATGGCGACGATCTTTACCGGCGTCGGCCAGCGTCTTAGCAGCATGCCCTATTACCGCGCTAACCAGTACGCTCAGATGCTGGGTCTGGATGAAAACACCCTGATGGCAATGCGTCGCGGTATCGGCCAGTTTAGTGGCGAATACACCGCGATGGCGAAGGCGATCGGCTATAACGCCGATGTGGCCGCCGTCAGCTCTAATAAATTCATGACCTCGCTGCGCTCCTTTGGGCTGATGGCAGGCATGGCGCGGGATAAAATCGGCTCCAGTCTCGCTGATGGCCTTGCTGGCTCTCTCGACAGGCTGCGTCGCCAGATACTGGAAAACTTCCCGAAAATTGAAGGCGCAATAACCGGTACCGTGAAAGGAATTCTCTGGGCTGGCGAGATGGTAGGCAGGGTAATTTACCGCCTCATCCAGTTGGGTCAGAGTATCAGCGACTGGTGGGACTCTCTTGATAAGCAGTCGCAGGAGCTGATCGAACTGATTGGAGCGCTTACCGCTGCCTGGTGGATGCTTAACCGCGCTATGCTCGCATCGCCGATTACGTGGGTTCTCGGTCTTGCCGCTGCCATCGCTTTGCTATGGGAGGATTACCAGACCTGGAAGGAGGGCGGTAAAAGCCTCATTGACTGGGGGAAATGGAAGCCTGAAGTAGACGCAGCACTGAAGATGGTCGGTGACCTGAAACAGACTGTCCTCGATCTCGGGAAAGCGCTGGCAAAGCTGCTCAATATCGACCCTAAATCCTGGTCTTTGAAATGGGATTTCAGCAACTTCATTTCCCAGATGGGTGAGTTTAGCAAGATGCTGAGCATGATCGGCGACCTGCTTAACGCTATCAAGGACGGTCGCTGGTCGGATGCTGCAAGCATTGGCAGGGCTCTCCTCAAACAAGGCAGTAACCAGCCTGATGCGCTGCCCGGCGTTTCTGACAGTGCCAATAGCACAGCTGACTGGATAAAGGATAAGATCGGATTTGACCCGCGCACTATTGGACAAGCCGTTACTGGCTGGTTTGGTGGTGATGCTGCTCAGTACGGGCAGTCTGTTAAACGGCCACAGGCTACTAAAGCAGGTGCTCAGCTACTGGGCTGGATGGCTCCGATGATGGGTAAACTGGAAGCGCTGTACAACCTCCCGGCGGGCCTGCTTCGCAGCGTCGCCCTGACAGAATCGGGCGGTAATCAGTTTGCCGTGTCTGGCGCGGGAGCGCAGGGGATGTTCCAGTTTATGCCGGGTACCGCTCGCGATATGGGGCTACGCGGTAATGATGTGTTTAATCCGATGAAAGCGGCGGAAGCGGCGGCGCGGTACCTCTCAATACTCCTGCAGAAGAACGGCGGAGACCTGAGTAAAGCGCTGGCGTCTTACAACTGGGGTATTGGTAACGTCCAGAAGTACGGCATGGCACTGATGCCACAGGAAACCAGACAATATATCCCCAAAGTGCTCAGTAATATGCCAGGTGCTGGCGCGACATTGAACCAGAATACCGTTATCAACATTTCTGGTGTCAGCGATCCGAGAGAGGCAGGAAAAATCGTCTCTGATAGCCAGAGCAACGTTAATGCACGCGCAACCCAGCAACTAACCAGGGGGCCGAGCTGATGGATATTCTTTCAACTCTTTTCCAGCAGCGGAGCCGCCGTATTGGCCTGATGATACCCGATGTAGTGGTTTCAGAGCGTCATAGCGATGCTCTGGAGGTGACGGAACATCCAGTGGAAAGGCCGACGAGCGCCGGGACAGGGTTCATTGCTGACCATGCGTATCGACGCCCCTCAGAAGTCGTTATGGAGATGGGCTTTGCTGGTGGCGGTTCCCTGCTTGATTTTTATGATACGGCAGGCATTGGGTTATCTACACCGCTCAATAGCATGGGGCCGAAAGAGGTCTATGCTGAACTGCTTAAAATGCAGCAGGAAAGACAGTTGCTTGATGTGACCACCGGGAAGCGCCTGTATACCAATATGGTGATCCGCTCCTTGGATGTGACGACAGATCGCCATAGCGAAAATGTGCTGATGGCGACAGTTACACTCAGGGAAATAATCACCACCCAGACACAGACAGTCAGCGTGGCCGCAAAAGAAAACATGAAAGAGGGGGTGAACACGTCAGCGGTGCAAAACTCAGGAGTAAAGACGCCGACTCCGAAAGATGAGTCGCTACTAAGCCGGTTTGTCGGTTTCATCTCGGGAGGATAAATGGCTGTTTCAGAAATCCCTCTTTCCCCTGAAAATCAGCGATTCTCCATATCTGTGGCAGGTCAAAGCCTGCAAATGGCTGTGACCTGGCGTGCTTCTTTCTGGTGTCTGGATATCATGGACAGTGCCGGCGCCGACCTGATTAAGGGCATACCCCTGATCACCGGCGCCGACCTGCTGGCGCAGTATCGCTTTCTCGGTCTGGAATTTTCGCTCTATGTCGTCTGTGATGACCCGGCGAACGACAACCCTACGGAAACAGACCTCGGAATCAAAAGCCATCTCTACGTGGTAACGGAGTAATCATGTCACAAAACTGGATGCGGCATTTCGAGCTGCAACTTATCGATGATAAAGGCGACGGGATTTATCTGTCAGATTTCAAAGTGACGTTTAACATCCAGAAGATGCCTGCCACGATATTTAATGGCTTTGTGGGTAACTTCAAAATTTACAATCTGGCGCCAGAAACCCAGAACCGAATAATGGGAAAGGAATTTACCCGTATAAGGGTCATAGCCGGTTACAACGGCATTGCTGACGAGAGCGGGGAGTATCCCGATAAAAATATCGGACTGATTTTCAATGGCGATATTCGGTTTACTATCACAGGGAAGGAAAACGTAACCGACAGTTGGGTGCTCATTCAGTGTATTGACGGTTGGGAAGGACACCTGAACGCCAGCGTAAAAACGACCGTAGCGGCTGGCTGGAAGCATGCAGACCTGTTTGACCTCGGCATGCAGACCCTGAGCCCTTACGGCATAACTGAAGGCAGCAGGCCAGACTTTGGCGCGACCGTTTTTCCCCGCGGGCGCACTATCTACCAGAATACCGGCCGCCTGATGTACAGCCTGGCGGGTCAGTGCAAAGCTAACTGGTGGTACGAAAACAACCAGGTGCATATTGTTCCTGAAGATAAATATATTCAGGAGGCGATCGTACTCAACGCCGATACCGGCTTGATTGGCATGCCTCAGCAGACAATGGGCGCCGGCGTTAATGTACGCTGTCTGATAAACCCAAACATTAAGCTGGGCGGTCTTATCCGGCTGGATCAGGCGTCGGTGTACCGCGTGGCTCTTGGCAACGACCAGATTGGACAGTCACCGGGGCGCTTGGGGGAAAACACTACAGATGGCAATATCTATGTTGATGGGCTGCCAGGCGCACAGTTGTCCGCAATCAATACCGATGGTGATTACATTGTCGGCAGCATTGACTATACTGGCGATACTCGCGGGCAAGCGTGGTATATGGACCTGCTGTGTCTGGCGAAGGGGGCTCGGGATTTGCTCAACTCAAAAGGTTTGGATGCGGCACAATACACATGAAAAAAAACATCGTTGCTTGTATTTTTACACTCTTTCTTGCCACTCCCGTCATTGCGGGTACTGCCTGCGGGCCATTTGGAATTAACTGGAAATCGCAGGACGGCTTTGCAAGGATAAATGGCTCGAAGCCGGAATCGCAAAAAATCACCTTTCTGAAGACAAAAGATGATTATAACAACGTGAAAATACAGTGGATGCTTCCAGATGCCAGATCTGGTCGATGGTTGGGGCTGGACTTTGTCGCCCATGATGGCAAACCCATACTCAACGTTGAAGTGATCCGCAAGAACATGGACGAGCCCAGAGAGTTCTGGACGTACGACTGTCGGAAGGTGAATTGATAAGTCCGTTTTAATTTGGCAATGCAGCATTGGTTAATATGTTGACGCATAAGAATCAAGTGATAGAGTGTTGCGAGAATTTTGTCCGAATACACTGTTCGTTCTCATGACCTTCAGTCTGATTTAAGGTGTGCGTACATGGAGTTTGTTGGTTTCCACGGCACAGATAGCGCTAACGAAGACTCAATTTTTGAGCTCAATTTCGCTGTGAGCGCTAAAAGTGATGAGTGGTTAGGTACTGGAGCTTATTTTTTCCTCGATGGTGTAGGGGATCCAAGCCAGCACGCTGATAGTTGGGCAAAGTTGCATGCATACGACAGTGATAGCCGTAGCAATCGCTATACTGACTATGTTGTTATATCGGCTAAAATTAATGTTGCAAACGTGTTAAATATGGACACGGATGAGGGCAGAAACGCTTTTAACTTGTATCGTAATTACATAAAAAACGACCTTCGGTCAAAAGATGCAAAGCCTTCTAAGAGCCTGATTGTAAATGACTGTGTTGTTTTCAACCACATCCTGGCTAACACTGAATTTGATGCGATTATCAATTGCGAATACATCAAGCTAGATCGCTGGTCAAGGATGAGGAACTATAAATCCCGGATCCCAAACTGCAGGGTGATGAGCGTTAAGGAACCGACCGCGTCTATTAATGTCAAAGAGTTAAATGTAGTGAGGAGGGGAACCGTATGAAAACCCAAATGCAGATTGTTCAAGAAGCAATTGCGCGCCTGGATGCCATGAGTCGCGAAGAGTTCAGGGCAACATTGGTTGCAGCTGGAGCTGTTGAGACTGAGCTATTGTTTAGTAAAGAAATTTCAGGTTTTGAACCGGCTGAAAAAAGCTCGACTGATGAACACTCTTATTCTTTGAGTCGCAGCGGTACGCAGCTGCACTCCGGGCTTTCGCTTGTCTTTTAAGGGAACAAAATGGACTTCCGCTTAACTAAAATGCAAGCTCTAAGCTTGAATTTCGTCGAGGAAAAGCAAGGCGACCCGAAGAGTGATAGCCGTTTGAGAATCGATGCCGCTATGGAAAGTAGCGAGCAAAACCCTATGTTTGCCAGAATGGTTATCGATATCGACCTGAAAGCTCCCGGACGTTATGAGTTAAGCGCAAAGCTTGCTTTCATTTTTAAATTCCAGAAGGAAAACTCTCCAGAAGAGATTGAGAAAAGCCTTGTCGAGGCCGATACTGAAAGGCTACTTTATCCTTACATTAACACATTTTTAACAAATTTCATCATAGGTGCTGGCTACCCACGCCCAGGTATACCACTTATACTGAAATAGAGTTATTTCAAATACAAAAAACCCGCCTCTGTGCGGGTTTTTTAATGCCCGGAGTAAACCAAATGCCCGTAGCACTTAACGCACAGCTTGGCAGTAAAGAGCAGGCCGATGCGCAACTGGCGCAGGCAATCATGTCTGCAATGCGCGTTTCCATGCCTGGCATCATCCAGTCGTTTGATCCGGATGCCGTCACTGCTGTAGTTCAGCCCGCAATTAAAGGTGTAGAACAGGACGAATCAGGCGCAGATGTGTCTCTTAACATTCCGCTGCTGGTAGATGTCCCTGTCATATTTCCCCGCGGTGGCGGCTGCACGCTGACGTTTCCGGTCAAAGAAGGTGATGAATGCCTGGTGATATTTGCTGACCGCTGCATTGATTTCTGGTGGCAGAGCGGGGGCATACAGGAGCCGGTAGACGGGCGCATGCATGATTTATCGGATGCATTCTGTATCGTGGGCCCGCAGTCGCAGGCGAAGAAAATCGGCGGCATCAGCACCAGCGCGGTAGAGCTGCGCAGCGATGACGGGGAAACAACGTTGAGCCTTAATCCTGCCAGCGGAGCTATCAACGGTACGGCGCCGGGAGGTTTTAACCTGAACGGGCTTAAAATTCTTTCTGACGGCCGCCTGCAGCTGGTGGACGGCTCAATTGTCGATAAGCATACACATGGTGGCGTTGAATCTGGTGGGAGCAATACAGCTCCGCTGGGAGGATGATGTGCGATACCGACGTGAAGACGATGACGGAGATTACACTTTTGGTCAGGGTGATGACTCCTGGCTGGTAAACTCTCCGGAGGCTGTCGCGCAGGCCATTAAAACGCGCTTCCTGCTCTGGTATGGTCAGTGGTTCCTCGATACCACAGAGGGTACGCCGTGGATTCAGTCCGTACTCGGAAAGCAACGACCCGAAACCTACAATCTGGCTATTCGCCAGCGCATTCTTGAAACACAGGGCGTCAGCTCTATTACCGCATTCAATACTACCGTTGACGGCCGCACGCGCCGTGTAACGTTTACAGCAACGGTAGAAACCATTTACGGGACAACCACAGTAACCTCGGAGGCGTAATGTCTTTGGACCTCGATACACTCGGCTTATCGGCAACGGTAACCGCTGAGGGGATAAGTGCGCCCGATTATCAAACAGTACTGGATACCATAACGGGATATTTTCAGCAGATTTACGGCAGTGATTCCTATCTCGATCCCGACAGCAAAGACGGACAGATGGTGGCGCTGGTGGCTCTGGCCATTCACGATGCCAATAACACCGCCATAACAGTTTACCGCTCATTTTCCCCGTCGACGGCACTGAATGACGCACTGACGAGCAACGTCAAAATTAACGGTATATCTCGCCGGGCTGCGACAAATTCTACAGTCGATGAATTGCTGGTGGGCGAGCCAGGAACGATCATCACAAACGGTTCTGTTAAAGATACTAACGGTATCATCTGGAACTTTCCTGCACAGGTGGTGATCGGTATTGATGGGACGGCGATTGCTACAGCTACTTGCGGCACTTCGGGAGCAGTTGCTGCGTTGGCGGGTTCAGTTAATAAAATTAATACCCCGACGCGAGGATGGGTGTCAGCGACTAACCCACTGGCGGCCACTGTAGGTGTCGCTGGTGAAACTAATGCTGAACTACGTGTACGACAATCTCAGAGCGTTGCGTTGACGTCTGTCACGCCATTTGAGGCTGTTGACGGAGCGATAGCAAATATTGATGGCGTAACGCGTCACAAGCTGTATGAGAACGATCAGGATACACCTGATGCTAATGGCCTCCCTCCACACTCGATAGCCGCCATTGTCGAAGGAGGTGACGCAACAGTCATTGCTAATACTCTTCGCGGCGTTAAAGGTCAGGGGTCAACACCATTTGGTAGTACGGTAATTATTGTTCCTGATAAGTACGGAAGCCCTCACCCTGTCGGATTCTCACGACCAGTTGATGTGCCTGTTTTTGTAAAAATCACCATCAGTCCTCTGACGGGTTACACCTCGCAGGTAGGGGACGAGATAAAAGCGGCCGTGGCTGCTTATATCAACTCGCTGGCAATTGGCGCCAGTGTCCTGCTGAGCCGCATTTACTCTCCGGCAAATCTGGGCGTAGTTAGCGGCGGAAATTCCAGATACTACGACATTACCGAATTGCTGATTGGTACATCTTCGGCAGGAGTGGCAGCGACCAATATCGTAATAGCTTTCGATCACTCTGCATCCTGCAGGGTTGCGGACATTAATCTGGAAGTGTCTGTATGAGTAAATACACAGACAGGATAACGAACTATCACGCAGGGAAACCTAAGTTTTTTGCACACATTGACCTCTCCACGCGACCGTTAATCGACGTTTCAGCCGCAATGACAGGCATGATTCAGGATTTCGACATTGATACCGCCATCGGCCAGCAACTGGATATTTTGGGTGAATGGATAGGCCGCAAGCGCAGGGTCAGGACGCCTATCTCTGGCGTGTATTTCTCGTGGGATACAGAAAAACTTGGCTGGGACCAGGGCGTCTGGCAGGGACCTTTCGATCCTGATGATGGGTTTCTTGACCTGAGTGATGAAGTTTATCGACTGGTGCTAAAAGTCAAAATTGCTATTAATAACTGGAACGGGCAGAACGACACATTGCCTGAGATTCTCGACAATGCCCTGACAGGATCGGGTATTCGTATGGCAATTGTCGATAATCAGGATATGTCCATTTCTATATGGATACTTCCTGACCCTACGATTGTTATCAGTGAAATTGACAGGATGATTCTCGATAGCGCAGTTAATAAGGGTCCATTCATCGCATTACCTCCCGGTTACGTTCCATCTCGTTATGACCTGAATCCCATCGATCAGGTTAATGCTGAATTATGGTGGGCTATCCAAAATGGGTATATGACTGTTAAAGCTGCGGGAGTGAAAGTGAGGGAAATACAGATGCCGTCAAATGGTGGTTATTCATTTTTCGGTTTTGATGTTGACAATGAATATATATCCGGATTTGACTCTGGTAACTGGGGAGAAGATTTATAATGCCTACCAATGATTTTAAAGCTTTTGCAACTGGAAACAGCGCAAACGTAATTTCTCAGGCTGATTATTTAGCCCTTGCTGCGTTAGTAAGCGGATTTTCATCTGGTAAAGCTTCTTCCGCGCAGGTGAACAAAGCTCTCAGGCAGGCCACTGTAATGGCTAATGTCCTTGCTCAGTTTATCGCGGACTCAGCAAATGTAGATGTGCTAGATGACGGTAATACAGCAGCAATTCTTTCTAACCTTAAAAATAGTATGCCTGGCCGCCTTTTGGGTGTGCAAGTTGTCACCAGTAGCGCGCTGATTACTAAATCAGCCGGTGCAAAAAAATGGCGCATCAGAGCTCTGGGTGCGGGGGCTGGAAGTTCTGCTGCTCCGGCTACCGCTGCTGGGCAAGTATCGATAAGTAATGGTGGCGGGGCTGGCGCATATGCTGAGGGTATCTACGACGTATCCGCATTATCATCGGCCACGGTGACGATTGGTAGCGGCGGTGTGGGGGGCACAGCAATTTCACCAAACGGAGGGGATGGCGGCACAACGTCCGTAGGTACTCTTATCTCAGCGCCTGGCGGCAAGGCGGGATTGCCAGCAGGACCGGCTAACCCTCCATTCCAGCCCGTGGCAAATACAAACTCAAATAGCCCGACAGGGTGGAATATTATAGGTACTTCTGGATCTGGTTCTGAGGCAGCCGTGGCTGTATCCACCAGTTACGCTGCCGGATCTCGAGGTGCAAATAGCCAGTTAGGGGTTGGTGGTTCTGTCCCGGCGATTAATACGCCTGCAAATACTGGCGGCGGTTATGGTTCTGGTGCATCTGGCTGTTCGAATGGTGTATCACAATCTTTGAATCCTGGAGCATCAGGTCGTGATGGGGTTGTTATTATTGAGGAGTATGCATAATGGATAATAATGCGTGGGCAGTTATTGATAGTGATGGCATTGTCGTAAATATTATTGTCTGGAATGGGACGGAGGAATGGCTGCCGCCAGAGGGGATGACCGTTATTAATTGTGGTGATAAGCCATTTAGCATAGGAGGAACATATAAAAATGGCATTTTCACTCCGCCAGCGTTAAGTGAATAATTTATTATAAAACCCTTGGTGAAACTATGACTCAATATAATACGGGTAATGCTGTCCCGTCATCAGACATGCCTGATGCATGGGACAATAACGCGACAATTGATATTTTTGTTAACTCACCCGATTTGAGTGTAACAACGAGAACCGGTATTGAGCGCGACACCATGGCCGGTATACAGCAAAAGTCTGCCGATCAGCGCGAGCAAATAGCAACTGATGGTGCTGCTGTTGTCGAGGAAACTCGCCAGAACCTGATCCCACTTAGTCGCCAGTACATGACGCTGGCAGCGGCGCAGGCCGATATCGCGAATATCCCTGATGGATCGACAACGTATTACCGTAGCCCAGATGAAATTGCGCTCGCAATCGAGGTTATGAACATTGGTGGGACGCTGACCGCTACCGGGCGCAAGATGCCGTCTCAGGCCGCTGTTGAGGCCG
>OJWP01000185.1_pt1 | contig 22992 bp, 24 predicted proteins | sample 1600341 | NCBI WGS metagenome assembly OJWP01 (sample SAMN04436651, study PRJEB24849) | human gut metagenome | biome: human gut; feature: NICU; material: stool | host: Homo sapiens | place: USA: Saint Louis, MO | collected 2010-03-24
CTATCTGGAGCGTCAGCGATTCACTGACGGCCTCAACAGCGGCCTGAGACGGCATTTTCCGCCCGGTAGCTTCCAGCGTGCCGCCGTTGTTGATGTACTCATCAGCCAATGTTGTATCGACTGTATTCCTTACCCAGCAATATCCACCGATTATAATATTACCAGCCGAAACATCGCTTTGCGCCGCGGTTAATGATAAATATTCTCTGATGCTGTTAGAAATAGAGCCCTGGCCAACATATTCAGCAACTTCTGCAGCCACGCCAGAATTGTTTTTGTAATATCGAAATGCCAGAACATTACCGACACCTTGAGGAACACGGAAGTATTGACCAGAAGTTGTCCCGGCAATACCGGCAGTGGTGTCGGCAAAGGTGAGCTTATTATCGCCGAACTCTGCGGCACTGAGGGCATACCCCTGGGCCTCCTCCGCTGAACTGGCTGCCTGATTTGCAAAATCAGCGATAACATTTAACGTATCGGCCGTCATCATGTTGGCGATCATATCATTGGCCGCCCATGCGCGTGCTAATGTCCCTTCCTGCGCGCGCTCAATAGTGAAGATATCGCCAGCCTTAGCTGTCACGTTCACGATCTCAACCTGTGAGCCTGTAGCAGCATCGGTGATAGTCAGCTTAAAGTAACTCTCACCGGCCACAGCGTCAGGGAACTCGGCACCAGTTCCAGCGCTAACGATCAGCGACGTGTCGGTTGCGCTGATAGCAGAAGCCAGAACGCTTTCTGCGTTGTTTGTAGCCAAAAGGGTTAGTGCCATGTCTCCTCCGGGATTTAGGCATTAAAAAACCCGCCGAAGCGGGTTTGATGTTATCAATGTGTTATTTATGAAATCCCACTGGCGCGGGCTTTGAGTTAATTATCTACAGAAACCGAGACGTTGCCGCCGTTATTTTTAATTTCATATTTGTAATTAAATTTATTACATGAGAGCGTAAAGCCATTCGATGAAACCATAGGTATGAAAGAACTAACAGAGTCACATTTGTAAGAGCTTTGCCTAACGAACCCAACAAGTGTATCTATAAATTCGAATGCTTCTGGAGTGTTTTTATATAATATTGCGTTATGCTCAACTGGTGCCGCCCTCTCCTTGGAATCATATAAGCTAAAATCTTTTTTTCTTTCCTTAGGATTCTTGTCTGACGGAGTTTTAATCTCCGCAGGTTTTTCTATAATTCCTGAAGGTTTTGTTGCACCTTCATTCTTTAATATATCATTTACGCCATTGGTTTCTGGTATACCAGTTTCCTTTATGGCGCCATAAATTGCGAACGCAGTATCATACCATTCATCAACACATCTTATGTCGCTGCATCGTTCCCTTGAATTCCAAAGAGCTTTAGTTATCTCAGAAAATGCCTTTCGGTCCTTGACATATGCCTTAGCATTTCCATATAAATACTTTAAGTCATCATCATCTTTTGAAAGCTTTGGATTTGTACATATTGTTTTCTCAGCAAAACTTTTGGCTTTCGAACAGTCGAAAGATGCTGAAAACGATTTTCCTACGAATAGTGACGTAAATAACAAAACCGAGAGAACTGATGTTTTCATTTTAATCATAGCCATGCGGTGGTGGATTCCGTAAAGTTTACACCACAGTCATTCCGCTTCAATCAATAATTTCTACAGAAATGGACTGATAGAACGGCATGTGCAGCAGCCCGCTATCCATGGCCTGCTTGAAGAAAATGGCGAACTCGAAATCCTCGGTTATCACAAATGCCGTGTCCTTCTGGTTGTACTTCCTGGAGTTATAGGCCGAAGCGTTATAGATGGCACTCCGGGTGAACTGCCGGCGCCCCTTGTAGATGGAAATCACAATTCCGCCATCGACAAACTGGATAGAGATACTCCAGCGCTGGTCGTTGAGGATGTCTGTGCCGTTTATGCCCAGAAGAAAGCGAAGAATTCTCCGCTTAATCCAAGGGATAGAGAAGTAAAATCCATCACCCTTGTAAAAATTCCAGGTCATGATCCGCTTAAAGAGGTCATCGGAGACAACCACCTGGTCTGACTGGTTAATAACCCGGTACTCATTGAAAGCCAGTTGGTTAAATTCCAGGGTGTTATATGGCCCTATCTCCCTCTGCTCACTGCTGGAGATTACCGGGGGCAGCACGCCATAGATACCATGGGCAATCCACCGAAGCTGATCTCCGGTGTTGTATTCTCCGATAAACACAGGAAGGTTGGCATTGAGCATCCAGTCATAAATCCCCTGCGCCATAGAGTTATACGCAGTGAAGAATGCCCGCAGATTGTCATCATCATTATATTGCGTATACATATACGACCTAATGATACTGTCAAGCATGCTACGCTCCGTTAACGATCACGCCATCTGACGCAATATAGAAGTAACTGAACCTGTCGCCGCTGATGATATTGGTCCCGGCATCAGGCTCGGTTATCACACCGTTGATTGTGACCACGACATTTAATGTGCTTATCAATGCCATATCGATTGTCGAGTTAATCGCCTTCAAAAACGCGTCTTTCAGATTGTTAACGTTCAGTGGTTTCCCGGAAAATATGCCGTTCACATACTGAATGGTGGGCGCTGAGACCAGCGAGGCGACGGTGGCGTCTGTCAGGTAGTTAACACTTTCGGTCCCCCACTGATACGTCACTGTGACGCGCTGCAGTAATGGGGTCACGAATGGGATCACGTAGTTATCAGGCCAGTCATTCACCGTGACGGTATTGTTTCTGACGTTCGGCGTCACCTCTCCGCCACCTCCCCATGTTCCGGATGAGGTCGTGTCAATCCCGATGGAAAACGTGTGAGGAGACAGTACCGTCACGGTCAGAGGGACGTCATTAATACCTGTCATCCCGGTAACGCCAGTAATCCTGATAACCTGGCCGTCAGTGTAACCATGAGTCAGGTCTGTACTGACAACTCCAGGGTTTGCATTCGTGATCCCCGTGACGTTCAGTGAACACCCTTTCAGCCGGCTGATATCCCCTGCTGACTTATAGAGTGCGCCAGCAATATCATAAATATCACCGCCCGCACACATGACTATCCACTTATCTCCGTCCTGAATGACAGAAACCAGGCGCGCCTGCACGTTATCAAGGCTGGTGAGATATTGCCGGATAAATCCAGGATATCCCTGAACTGTGGCCATCTGCGCCTGCCATACGCGATCACGAAACTGATAATTCGTTTCCGGGTCAGCACCAGGAGTGCCAGCGATTGGATTCGTGCAGGTAATGATGATGTCAGACGGAAGACTAGTAATGATCTGGTTAACTGTATTCACCGGTACAGCCCAGGTCCCGGTCTCCGTTCCTTCGCATGACACGCTGGCAGACACGCCAGATGACGAGATAATCGTCGCATCGCTGACTGAATAGGTATAGGTCCCATCAGAAACAATAAACCCCTGTGGGATAACAAACCCAGCCGGGCCGGAAAACTGAATCGGGACCGTTGTCGTGCCAGCCGTTTTCTGAGCGGGAATACCGGCCTGCTGCGCGAGAAGTTCCAGCATGGCGAGGTTAGCCTTTAGCGGCCCCACTGAGTTAATCAGGTCAACCCTTGCCTGATCACAAACGATGAGCGCGCCGACATCGGTACTGGCCACATCCTCAATCAATGAGCCTGGTAATTCTGTTGTTAGTCCCGGAGATAGCGCAATAGCCTGGGAAACTAGCTGTGCTCGTAGCTCTTCCGCCGTCAGAGGTACCGGGCCTGCTGACGTATAGCTGACTGGTAAATCGCTCATACGGCCACCTGTGTGATTATTTTTGAACCTGCGTTTGTGATTGCCGAGATGTTATAAACAGGCGGGTCGTCGCTGATCAGCGCAATCTGCAGCGAGGAAAAATACTGACTGAACTGTTTCTGAATACGGTTTACGTAATACGTCGGAAGGATTTGCTGGATCACCGACCCGGCGGCCGGTATTCCGTTATTCGCGTAAAAAGGCGACTCCTGCGGCGCCAGTTTCAGATTCTGGATCAGGGTGGTCAAATACACCGAGTCATTAAACCCATTTTCGTCAGTTTCCACCAGGACCCACTTCCCCTCAGAGTTTCGGCCATAGGTTCTCACTCGGTGATACTCCCGTTAAACGTTGAAGTCGGCCCCCCGGTATCATTTCCATCGTTGCCGTTTGAATGTTTATGGCTGTTAAGCCACGCCAGAAGCGATTGCCAACCGGCATGCATGATTGCGGGGCTTGTGCTGGCATCAGAATCCTGCAGGTGACCAACCTCCCCCGAAAGGCTCCATTTGCTACCGGTCAGTGAAAAAACTGTCCCGCCAACGTTTACAGTGAAGCTGTCAGGTGTGGAAATGGCGATGCTGTCAGGCTTCAGGAGAAACGTCGTGTTGCTGCCGCTGTCGCGCAGCGTTACACCCTCCGGACCGTATACCGTCACCACCTGCCCGTCGACGCCCTGCCACTCGGTATTACTGATCGGCAAGAAAACGAGGGCGCTTAAGTTTGCTGGCGGAGTCATATCTGCAATGCCGCCTCCCTGACCGCTAACCCCGCCAATGTAAGTATCTGCGGGGATAACAATCCCCTTGTCCCCCGGCTGCATAGGGTAACGAATATATTGAGGGCCGAATAAGGGGATAGTCACTTGCGGCAAAACATATGGGATATCCCTTAGCTCAAAGGAGACGGTGATCATATTCCCTGTTTGCTTAACCACGCTCGCCGGAAGAACTTTCCCTGATTTTTGAAGCGCATTTTCAATCTTTCTTTCAGTAAACCTGTTCATGCTTGAGGCAAAATTAAGCTTGTTGTCGATGCTCATGCATTACCTGCCTTAATGAAAGGGGAAGCCTCAATAATTGTTACCCATGCTTCTGCCGTTGGTTGCCTGCTATTCCCTAACAGGCGAACGGAGTTCACAATAAAGTCGCCAGTAAAGGCAGAGTCTTCTCGATACTGAGAGTACGAAGATGCCTGTATCAACGGAGTGCTTTTTTTAGGCATCAGGATGTGATCGCCAACCTGAATATCACCGCGCATTACGCACGCCATACTGATTGTATTAAATGCCACCCATGTTGGCTGCCCTATCAAATCCTTGAAATCTATTTGGGTTGGGCTGTTACTTCTGGCTACGGCGCTGGAAACAGAAGTCTTATCCGGGTGGTTATCATAATCGTTATCCCATACCCGGATCTCATTACCATTCACTATTGCGATCTCTACACCAGAGTACCCGCTATCGCGAATTCTGGAACGTGAAAAAGCATTAAGGTCCTTGGCCAGGGTGACAATGTCATCACAAAACAGCCCCCGGTAATGATTAAGGATTAGCCGGTCGCTTATGTTGATATTGAACGTATACCCTCTGATGTTCATAAAACACTGCGTGAGGGCTACAGAAAGCTTCTGCCCCTCCTTCCAGTCAAAGGTTAAAGGAAGGGGTACGGGTTTGTTATTTGACACGTTCTGGACAGGACCAACCACGATTATGAAGTCGAGTCGTAACTCAATACCCTGCCAGTTACCAAAGACCTGATTTATCACGCCATCCAATACCAGTTTTGGCGCGGTAACCTTTCCAGCCAATGGCAGCCCGTCTTTCATCCCAAGGAATATTTTAATTTTTTTGCCAAAGAAATTCTGGCGAGCCTGCTGCATTTCTTTTGGGCCAATACCCCAGATGGTCAGGTGAGTCTCGCCCTGGGGAGTCGATTCACCGTACCTGAGGATATCAAACTCAATCATCAGGGCGCCTGGGTTGTAAACTCCGTTCTTATGGCTACTGTATTTTATCGTTCTTTCCGGAGAGGCGCCTTCAGCAGGAATGGTTATCTCAATATCATAATATCTCATGAGCTGTTTACCTCAATCTGTCCATTCTGTTCGCGCCAGTACATGGAGGACGAATTAAACACTCCGGAGATAATATTTATTCCACCGTTAAGCACGGAGCCAACGAGCGGGGTATTTAGAATGGTATTCCCAGAGCCATCTGTAATGAGGACATACCACCTCATCCCGGCAATGTTCCATTTGACCTGGCAGTTATAGACGGTGCCATCAAGGATCGGTGTAAATGTCATGCTTTGACGATCATTGCCGGTAAACGGATAATTCTGGGTTGTCATGGCCCTACCCCCAACTTACCCAACAGCCCGGTGATTGCTTCCGAAACAGAGCTCCCGAGAGGTGTATTGCCAAGAGCATTGGCTGTATTGGTCCAAGATGGGTCTGTTACCATATCCCCGGCTCCAATCTTGTTTAAAAAATTGTTCACGGCTTGCTCTGCACCATTATCGGTTATCAGTGGTTGCTCGAAATCCCATATCCATGAACGCTGTGGTAGTGGATCGTTACCAGAAGTGATGTCCCTCACGACACGCAAAATGCAGTTGCTATAGATAACGGACGGGGTGGCGACGATAAACGTGCCGCCTAAGTTAGAATGCGCCTGAAGGACAGACTGCAGAGCACTCATAGTGACGAGCTTTGTCATCGCCCCGGTGTTTTCATTGACCGGAGCCTCCATTACCAACGAAACGCGCAACGGCTGAGCAAGCAAGGCGTTCGCAGCTACTACCTGGTTGGCGAAAGGGTATCTGGCAATTTCATAATCAACCATTGTGGCGCCCTGTACCGGGCGCCAGTGGCAGAAATATTTATCCAGATCGGTTAGGTTTATGGCGCCTCCAAGCAGTCCCGTGACAAAGCTAGCGCTCTGCGTCAAAGCGACTATCGGGAGCATTCCTCCAGGAATGGCCTGCGCTATCCCTCCGCAAAGTATTACCGGGGATATTTCAAAACCCAGCTTATACATTTCACGTGTGAATCCCATTACCTCGCCCCCAATTGCGCTGAAGTTACCACGGCATTCCCGCCGGTGTTGTTATAAATAACAACGTCACCGCTCCCGCCTCTGCCGCCTTTCCCATCTACAATCTGCTGTAGAAGCTGATTAGTTTTCTGGGTATTTTTAGCAACCTCAGAGTTATCATTACCAGCAGGCTCATTGCTCTTCGGCGCGCCGTACATGGCAGCATACTGTTCTCTGACGCGCCCAGGATAGGCTATATTTTCACTACTTCCCCTGCGATTACCCCCGTTGTAATAACGCAGGGCTTCGTCAAAGTCACCGCCTGACTGCTGCATGGCCCATGAGAAAACCCTGGCTCCGGCCATGATATTATCGCGAGGTTCAAAAGGTTTTTCTCCCGGCTGGAAATTGCCAGGCATTACCTGCATGAGACCCTTTGCACCGGCCTTGCTAACAGCATTTTGATCCCATGAGGATTCCGCTGCTGTGATAGCTTTAAGCCATCGCGGGTCAACGTTGTATTTTTCAGCCGCTTCGGAAAAGTAATCATCGTACTGAGTAGGTGCAACTCCGGATGCAGATTTCCCCCACTTCAGAACGCCCCACACGTGCGGGTCACTTTCGCTACCAGGGACATAGTCTGGACCACCATTTGGGTCTTTCACTGTCTCGTTACCGAGCATGGTTGAATGCTTTTTAGCAAAATCCCCCACGCTTATTTCGCCGGTAAATACCCTGATAACATCCATGACAGCCAGAGCCATCTTTTTGACGCCAGACATGAAGTCATTTACGTCACTGGTAAAATCGGGCGAAGCAAGATAATCGCCAAATTTCTTAATACCTCCTGCCAGAGCATCAATCCACTTACCCAGTTCGGGGGATTTCAGAAGGGTATCGATCGCGCCTGACAACGCATCAGACAGTTTGCTCAGCTGCGGCGTAAGCGGCCCTAGTCCACGCACAAACGTGTTTCGGATACTCTGGCTGCTGTAGTCGAGCTGGACGTTGAAGTCCTGCCACTGCCGCGCCTGCTGGTCGGTAATTTGCAGCATTCGCGAGTCTTGCTGCGCACGCTTCTCCATGGCGGCGATCTCTTCATCGCTCATGTTTTTGAAGCGGTTCAGGTCATCCAGGGTAAAGAAGTTGGTCAGGCCGTAGGCGTTTGCCCCCTGTAGGGTGCTGCCGTTTTTTACAAAGATTTCTCGCGCATTGCGGATCATCTGCGGGAGCAGTTTGGCCGGGTCCTGGTCGGGATTGTTAATCCCCATCGCCTGAAACGTCCAGCGCTTCGACAGGTCCATTTGGTTGTCGCGGATAGCGCCCAGCGTCCCCGCCGGATTACCCAGCACTTTCTGGTAGTTTATGGCGGTGGAATCAAGCGCTCCGATGCTTGTTCCGAGTCCGAGAGAGGTAAACCGCTGGGCGCCGGTTGTGGCCGCCAGGCGGTTGATGCCAAACAGGCCACCGACACCGAGAACGCCGGTAAATATCCCGACAATGCCGCCCCAGGACAGAAGGCTGGCGGTCGCTTCTTTGATATGCCCAGCCAGCGATTTCGCGTCTTTCGTCGCATCGCTGAGGAAACCTTTTGCGGATCGGGTGCTTTTGTTGAACTCATCCTGCTTTTTCTTCGAGTCGTCGAGGTTGTTATTCAGCCGGTCGAGACCGCTGTTAATGGTCAGGATGGCCTCTGCAACGGCATTAAACTCCGCGCCTAATTCCTTCGCCTCACCTTTGGCCTTCTCGGTCTCTTTGCTGCCCTCGCCAATGCCGACGGCGGCCACGCGCCACGCTTCCGGCAAATCCTCCAGCGCGCTCTGGTATTCGCGAAACCGCTCCATAAACGCGACAAACTTGTCGTCATTTACGTCAATGTCGACGATCGACTTAGCTACCATTGAAAAAACCTCTTTCTTTGAGCGCTGACAGAATGAAACGCTGGCGATACTGAGCCGGGCTGGCGTACTCCTCGCCAGTTATTTCCCGTATCACTCGCCAGAATCCCTCATTCGACGCCCAGTCTAAGAGGGTATATATGACGTTTCCGGCTGGGCATTCTGGGTCGGGGTATCGATATCCGGATTCGACGTCTGCAACGAATCGCGAAACGCCGTAACGCTCGATGAGGTAAGTTGCCCATCGTACATTTTGATCACCGTTCCCACGGTTGGAGCGATCAGGTTCGCTTTCTGAATGGCAGAGGAAACCATAAAAAAAACCACCTCCCCCTCAACCTCGCGGTATTCGTCAGGGTCAATAATCCCCTGCTTGAATGCCACCTCAAGCGGCGCGGTCTTCCACTGGCCATCATCGCTATAGACAACCACGGTCAGGCGCTGAATCTCGTCGACGATGGTCAGGGTTTGCGGAGGTTCAGCCAGGCTCTGATTTTCCTGTTTCCTCGCTTCCATGTCCTGCCTGAGCCTTTTTCTCAGCATCATGGCGGCTACGCGCGCAGAGCCGAGAGGTCCAACCTGTGCAATGAAGTTGGTAAACAGGTTACCCAGCAATACACAGTATTCTTCTACCACTTCATACGGGAACGGCGTGACATGCAGATAGACGATAGAACCATCACTGCGGGTGATGTTGCTAACGAGATTCAATTTTTTATCGATTTTCATGCATTACACCCACATGTTGTCGTTGGTGTTCATGTAGCCGCTGATGGTCACCACAAATGCAGGGTCCATACCGCTGAAAGTCAGTTCGTTGAAGTTGACCAGATAGCAGTTAAGCAGCGTCAGGTTGCCGAAGGTGTTCGCATCCGGTGTCACCACGACTTCACCCAGCGCGGTATCAGTCAGGAAGCGCTGGCGATAGCTTTCACCCAGCCCCTGGGTTTTGAGAAGATGTACGGTCAGCGTAACCTGCTGATACGGCGCCTGGCTGCCGACAGTGCCGGTCAGCGTCGGAATAATATCGGTCGCCGGGCCGTCCGGACGAAGACTGATGGCGTCTTTTGCCAGGTATGAGGCAGAGACGTTAAGCGCGGGGGTATCCGTGACAGAAATAGCCCCGCGAACGCGGTTAAGAAAGCCCTGAGGTACTAATGGGTTGCCCATTTTTTACGCCCCTACAAAGTTCGTTACGTTCACGTTGAACGTGATGGATTCAAAGCCGCGGCGAGGAGTCATGACGGCGCTCAGTCCGTTGTACTTCCCTTCCTGGTAATCTGACGGGTTCAGGCTGGAATAGTTGCTGAACGGAACAGCGTTGATTACGGCGTTACCGGCGTAAGTGCCTTTATCGTACTCGGTGTTGAAATCCTGCTGAATCAACTGCGTGTCAATGACACGTCCGAGGATCAGGCCGTAACTGATGCCGTTACGCATCGTTTTAAGCGCCCGGCGCTGCAGGCGGTCAATACCCTTCTGCTCATAGTAGAGCGGGTTAACCGTCGTGTTAGAGCCGTTGATAATCTCGTTTGCCAGATCGAGTTCAAGGTTGATCGCTGTCCATGCCACTGAGTACCAGTAGTTGAACGGGTTCCCGTCCAGCATGCGGCCGGAGAACAGGACCTTGTTGCTTAGTCCGCCTTCCGCGCCAGTGCCGATATAGTTGATGTTGCTGTCCTGCAAAGATTTCAGCAGCGCGCTGTTGCCTTCAAGAGGATATTCAGTCAGGCCGTACATGAAGCGGTACGCCATCGGCGGCACCATATTGCTGGAGCCAGGGTCGTTAGCCAGAGACGACTGAAACGGACCGGCCATGGAAAACTCGCTGGCCGGGATATCCGGTGACTCTACGCCCGCGCACACCGTTTTATTTTTCGTTTCTACCCATGCCTGATAGGTGGCGATCGTCGTGGTAACGAAGAAGTAAACCAGACTGCCCGGGGAGGTATAAAGTCCGGTCAGAGTTTTAAAGCTGGCGTTCGACTCCCACTCCCGAGGGACGAGATAGGAGAAGAATTTCTGATAGGTATTGCCAAGAGACACATCCTCGGCAATGAAGGCGGCCAGAGCAGTCACGGCGTCAGCAATGGAAACATCGCCCAACTCAAGCACATACACTGACCGGGTTTTCCCCTGACCCCAGAACGAGGTATTCATTTGTGAAATTTCGTTCGAAACGACTGTTTTCACGGAGCCCATGGTTGTCGCGGTGCCGGGATTGGTCGTCAGCGGATAGGTGAAAGTATTAGCCCCCGTAACCGTCGCTGTATAGGCGCCGTTGTAGCCTGCTGGCGCTGAGCCAGAAATAAGCACAGGGACCTGCGAGCCGTTCGTCCAGCCATGCGCGGCGGAAAGCGTCACCGTCACCACACCGGTCGCCCAGGCAAGAGAAGAAATTGATTTTGCCGGGGCCAGAATGCTGGCAAGGTCGCTTTCATTGGTCAGCAGCTGATATTCACCTGCATTCAGCGTGGTGCCACCCATGGAAATCATCGCCCCGGACTTTAACAACTGCGAGGGCTTCGGCGGATTCTTCACCGACACGTTAATATTAACAATTGCCATTTACTTATTTCTCCGGGTAAATGTTCGGAATTGCAGATGTGATCAGCCGGCGCGACAGGTCACGCATCCGTTGCTGGTAGTAGTTAATTTTGAATTTGATGGTTTTGCGCATGGCGATGATGTTCAGCTCGTTCTGCGTGACACGCTCATCCTGCACAACGGGGATGTTCATGATCCCCATCTCCGGGGCATCGCCGGTCGTGTAGTCCTGCACATACCGCACAAAGTCTTCAATGCTGGCGTTACGCAGGCCGGTGACCGATAGCGTCACATCTTCCGATACCAGCTGATACTGATTTTGCTTTTCGTCCAGATAGAATGCGCCGGCGATAGGAGACGTGTTGCTGCATTTCACCGTCGCATAGGGCGGCGAAAGGTTTTGCGTTGAGAGCATCGCCGGAAACATCGGCATGTACTGATTCAGGGCCAGCCAGATCGGCAAAGAACTCGACACCACCACGTCAGACAGGTCTATATCGTCAGCAGAGTTGATGATCTGCGACCGCATGTGCGGGAAAATCGCCTCTCCGGTGTAGTGGTACAGATTCGCCGGCTCATTCAGCCCCGTACGACGGGAGAAAGAAAACTGAACGCCAAAAAACTCACCGATGTAGAGCACCTCTGACCCGATATCGTTGAACGGGTCAATGTCCGCCTGCGCGGTAAATGTCACCACATTGCGGTCGTACAGTTGCTCATCGTCCTGAATGGTTTCTGTCGTCAGGTGCAGATAGCCCTTAACATTCACAGTGGCTGGTTCATTGCTGGGATCGTCAGACAGGACCGAGGATTTCACCCAGAATACAAAGCCATCGAGCGGAAGCACCTTTCTGATGTACTTCGTAAAGGTCACCACCTGAAACCGGCTCAGGTCATCAAGCCCTTGCGTCAGGGTCGCATTAAGCTCGGTTTTGGCGTTCTGTAATTCACTCAGGGAAGGCATTCAGCACCCCGCTTACCCAGGCGCGCATTGCTGCCTGATAGGTTCCGGTGTCAATGAACGAGGGGCGCGGCGGCCCTTTTTTGCCCTTGAAGCGCTTCGATATACCATCAAGCGCGCGGCGTGTTGGCACGCCTGGGAGGCCGTTCATTTCTGTGTTATCGAGGAAGCCCACAAAGAGATCATGAACTTTTGACATTGACTCGGCGAGCGGGTCCTGCGCCGGCGGAGCGCCTGCGAACATGTTCTCAAGCGATGCGGCGAGGTCTTTGCTCATCAGGTCAGCTATGTCATTGCCGTAGCGGTCAAAGAACGTCTGCATTATCTGGTACTTTTCTTCCAGATACTCGGCAACATCCCCGGTCGTGGTGTCTTCGTCCTCGTATGGAATGTCGATAACACCCAGATGAAAGGTGATCATGACAGGCCCCACAGACTCCCGAACTGCTGAGCGATCATCAGGTAGCGACGCCCCCATGGGTCCTGCAGCATCTGAAGGTCAGCCAGAGACAGGTCTTTGAAGAAATCAGGCACCAGCCGCTGTGCGTTGGTTGAGTTATCGCCCGCGCCAGTAATAACCCCGGCTTTGAAGTCATTCAGACCATGCTCTTTGCGGAAATCAGAAAATACAGCCTCTGTGCCGTAGTTGATGAGAAACGAGGCGCCAAGGTTATAAACCGCGATGCTATACATGTTCGGCATAACCGAGGCGATATCAGGGTTTACCCACTCAACCGCGCCGCCATAGGCGAGAGAAAAAGACGGCGAGTCATCGGGAACCTGGTCGGGGGTAATGCCCATATCAGCTCGAACGAATTCGATAAATCCCGACAGACTGGTTGTCATTTTTTCTTGCTCCCGGCTTTCGGCGTGACAATTTTTTCGTTAATGGTCGGATCGTCAGAATGGTCATCGCGCCCCTTGGCCTGCTCTGCGCTGAATTCCATATCACCCTCGTAGCCGATCCCGCTCTCGCGCAGTGTGCTATCCAGAGCGGCGACTGATGCCTGCCGGCGGCTATGTGCGCCGCGGGTCAGATGGCCATCGTTATCGCGAATAGTTTTCTCAATAACGCTGGCGGAAACTGGTTTGTTGATGCTGTAGCACAGGCCGACAAATGCCTGGCTCTGGTCGATTTTGGTAGAGTCAACCAAGCCATAAACCTGATGATGCTGAATAACTGCTTCGACTTCTTCGGTCGAGCCATCCAGAACTTGCATCTGCGATCCGTGCTCAATGGGAATCTGGCGGAGTCGCCCGGTTTCCAGTTGGCGGAAAGTAAAGATGTGGCGCTGTTTGGTAGTGTTGGCGATGAACAGTTTCATTGTTTACCCTCGTAAAAAAGCCCCTGCACGGATAACCATGCAGAGGCTAAAGCACTTCTCGATTTCGCGTTTTAGGCGCTGTATGCCATCGACAGGATAGTGATAGCTTCCGGACGGACCGCCCAGCCAGACGTAGAGCGCATTTCTGACAGTACGTCGATAGCGCCCCCGGGGATTGGCGTCGGGATTTCCATCGGCGCGGCCATGTCGGTGAACATCAGGGCGTTCGCCGCCAGAGACGGGCTAAGTTTGGCGAATTCGTTGGTGTTCACGGTGGAGTTAACCATCGGCACTTCCACTTCCGGGATGGTGATGACCACCGCGTCAGTGCCGCCAGCGCCTGCGCCGATCAGCGTGTCGTCGTATACCCAGTCAACCTGAACATTTGCACCGCGCAGAACCTCTTTCACAGTTCCGCCGACGGTATCAGTACCACCACCAGGACGCTGGTAAGAGGTCAGTTGAACGATCTGCTGAATCTCCATCGCGCCCAGCACACGCTGCGGCCCGAGGATAACGACACGCTGTTGGCGACCCAGCTGCATGGTGCGGGTCAGTGCGGCCTGCACATGGCCAAGCAGATAAACTGCCATCTGGCCATGATCGTAGGTCAGCACGGTGGTGTTGCTATTGCTGTCCGGCGGCAGGGTTTCAGTGGTCGCGCCTGCGGTGTTCAGCAAGCCTTCACCGCCTGCCGGGTTCATCCCGTACAGCAGCGCAGAGCGCAACTGCTGGAAGATACCCTGGCGCATGCCGAGGCGCTGAGCTTCTGGAAGAGCCATGTTCCAGTTACCGGCTGCAGCGGTGTCGTGGTGATCGTAGATGCCACGGCAACGGAACAGATAGGTAGGGGTGGAGATCATGCGCGCTTCGAGCGCCACGCTCGGCAACTGGTTAGCGTTGCCGGACTGGCTGGAGGTTACCTGGGTGCGGATATCCAGACGGCGCATATAAACGTACTGGTCGCCTACACCAAGGCGAACCTGCGGGTTGCCGCTGGCGATGGTTTCAAACGCACCGGACGCCTGCTGGTAACCGATGATCAACTCCGGCGCGATGTACGACGGGTTGACGATGGTGTAACTGGGGGTAATTGCAGCCATTTAAAGCTCCCGATTAAAGTAAGACCAGCGCGCAGGCGTCGTCGTTTTTCCAGGTAAGGAAGCCCGTCGTACTGTCATAGCTGACAGTTTTGGAATTCCCGTTCTCGATGGAGATGACTTTCACCGGCAGCGTGATATCTGCCTGAGCCACAGCACCGATCGTTCCCTGCGTGGTCGCGGAGCCGCCCGGCGCGCTTGCAGGCGCATAGGTGAAGGTTGTCGCACTGCCCACGGTCAGCACAACGACGGTGCCGTTATAGGCCGCTGGGGCTACGCCGCTGATCTTCACGTACTGGCCAGCAGTCAGGCCATGCGCAGAGGCGGTGGTGACGGTGGCCACTCCGTTAGAGTAGGTCACGGCAGTGGTGGAAATGTCAGAACCGGCAAAAGCCGCCGCGGCTGCGGTGGTCACCTGGTTATTAACAAAGTCCCACGCCAGCGGCGTTTTCACCGATGCGCCAGCGGTTCCCAGGGCGACCACCTGCGCTGAAGCTTTCAGCGGAACGCGCATGTTGGAGCCAAGGCGATAGAATGAAACGCTCATGCCGGACGCATACAGCGGAACCGGCGATTGTGGAGTGGTAAGGCCGTTGTGAGCCTGATTGAAGACAGTGAAGCCTTCAAGCTCAGCCAGCGACACAGCACGACGAATGGTCGAACCGCGAGGGCTGGATTTCACACCAGGCAGCAACTCAGCAACCGGCAGCCCGCCCCAGAGTGGTTTAGTTTCGGTGGCGGCGACAGTACCGGACGCCAGATTAAAGCGGTTTGCCGGATCGTCCAGGGCAACGCCCTGAATGAAGCCATCAGACTGCACACCGAAGGAACCAGCGGCATTCGTGGTCGCCATCGGGTTAAGAGATAAATTAGCCATGCTTCAGAGCTCCCGTTAAGCCTGGTTGTTGAAACTGGTGACCTGACGCTTGCCAGACTGGAACGGCGCCCAGGTGACAGACGGATCGCCTTCAAAGGTACTAATCTCACGACCGGTAGCATCCTTGCGCTTAATCTCGCGCAACATGCCCGGACCAACCGACAGGCTGGCTGCCTTCTGTGCGTCGGCGTAGATGTGCTTTTCAGCCGCGCTCAGCAGTTGAGAGTCAGCGATAGCAGAGAGATCAACGGCTTTAAAGTCCGGCGAATGCTCCTGCAGTTGAATCATCAGCCGGCGGCGATACGCCATCGGTTTTTCACCGGACAGCGGGATCGGAGCGCGCTTGCCAAAGCTGGAGAAGACGCTATCGGCTTTCACCTGCGCTTCAGCAACTTCGTTGCGCTCTTCGTCGCTCAGTTCGGTAGGAATGCGGGAGCGAAGCTCGGCGATTTCCTGGCGCAGTTGAGAGTCGGCCTTTTCTTTTGCCATTTTCTCAGCCTCTTCGGCGTCTGCCTTTTCTTTGGCTTCAGCGTCAGCTTTTTCCTTCGCGGCTTTTTCTTCCGCGTCAGCTTTGGCTTTTGCCTCTTCCGCCTCTTTTGCCTCAGCATCAGCCTTTTCTTTTTTGGCTGCTTCTTCGGCATCAGCTTTGGCTTTCAGGTCTGCTGCTTCTGAATCAGCCTTCGCCATACGTGCATCGAGCGTCTGATTAATCAGCGCTACGAGTTCTTCCTTATCCATATTTTCAGCCTCTTTGGGAATGGAATCAGATTTAACACCGGTGGGGTTAAGGAGCTTGTCCCATACGCCCTGTTCACAAATTGCAACGTGGTCGAGCAGCTCGGGGGATGGCTCCACCAATAGAGGCTGACCGTCGACAATGATTGATTGAGCAACCTCTGAGAACTTCACAGTAGGCGACGTGCTCAATTGCCTTGTTGCCATAATTTCAGCAGCTTCGGCGTCGTACACACGCGCAACGGCCCACACTTCGCCCTTATCGGCAACCCAGGCATTTGTCAGGGTGCCAATAACGCGCCTTGAGAACTCGTCACTATCAAGTGTTCTTTTTTCGGGGTGAAGCCAGATAAGCGGGACGCCAGCTACCCGCTGGAGAAATTCAGGGGTGAGATAGTCGTCCGGGTTACGGAAGGTCATCTCCTGATCTGCAGATCGCCAGGTAACTCCTGTTCCGGTCACCCGGATGGCGAACATCCACATGTTGTAAAAATATTGCGGACTGCTGAGCGTTCCGTCAGCGATGAGCGCGGCCACGTCGGTTTCATTGAGCGCCTGCTGTGCCAGCATTTCAGCGAATGGCTGATGAAGCGGCTTAGGCAAATCGTCAATATGGAACCATCCGGCGGCCAGAGATTCGTCGTTTAACTTCGCTTCGAACTGCTCCGGCACGTCGGCGCGGTAGGTCAGATAGTCACCGTGTACGCTATGCGGTGTGAGCAAGCCATCGTACTGATAGCCAGTCTCCTCCAGCACCTCGCGCCGCGCGGCGTCTATGGCTAACTCTCCCGGCTCTATCGTCCCGCCCGGCTGGCACCATGTGCCATCATCCGAGCGCTGGATCAGGAAGACGAATTTCCCCTGACGGAACATTATCCCGCTGCCAAAAATAGCCACGTTTCAATGCTCCTATGCTGCTTTCATGGACTCCAGAAACTTGCGGCCCTTCTGGGTTAGCATGTCCTCTGGAATGCTGCGGAGGTTATACAGATAGGTGACGTAGCACCGGCAGAAAACCTCTTCACCGGGCTGCGTGATTGCGTCGAGATAGCCGGCGGGGCCAGCCTTAACGTAACCATTTTTTTGCGCCCAGTTTCCGCGGATGAGATAGACCAGCTTATCCCGATCCTTGTGGTCTTCCCGGTAGTCATAACCCGCCTGGCGCCAGTGACTGTGCCACTCGGCAGCAATCGCGTTGTTGCTCGTCGCGATGATGTTGTCGATATTGGCAATCAACTTATGACTCTGGTCAATCATCACGCGACGCGCTTCATAGTCGACCTGCTGGGCACTCTTCTGGATATGATCGCAGTTGTAGTTAACCCCGCTTCGCGACGATGGTGACAGACCGCCACCGACATAATCCTGCACCGGTATGCTGGTTGCCCAACCGCTGAAACGCTGCACGGTTTTGTTAATCGCCGCGGTGCGATTCAGCTTTATCAGGTCAGCGCTAGCGAGAATGCGGCGATCCAGTTCGCTCCTGAGCTTTGGCTCCATGTAATTAAGAGTGAAACGTGAAAGCCCCTTGTGGCGCTCCAGCGCGCCAGCCTTGCTTACCTGCAGGTCATAGGTCTTCCGGAGACGTTCTGACACCATGCTCATGTAGTCGTCATCAGTTTCACTTTCGGCAGCCTGCCGGATAATGGACTGCCATTGCTCCAGCTCTTGCCGCGAGGTGTAGCCATTGCGCAGAAAGAACTTCACCGCCTCACGTACGGTGCGTGTGAAAGTCTTCATAGCATCATCCCGCCGCCGGGCTCTTCTCCCTGCGGCTGCTGAGGCCGATTAGCCTTTAGCGAATCGATATCAAGGTCAAGCCGCTGCGGGAACAGGCTTTCATTGGCGTTTGCGTTGGTCTGTGCCCACTCGATAAGCAAAGCGCGGTTTTCGTCGTCCGTGTTGGTTTGCGGAAGGAGAACTTCCAGCATGCTAACGATCGCCTTAAATCGGATTTCGTCGACCTTCACTTTTTCGCTTTCCGGCTCTTTCAGAGAGGACGGCCAGCGATATTCGAAGTTGTTAATCCATGATGAAAAGTACACGCTGTGCGTGTTTTTCAGATCCGGGAAGTCAGCGCGAAGAGACTGGAAAAACTCAATACTCCAGGCGCGGTACTGACAAATACGGATGAAATAGTCGTACAGCGGCTCAAGCCATTCGCGGATATTGTCGATATATACCGCAACCGAACGGGCATCTTCCGTCCCCTCACCAAAACCCTGAGCGAACGTTTCCGAATTCAGGATGATGGCCGGCATGTCGGCCGCCGCCGCGATATTCTCCAGGATGTGATTGCGGGCAGAATCTAGCGGTTTTTCCAGGTTGCTTAGGTCGATCGATTCGATGCTGTCACTCTCTCCGATCTGCAGGACCTCACCTGTCTTACCTCTTTTGAGCAGCATTCGTTTGATGCCGCTGAGCTTCTGCATCATGTTGTTGACGACTGAGCTAGGGCCCTTAATCTTCGTTATCAGCAAACCACCTTTCACGGAAACCATGTCGTCAGTACGCATGGTCTGAATGAAGGATTTCAGCGGGAATAGCGCGCGCTGGTAAACGCTGCGACCGGTAAAGCCAAAGGCCGCCGAGTTATAGGCCAGATAAATAGGGTCCTCATTCTGCTGCACCACGCAGCGGGATTTGTGATATGGCTTGCCAGCCACCCTGATCCCTTCAACCTTCTGGAATTCCTTCGCGTTCGGGTCCTGGTTCAGAACGATACTCCCCGCGGTGTTCAGCGGGTCAAGGATGTTGAAAGTCACGTTGTGCTTATACAGAGTGCGGTAATCCACCGCCGAGGATGGCTCCTGGTTATCAACCAGCATTGCGACCGCAGAAACGCCGTAAATGCGAGATATGCGCGCCGCATTGGCAATGTGCTTATCTGCACCGAGCGCTTTCCACTCACGTTCAAACGCATCACTGAGACGCGATTCAATGCCGTACGCCTGCGAAATGTGAATAGTGCGCGGCTCATTCATCGCCATCTTGATGGGGCGATCCACCATTTTTCCGCCCAGCGGGTGGAAGAGGTAAATCGTTTTGCAAGTCTCATAGCCAGCCGACATACCCGGCTGAATATCATCGCTGTCCAGGAGCGTTATCAGCTCCGGCGAGCAACTGCCGAGTGCGATATCATCTTCGTTCATTGGTTTTCTCGCTAGAGTGCGTCGCCGCTACCGAACGCGATGATCAGACCGTAGGTGTAATCATCCAGCAAATCGTCGGCGCGCTTGTGCGCGTTCTTATCGGCAAGGTGGAATCGTGATACCTGCTTATGCAGATGATTGGCTGTTTCGCCCTTGAATACGGCTGTCTTCTCGTAGGCGTATCGGGATATTTTCGCCAGGCCGCGGTAGTGATAACCGGAGGCCATAATGGCGCGCTCGTCCTTCCCTTTGCTGGTCAGGGCGGACTCAATTTTGTTGACCGGCCATCCAAGGCTTTCACCTTTCTGCAGGAGAATGCTGCCCATACTGGCGTCTTCGATGAACACGCCCAGGCTGCCGTTGATGGATACACACTGGCTGGAAAGTTCGTTGAGGCGCTCGAATACCGATGGCATCCACGTTTCCAGCAGCGCACCGTCGATCTGCACTACATCCCAGTCGAGTATCGTCAGGCGCTGAATGCCGGGACGGGTATCGACGGCGTAGTACACCACCGCCGTACCGTCGTGCTCAGTGCCGCCTTTAACGGCGGTGTCCATGACAGCGAATACTGCCTGACACATTTCAGGGTAATCGACAGGCTGATCATGGTTCTCACCCTCAAACCATTTTCGGACGTCGAACAGCGACGCTGCGGACCAGTCAACGAACTCGGCCAGAAACTCCTGACGGAAAACACGCGGATCGTTATTCTCGCGCTCTTTCTCCAGTTCTTCGGGCGGTACGAACGGGTTAGAGGACGTTGGTGCGTGGTGCTCTATGAAGCCCAGAGACTTGTTGTTGCAGATGGCGTAAAAAAAGTTCTCTTCGTCCACACCGTCAGGCGTTGAGAATACGTAAGCGCGGCCCTTTGTCGTCAGCAGCGTCGGCTTAATCGACTTCGGCCAAATCTCCTTCAGCATTTCAGGCGACTTGGTAAACGCCGCCTCATCGATCAGGATAATTTCGTATTCACGACCACGGCCAGCCAGTTTGTTGTCGTTGGTTACCCAGAAGTCAATCTTTCCGCCGTTCTTCAGCAGGATTCGCTTTTCGCTGCGACTGGAGCTTTTAATGAGCGGCTGGAGAACCTCGACCAGTTTGTCGAATATCTCCTGATACTGGCGATACTCAGCGGTGAAGATGCCGACGCGGCCACCCAGTTCAATATCCATGCCCGGGCGCTTAAATTTACTGGTCGCATACGACACAGCAGCGCTGACGAGCATGAAGGTTTTGCCCCAACGCCTACCGCAGCGTACAGCGTTAAGTCGCGCATCCCAGGAATCTGCCCAGACCTTTAATTGCCCTTCATGCAAAGTAGGCAGGAAAATGTCGGCCATGATTTATCTTCCCGGGATAGGCAGCGAGTTATGCACGACGATCGCGTTATCCTTGTCGCCGTCTTTCAGTACATCGATTTCCCGCTTGAGTTTCTCGTTTTGCAGCTCAAGACGCTCAATATCAAGCTGAGCCTGGCGCTCACTCGTCGACCGCAAAAGGATAAGTCGAGCAAGCTCTTTCCGGGCGCTGTCCTTATCCGCCGTCAGAATTTCTATCCCAAACTTGCCCAGCTTCACGCCATGAAGAAGATGAATTGCATCGCCTTCAATATCACGAGTATCAGCAAATACAGCCTCCCCACGACCTTCTCCGTTGCACCTCGGGCAATCCGGGTTAGGGTCTAAAGTCTGGTTATAGCCATATCCACCATCATCTCGCGGGGTCGGCTTTTCCTTGGCTTTCGCCTCCGCCTCTGCCTCGCCAAACTCAACAGCGTCACGCCATTGGTATTGATGACCAAATCCCCAGCAATATCGACAATTAACACGTCGGTACTGCGAGATCTCGTTAGGGTCTGCATTGATGATTGCATTCAACTGGGCAATAACGTCATCAAGCTCAGCAGAATAACGCGTCTGCCTCTCCTTACGCATGGCGTATATATATCGCCTGACCTTTATATTTCTGTATACCTGACTGGCAGCAAAGTAAGCGTTCTCTCCATCGCATTTATAGCCGGCCAGACGATACGCCTCGACGCGTGTTTTTCCATCAAGCACGTGTTGTGCAAATATAATCTGCTGGTCGGAAAGTCCGAAATCATCTGAAGCTGAAGGAGGAGGCATTGAGCACTCTGACGCAGTTTTTTTTTGCGCCTCAGGCTCTGGCTTTACACTCCTTTTCGCATGATCTGCCTTCTGCGAATTCGCAGATTTATTCGCACTTTTTTTTTGCGAATTCGCACCGTAAGTCGTGACTTTGATATAGCGTTTCGCAGATGAGTAATTCAGTCCCTGCGCTGCGCACCAGTCTTTCGGGGATATTCCTGTTTTGGCATGCTCGGCGAGGAACTGGTGTTGCAGTGCTCCCCAGTCCGGTTTTGCCATGGTCCTTACCTCGTTGTGACATTATCGAAGCCCCTCATAGAGAAGGGCTCCTGTAATGCCCGATCAGTCCTTAATGAACTCTTCCGTGTGAATGCCGATTTCACCAGTAAGCAGCTGAGCACTGGTCGCGTCGATGCTCACTGATGTATGAGGGTTGGCGTTTTCGTTAAGCCATTTGATTACCGGCTTCACGACGTCTTCGAAGGAGGAGCTGCGAGCCTTATTAACGTCGGATACGTAGCACTCGCCAAGGCATGGGACTTTATCGGCAAAGCAGTTTACGCAGGAGTGATCGTGGATTTTCTCGGAGGTGCCATCCTTTTCGTCGCCATCATCTTCACTCACCGGGATGCAGCGCACGCCGTCAACGAGGTGGTCACGGAAGATACGGGTTTCCAGCGAATCCGGCGCTGTAAATAACTCAATATTTACCCCTGAGCCGAGCTTGATGTAGGGTTTATCCTTTGAGAAACCTTCAAACAACAGGGTTTCGACCAGATTGCGGGCGTTGATAATGCTGGAAGGCTGAGACAACTGAAGAAGCTGAACTTTCCAATACTTGATAACTTTCATGCTGTTTTCCTTTAGGTGTGAGCCTGTCGTACAGGAACGCCGCCCGAGAGAGGTCGCCACCTTTAACGGCGTTCCTCAGGCTCACGACTGAAAGACTCTCGATGGTTTGCGTGTACGATACGCATTAAAAAGCCCCGCTATTGCGAGGCTCGTTTCTTCTCTGCTTGCCTGATGTCAGCCTTATCACGGTTGCACTGCCCCAGCGCTGAAAGAAGGCTGACGTTTAAATCAAGGCTCTGGCCCCACGTCAGGTTGTCAGGGATTTCTGGCTGAGGAGTTTCAGCTGTCAGGCTGGCTGGTAACGGGACCGCCGGCACCTTGACGTAAACCGTTCGCGAATTGTTGCAACCGCTTAACTGCGCCAGCAGGCACAGGCCGATTAGTGCAATCATCATTCGCAACAGCAACCCTGATATCAGACGTGGCTCCCGATGCGTCCAGTGCGATCTGCTCTTTTGCATTTTTGTTAGCCTCGGCGATGGAGTTGAATATCGTCATGGTGGTCAGGACGTTGGAGGTGATGGCCTGAGCGGTATTTACCTGCTGCTCAGCAGTTTCAGCTCTGGATTCCTGCTGATTGGCGGCGTTGTGGTAATGCATAACCAGCCAGCCAAGGCAGACGACCAGACAGATAACCACGGC
>OJWP01000190.1_pt1 | contig 22672 bp, 20 predicted proteins | sample 1600341 | NCBI WGS metagenome assembly OJWP01 (sample SAMN04436651, study PRJEB24849) | human gut metagenome | biome: human gut; feature: NICU; material: stool | host: Homo sapiens | place: USA: Saint Louis, MO | collected 2010-03-24
AATTTTTACTTTATAATTTTCCAAGAAAGAGGTAAAAATATGCTTTGCCAAAACTGTAAAATCAATGAATCTACCATTCATTTATATACTAATGTTAATGGTAAAAAACAACAAGTCGACCTCTGTCAAAATTGCTATCAGATTATGAAAACCGATCCAAATAACTCTCTATTTGGTGGACTGACAAATATGAATAATCATAACATGGATCCTTTTGATGATTTCTTTAATCATCTAGGAAATTTCCAAGGGCCGAAAGATCCGACACCTCCAACTCAGTCAGGTGGTAGTTATGGAGGGGGCAACTATGGTCCTGGCTCTAACAACCAGCGTCCTCAGTCAGCCTCCAATAAACCAAAAGGTCTTTTGGAAGAGTTTGGCATTAACGTTACAGAAATTGCTCGACGTGGTGATATTGATCCAGTGATTGGACGAGATGATGAAATTCGTCGTGTCATAGAAATTCTCAATCGCCGAACTAAGAATAACCCAGTCCTTATTGGTGAACCTGGTGTCGGGAAGACTGCTGTTGTAGAGGGCTTGGCACAGAAAATAGTCGACAATGATGTCCCTCAAAAGCTTCAAGGAAAAGAGGTCATTCGACTTGATGTTGTCAGCCTTGTTCAAGGAACTGGTATTCGCGGGCAATTTGAAGAACGAATGCAAAAACTCATGGATGAGATTCGCAATCGCAATGATATCATTCTCTTTATTGATGAAATCCATGAAATTGTTGGAGCTGGTTCTGCGGGCGATGGGAACATGGATGCTGGAAATATTCTCAAACCTGCTCTTGCTCGAGGTGAACTTCAACTGGTTGGAGCTACTACTCTCAATGAATATCGTATCATTGAAAAAGATGCAGCTTTAGAAAGACGGATGCAACCAGTCAAAGTAGATGAACCAACCGTAGAAGAAACGATCACAATTCTAAAGGGTATTCAAAAGAAATACGAAGATTACCACCATGTTCGCTACACAGATGAGGCTATTGAAGCTGCAGCCATCCTATCCAATCGTTATATTCAGGACCGTTTCCTTCCTGATAAAGCTATCGATCTTTTGGATGAATCAGGCTCTAAGATGAACCTAACCCTCAATTTTATCGATCCAAAGGAAATTGACAGACGTTTGATTGAGGCTGAAAACCTTAAAACCCAGGCCACTCGTGATGAAGATTATGAAAAGGCAGCCTACTTCCGTGACCAAATTGCCAAATATAAGGAAATGCAAAATGCTAAAATAGATGATCAAGATACTCCTATCATCAGTGAAAAGGAGATCGAGGCTATTGTAGAGCAAAAAACAAATATTCCAGTTGGCGATTTGAAGGAAAAAGAACAGTCTCAACTTATTCATTTAGCCAGTGATTTGAAGTCTCATGTCATTGGACAGGATGATGCAGTTGATAAGATTGCAAAAGCTATCCGCCGTAATCGTGTGGGATTAGGCAGTCCAAACCGGCCAATCGGAAGTTTCCTTTTTGTTGGACCGACTGGCGTTGGAAAAACTGAACTTTCCAAACAATTGGCCATCGAACTTTTTGGCTCTGCCGATAGCATGATTCGTTTTGATATGAGTGAATACATGGAAAAACATAGCGTTGCCAAACTTGTGGGAGCACCTCCAGGTTACGTTGGCTATGAAGAAGCAGGCCAGTTGACTGAACGTGTTCGTCGTAATCCATACTCACTCATTCTCTTAGATGAGGTGGAAAAAGCTCATCCAGATGTCATGCATATGTTCTTACAAGTCCTAGATGATGGACGTTTAACTGATGGTCAAGGCAGGACAGTCAGCTTCAAAGATACCATTATTATCATGACTTCCAATGCAGGAACTGGAAAAGTGGAAGCTAGCGTTGGCTTTGGTGCTGCTCGAGAAGGTCGGACAAATTCTGTCCTAGGTGAATTAGGTAACTTCTTTAGTCCAGAATTCATGAACCGATTTGACGGTATTATTGAATTCAAGGCATTAAGCAAGGATAATCTCTTACAGATTGTGAATCTAATGCTGGAAGATGTTAATAATCGACTCGCTAGCAACGATATTCATCTAGATGTAACAACTAAAGTCAAGGAAAAACTAGTTGATCTTGGCTACGATCCTAAGATGGGGGCACGACCACTCCGCCGAACCATTCAGGACCATATTGAAGATGCTATTACGGACTACTACCTAGAACATCCGACAGATAAGGATTTAAAAGCAATTATGACTAGCAATGGCAAGATTATAATTAAGGGTAAACAGAAAACTGAGCTTGATCAAACAAGTGACATCAGCACTAGCTCAGATTAATGATTGATAATTAAAATCTCCAGTCTAACATTTTAGGCTGGAGATTTCTTTTATTCTACCTGATAGCGAAGAATCGTTTTCAACTTGTCTGGAGAAGTTCTATTAAGATTGTTTAAGTATATTTCTCTATGAAAAGGAAATCTTCTGTTCAGGGAATTTTCTTTACAAAATGCATCCATTTTTGCAAAAGAAAGGGGTTCACTATCAAAAGAACCAAGGTGAAGCATGGTCAAGCACTTGCCTTCTTTGACAGTCTCAAAACGTATCTTTTCATAATGAGCATTTGGCTTTTTTACCTTAACTTTTTCAAGCGCCTCTTCTACCATTTCTTTACTGATAAAACTCGGCTGAGCAATCATAATGGTATAAATCAACTCTTCTTTGACCAGTTCTCCTTGCTCTTTTTGCTGCCAAATCCCCTCTAGAGGATAAACCGTAAAGTCTTGGACCTCTTGATTGGCATGAGATTTTTTATAATCCATTTTTATAGCATAAGCCAAAGCATAGAGAGCTGAAACTTCTTCAGTAAAACCAGGAAGATTGGGATTTCCTGTCCCATCAAGCATGATAAAGGACTGTTGAGGAACATTAACTACTTTCGGGCTCGCCTTCACACCATATAAGCTTTTCTCCACTTTTCTCCAGTCGTATTTCATATATTTACTCCTTTCATCTTTCTACCCATAGTATAACAAGAAAAACCTGACAGGATCTGTCAGGTTTTGTATTTTTGTGAAATAGTTTTAACAATTTGGGCAAGCTCTTGTCGAACTTCAAGTGGCTCTATGACCTCAACACAATCCAAAAAAGATAAAAGATAAGAATACAAACTACTGTGTTTTGGAAACTCCGTTTCTACAAGTAAATTTCCAGCAAGATCCTGTCTAATTTGACCAGAAAATTCTTCATAAACACGAAAAGCCTGACTTTTATCAAATTTTAATATAAGACTAACACGTTCTTCCTCCACCTTCTCTTTATTGATGGATCTCTGTACTGCTTTTCTTTCAAATTTTTCCGACAGTATCTGGCATTGACTGACTCTGCTTAGTTTGAAAAGGCGAAAATCTTGCTTCTTCCTACAAAATCCGTATAGATACCAAGCTTGACTTTTAAACACCAACTGCAGAGGCTCAACTATTCGAGCTTCTTCTTTCTCCTGCCCCCTATAGAGGAAACTGATCAAGCATTTTTGGAAAATCGCTTGTTTGACTATGTCAAAAAGATCTGCTTGATACTTCTGATTTCGCCAATCTGTAAAATCAATACGAATCCAATTTTCTGCACTCGCTTGAAAGAAACTTTGTAACTTCTCTAAAGCTTGGCTTTCACCTTTTAAAGCCTCCAATCCCTGAAGTGATAAGAGTACATCTTCTCTTTCTGCTTCTGATAACAGGCTTTTATCCAAAACGAAAGAGTTCATTAGAAAAATTCCGCCACCTTTTCCCGGGTTGCAATATATTGGGACACCTGCTCCACTTAGACGGTCTATATCTCGATAAATTGTCCGTACTGATACTTCCATTTTCTGAGCAAGTTCTGGGGCAGTGACCCTCTCTTTTTCTAACAAACAATATAAAATTCTAAATAAACGATGCGTTGTCATAAATCCACTTCCTTACTTTAAACCTATTGTAACACATCTCAAGTAAGACATTAAAAAAGTTATTTCGCTAGTTTCTTTTTAACTTTCCTATACAGTAAACCTTGACAGAAAGCGCCTTCTGCTTTATGATATTAGTAAAAGAAGGGAAGGATTCAATATGACAATAGCGGCATTTGGGCAAAAAAAAGAAGGCGTTGAATACAGTAACCGATATGGTGTTTACGCAGTCATTCCTAACCAAGAAAAGGATAAGATCATCCTTGTTCAGGCTCCTAATGGGGCTTGGTTTCTTCCAGGAGGAGAAATTGAAGCGGGTGAAAATCACCTATCTGCCTTAGAGCGGGAATTAATAGAAGAATTGGGATTTACCGCTAAAGTTGGGAAATATTATGGACAAGCGGATGAATATTTTTACTCAAGACATCGAGACCGATACTTCTACAATCCAGCTTACATTTACGAAATCACTTCATTTGAGCAGTCTCAAAAGCCACTAGAAGACTTCAATCAACTTGCTTGGTTTCCAATCGATGAAGCAATTGAAAAACTAAAAAGAGGTAGCCATAAATGGGGTGTAGAGATGTGGAAAATGGAGCATCAAGCAAAATAATTCTGACATTTTTTTCATGTCTAACTTCGTAGGATATTTCACAATTCAACTCATAAGTGTTATAATTAATAGTAGATCATCATACAGGAGGAGATCTTATGAAGCTTATCAATACAACTAATAGCCATGCGGTTCTCATTCAAAGTCAGCTTGAAAGTACTGATGCTACTTTAGTTGAGACTTACTCAGCTGGCAATACCGATGTTGTCTTTACCCAAGCACCCAAGCATTATGAAATACTGATTGCAAATACACACCGTGCAGTGCGTGAACAAGAAATTGAAAAAATTCGTGACTTCTTCCTCAAAAGAAAAATAGATACAAAAGCGATTGATACTGCCGGTATTCAAACAATCTACGCAGACAAACTCATTGAAATCTCAATTCCTATAAAATAAGCTCTTAAGCTTATTTTTTTCATTTCTGATAGAATTCTAATCTCCATTATAAACCATGGTAAGGTGAGGTGTTGACTCAAATAGAAAGGGCTGACCAACTGCCTCAAAGCCGTATTTCTTATAGAGTTCAACAACTTGTTCTTGGGCTTCAATTTTTATTTTCTTTCTTGGCCATCTTTCAGCACAGAAACTTAGAATTTCTCTGATAAGCTGTCCTCCCAAGCCTTTTCCTCGACTAGATTTGGCTGTGACAACTCGACCAAATACTAAATGCTCTTCTTCTTCAAAAACACGAGCATATACATCAATTTCCCCGCCTTCATTAATATGGAAAATATGGACTGCTTCTAGGTCCTTGTCATCCAGTTCATGATAAATGCGCTCCTGCTCCACCACAAAGGTATCGATGCGCAGTTTTAAGATTTGATAAAATTCTATCACATCCAGCTCACTTAAATTTTTCTTCCACCACATACTTGTTTCCTCCAAACTTTTAATGTATAATAATTGCAAATGCAACTATTAAGGAGTTCCTATGGATTACCGTCAACTTTTTCGACAAATGGGATTTATTTCCAGACAAGCCCTTATGAAAATGAATCAGAAAGCTAGTAACTACGGCCTAGACAATAATTTGTTTCTACTGCTCATTCGCATCGTCGAAAATGAAGGGCTGAGCCAATCGCAACTGGCAGAGATGGTTCAGATTGACAAGACTACTCTCAGCCGCTCTCTCCGAAAACTGGAAGATAGAGGCTTGATTATCAAAAAGACCAAAGCTCAAAATAAGAAGTTCAAAGAGCTCTATCCTAGCAGTCAGGCTCTCAAACTCTATGACCAACTGATTGGCTTTGAAAATACCTACACCAGTCAGGCACTGCAGCAACTGACCTCTTCCGAACTCTTTCAGCTGCAAAATATTTTATCTAAAATAAGCACTCCTAGATTATAATCTAGCATAGCACACCATGGTTGCAAATACAACTATAGATTTTATTCCATTATCCAACAATATTAAATAGGATTAGTTTATATAAAAACGGCTTGCCACTTAAGGACAGAGCCGTTTTTATTTTTTAAAGAAATTACTTATTTTGTTTCAAATCCTTCTGCAACTGCATCCGCAAAGTTTTCTTCTACAATGCTTGCACAGTGGTCACAGATGACAGCGTGGTAGTTACGTTCTGCTGTTGTTGGATCGATACGACGGCAACGGTCACATACTTCACCTGCAGCACGTTCAACTGTAAAGGCGACATCCTCAAAGCTTACTGCTCCTTCTGGAGCTCCTCCTTCTGCGATGGTCAATTCTGACACGATCAAAAGTTGAGCTACATTGCTATCCACTGCTCCAAGAAGAGTTTTCACCACTTCATTTGGATAAATAGTCAAGTGAGCTTCAAGTGATTTCCCGATAACTTTGGCATTACGAGCTTCTTCCAAGGCTTTTTGAGCCTGTCCACGGAAGTCCATGAAAGCTGCCCATGTATTCAAGATTTCTTCTTGGTTGGCAAAAGTTTCCGCTTCTGGTAATTCTGACAATTGAACAAAGTCTTCAGCTTCAAACTCAAGATATGACCAAATTTCTTCCGCAGTGTGAGGCAGGATTGGTGTCAAGAGTTTGGTGATTTTGACAAGAATGTCATAGAAGACTGTCTGCATTTGACGACGTTCGAGTGATTTGGCACCTTCGATATAAACAACGTCTTTAGCAAAGTCAAGGTAGAAGGCTGACAAGTCAACGTTGATAAAGTTCACCAAAGCCTTGTAGATTGTCAAGAATTCAAAGTCAGCATAGGCATCACGAATGGTCTTAACAAGCTGGTTAAAGCGAATGGTCATGTACTTATCAACGGAACGAAGCTCATCGTAAGCGACTGTATCCTCAGCCGGATTAAAGTCAGATGTATTAGCAATCAAGAAACGAAGAGTGTTACGGATCTTACGGTAAGTTTCAGAGACTTGGCTCAAGATATCCATAGAGATACGCACGTCGTTGCTTGAGTCTACACTGGTTACCCAAAGACGCAAAATTTCCGCACCAAATTGTTTTTCAACATCGCTCGGAGCAATGGTATTCCCAAGGGATTTAGACATCTTCTCACCTTTACCATCAAGGGCAAAACCTTGTGACAAGATTTGTTTGTATGGCGCTACGCCATGGTTGGCAACAGATGTGATAAGTGATGAGTTGAACCAACCACGGTATTGGTCAGAGCCTTCTAGGTAGAGGTCTGCTGGATATTTGAGTTCTGGACGGTTGACCACTACTCCATTCCATGATGAACCTGAGTCAAACCATACGTCCATGATGTCTGTTTCTTTCTTGAACTCGCCATTTGGTGAACCTGGGTGGCTAAATCCTTCTGGCAAGAGGTCTTTGGCATCACGTTCCCACCAGATGATAGAACCGTGTTCCTCAAAGAGTTGAGCCACGTGCTCGATCGTTTCAGCAGTCATGATTGGTGTTCCGTCTTCAGCATAGAAGATAGGAAGGGGAACTCCCCAAGCACGTTGACGAGAGATAACCCAGTCGCCACGGTCACGAATCATATTGTAAAGACGCACTTTACCCCATTCTGAGTGGAATTTCACTTTTTCAATTTCGTCCAAGATTTCTTGGCGGAATTTAGATACAGAGGCAAACCACTGTGGAACAGCACGCCAGATTATTGGTTTCTTGGTACGCCAGTCAAATGGGTATGAGTGGGAGATTTCTTCTTGAGCAAGGAGCAAATCGCCCAGTTTCTCGATAACAGTTGGTACAACCTTGTCGTAGAATTGACCTTCAAAGTCAGGACCTGCATTTTCCATCATAATACCGCGTTCGTTAACTGTTACAGCAACTTCAAGACCATTGGCAACACCGACATTGTAGTCGTCCTCACCAAAACCAGGGGCTGTATGGACAATACCAGTACCAGAGTCAGTCGTAACGTGGTCACCAAGGATTACCAACTCATCTACAGCCGTATCCCATGGGTGGACTGTCACAATGTGGTTCAATTCTTGACCACGGTAGGTCGCCAAGACTTGCACATCAGCCCAGCCAAATTTCTCAGACAAACTGTTCAACAATTCTGAAGCAACCACAAACTTACGAGATTCACCAGCAGGTTGTACCAATACATAATCAATATCTGCTCCAACTGTCAAACCGCGAGAAGCTGTGATGGTAAATGGAGTTGTTGTCCAGACAACGATATAAGTATCTGTATCAAGCACACCTTTTCCGTCTTTGACGCGGTTAGCATAGTAAAGTGATGTTGAAATCAAGTCATGGTATTCAATTTCCGCTTCTGCAAGGGCTGACTCAGAAGACCATGACCAGTAAACTGGCTTGGCACCGCGGTAGATATAACCTTTTTTAGCCATTTCACCGAAGACACGGATTTGAGCTGCTTCATAGTCTGGAGTCAAGGTCACATATGGATTTTCCCAGTCACCAGAAACACCCAAACGTTTAAAGTCTTCTCTTTGTTTATCAACTTGAGAAAGAGCATACTCACGGCAAAGTTTCAAGTACTCAACCAAGTCCATTTCTTTGCGTTTCACGCCTTGTTTTGCCAAGACTTGCTCGATTGGCAGACCATGTGTATCCCAACCTGGGATATAAGGAGCGTAAAATCCAGACATAGACTTCGAACGAACAATGATATCTTTAGAAATCTTGTTCATGGCATGTCCAACGTGGATATTTCCGTTTGCATATGGAGGTCCATCATGCAAGGTGAAATGCGGTTTCCCTTGGTTCAATTCTTGACGACGTTGGTAAAGTTTTGCTTCTTCCCATTCTTTTTGCCAAACTGGTTCTTTGCTAGGAAGTCCAGCACGCATAGGAAAGTCTGTTTTCCCTAGATTGAGGGTTTCTTTAAGTTTCATTGTTACTCCTTTAATTTAAAATGACAAAATAAAAACCACGATTCGCAAAAAAGGACGAAAATCGTGGTACCACCTTTGTTTAGATAGAAAATAGCTACTACTATTACTATCCCTCTTTTTCCGTAACGTGGAAGAAACGTCGCATTCTACTAATTTCAAATACGATATTGTAAAATGATAAATCAACTAATAGGGATTGCAAGTCTTACACCATCACTTGCTCGCTAGGAATATATTGGTTAATTTGTGTTTTTACAGTTCTTTCTTATAGGATGTCAACAGGTTCAGAAGTTTTTTCTTCTGTTGATTCAGGAACAGCCTCCATAACTCTTGTCTCAGACAAGTCACCATCTGACTCAGCAATTCGTTGCTGTAAGTCAGCCATTTCTTCAGGTGAGAATTGACGAGTTACTTCTGATTCGTCATCTACATAAGGCGTCATCGTTTGACCAAGTGCCTCTTGAATAACTTCTTTGAATGCATCATCACTTGTTTGAAGATAAGTTGCTGTCGGGCGAAGAATTTCTTCCCATTCAGATGAATCAACAATGCTCAATTGACTTTCAATTGTTGACTTAAGACGTTGATGGAAGACACGAGCCTTATTTTTCAGCTCTTCTGTTTCTATCGCAACTTTTTTAGCGTTATCCGTTGCTTGGCGTAAAATTTCGTTTGCCTTGAACTTAGCATGGTCTAAAAGATGTTGCGCTTCTTGATCAGCCTGACGCATGATGTTATCAGATCTTTCTTGAGAAGCCTGTTTAAGCTTTTCAGCAGTGTCTTGAGCTATTAAAACAGACTGACTAAGAGAATCTTTCATCTCATCAAAATAAGTTAAGCGCTCTTCTAAGTTCTTAATGCGTGCATCTTTATTATGATTTTCACGAACCAAGTCCTCATAATCGCGAACTACAATATCAAGAAATTCATCTACTTCTTCAACATTGTAACCTCTAAATTTCGTATTGAAGGATTTATCTTTAATTTCTAATGATGTAAGAGCCATATTTTTTCCTCATTTACTAGATTGTATTTGAATCGTTAATTTATGCTTCCCATTCTTAGAGAAGCCATTTTCTTTTACTATTTTAAATCTTCCAAACCTACGGACACTAATCAAATCATTTAATCCAACTAAATAACTGGGATTATCAATAATAGAATAGTTCACTTTCACGTGTTTCCCAAAAATCAACTGGGAGGCATCACTCCGAGATAGTTTAAAGCTACTAGCAACCAATTTATCCAATCTCATACTCGAAGCAAGAATCTCTTTAGAAACCTGAGCCTCTTGCACTCGTAAAAGTCTCTCAAAGCTAACTTCTTTTAGTTTAACAGGAGTTTTAGCAATTTTAGAGATATGATCTATAAAAAATTGAGTAAACCTTTTATCTACTAGAACCTGAGCCCTATCCTTTTCCACCAGAATATCACCAAAAGTTCGACGATCCAATCCTAATCGGTTCATCAAAGTCCCAAAGATTTGAGAATGAGTTAGTTGCTGAAATTTACTAGGATAGACAATTTCAAGCAAGGTCAAATCAAAATCTTCTTTATCTAATTGGTAATAGGAAGGTGCAATTATTACCCTGACCCATTCACTAGGAAAATAGTCACTACTGACAAAAGTTTGTAATTGATATTTGTTCGCAAGACTTTCAAGAATTTTAGCCTGATGAGGATTAATAAAAGAAGTAACCTCTATACTGTATGTATCCTCAACCCGCTGAATCAATTCCAAACTTTTATCTAGGAAAGCATGATCTTCCGCAGAATAGTGTTGAAAGATTTCTTTATGTTCCCTTGTCATGCAAGTACCGAGAGCAAAATCTGAACAAGCCATTGGCTACCGAAATGGATACAAAGTACAGCAACATAAACTGTCAAATCCAAACCAGCAAACTGAAGTGGCAGACGACGTAAAGGTTTCAAGATAGATTCTGAAATTCTTAGAACGAGTTGTCCTAGAGACGTCTGATAAGCACCAGGAAACCATGACATAAGAGCATATGCAACAAGAATCAGCGAAAGAATTCTCGCTGATAATAAGATAAAGTTTATAATAAATAACATCTTATCTGCGCTTCATGTCAAAATCAAATTCACTATGCACGCCATCAGGCAATTTAATATCCTCGATATTCACGACGACATTTACTGGAGTCAAGAGGTACATAGTGCCAGAAACTCTTCTGAGATTCCCCATCAGGACTTGCTTAGCGCCATCCAAGTAATCAATACAGCGACGCGCTTGCACTTCTGTCATATATTGGAAATCAATCAAAACACTTTCATTTGCGAGAAGCAAATCTACAATTGCAGGTGCATCTTCATATTTTTTAGGATAACGAACATCAATCGTTACTTTTTCTGAAGTCGCAACTGAATGATTTTGAGCCAACTCTTGTTGACGAGCATGCAAACGTGTAATATTTTCATTAGATGACGACGTATTAGTCACATGTTGAGCTGTGTTAGACGCTAAACGAGGCTGTTTAATATCTCTAACCGGTTCCTGCTGAGCAGGACGTGAATTAGATGGCTTTACTGCTTGTTGCTGGACTCTAGATTCTGCAACCTGTACGTCATCTCCGTCTTCTGTAAAATATTCTATAAATTTATCGAATCTATCTTTTAATGACATGGTTCTTCCCTATTTAAAAAATGATGTCCCTATTCTCACAAATGTTGACCCGTTAGCAATTGCAGTTGCAAAATCTCGACTCATTCCCATGCTGATCTCAGAAAAGGGCATATTAGTTATTTGTTTATCTTGTAATTTTTCCTGAAGCTCGTGGGTCGCTTGGAATATCTTTTCTAAATCTTCTTCTCCAGCGTCTATGGGAGCCATAGTCATAATCCCCACTATTTCAAGATGTTCAAGTTTTTCTAAAGCAGGTAAAACAGCTTCTATCTCATCAACTGCAAATCCATGCTTGCTTTCTTCGCCTGATACATTGACCTGCAAAAAGCATTTGATAGTATGTTCTGCTCGCTTTTCAATTTCCTCGGCTAGTTTTAGGGAATCCAAAGCATGGAAATAATCAACATAATTAATAACTTCCTTAACTTTTCTACGCTGAAGCGTCCCTATTAAATGCCAAGTCAACTCTTCATCCTTTAAATACTGGTATTTTTCTAGGAATTTATCTACTCGGTTTTCACCGATATGCTTTACTCCTGTTTTTACCAGCTCTTTAGCAGTAGAGCTGTCAACATACTTGGTGACAGCTACAATACTTACTGAATTTTCAGGACGATTTGCCTTTTGAGTAGCTTCAGCCACTGCTGCAAAAACTTGATCCTTATTTTTTTGTAAATCCATTTTTAGCGATTTCTAAAAAACGGAGGTGTTTCTAATTCATCATCATCAGATGAACTATCTGTATATCTTTCTACAGCTGGCTTAGAACCACCTTGAGTTTCACGGACAATATTGTCACGTCGCAAATCCCACTCACCGAAAGCTGAGGTTTGTTTTTTCTCTGGCTGTTGACGAGTAGTTTTTGGAATTTCAACTGTTTCAGTCAAATCGAAATTTCTATCATAAGAATGATGACTACGAGTTTCGCGAACAGGCTCGTTGTGTGAACGTTTTGGCGAACGAATACCGCTAACTTTTTCAACACGGTCCTGACGAACACCTGTGGCAACAACAGTCACGCGAATTTCATCACGCATACTTTCATCAATTGAAGTACCCAACCAGATATTTACTCCGTGTCCAGCAGCTTGATTTACAATCTCAGAAGCCTCTTCAGCCTCAATCAATGTCATATCTAAACCACCAGTTACGTTGACAATCACATCTTCAGCACCATCAATAGTTGTTTCAAGAAGTGGTGAGTAAATTGCTTTACGAGCTGCTTCAATCACACGCTCCTCACCACTACCAATACCGATACCCATCAAGGCATTACCCTTATCAGCCATAACAGTCTTAACATCTGCGAAGTCAAGATTAATCAAACCAGGGCTAGTAATCAAATCAGTGATACCTTGGACACCTTGGCGAAGAACATTGTCAGCTTCACTCAAAGCCTCAAGAAGAGGTGTTTTCTTATCAACAATCTCAAGTAAGTTATTATTTGAAATAATCAACAGAGTATCGACATGCTCACGAAGCTCATTGATTCCTTCAATTGCAAAATTACCGCGTTTGCTTCCTTCAAAACCAAATGGGCGAGTTACAACTGCAACAGTCAAAGCTCCCAAACCTTTTGCAATACGAGCAATAACTGGAGCGGCTCCAGTACCGGAACCTCCTCCCATACCAGCCGTAATGAAAACCATATCTGCTCCTGAAAGAGCTTCTGTCAATACTTCTTCACTTTCTTCAGCGGCTTTACGACCTACTTCAGGCTGTCCTCCAGCACCAAGTCCACGTGTTAATTTTGGACCAAGCTGAATAACTGTTTCTGCTTTTGTACTACTCAGCGCTTGAACATCCGTATTAGCAGCGATAAATTCAACGCCAGCAACACCTTCGTCAATCATGCGGTTAATAGCGTTACCACCGCCACCGCCGACACCAATTACTTTTATGATTGCGCCTTGAGCCGCAGCTGTGTCAAATGAAAATGTCATATTAAAACCCTTTCCTTTAATCAAACAGATTGCCTAACCAGTTACGGGCACGATCTGTTAATTTTTCTGTCTTTGTTTCTTGTTCTTGGCTTTGCGCCACTTCAATCGCAGGTTCAACTCTAGTTTCAGCTTCTACCTGAGGTAGTGGATCTCTATTTGTTGTAATACGAGAAGGACTGATTGACTGAGTTTGAAGCGGACGAGCAAAGTTGCTAGGTTGCTGACGCAACATCTCATTACCTTGAACGGCTGCCTGAGCCAAAGCATCAACGTCCGTCAAGTTGCCAGCATATTCAGACAAGCTAATCACATGAGCAAAGGCTGGATTTCGAATACCAATTTGATTTGGAACATACAGTTTAACTGGAACTCCAAAAATTTCTTGGGCCAATTCCACAACGCCTGGTAAGATAGCACCACCACCGATGATCACGATCCCACCTGGCAAATCCAACAAGTGTCTTCTTTCTAGATCCTGCTTAATTTGCTCAAAGACATGCTTCAAACGAGCTGAAATAATCTCAGCCAAGTAACTTTCTGTCACTTCAACTGGATTAACTTCACCAATAACTTCAACTTGGAATGTCTCTTGACTAGCTGCTGGTACATAAGCTTCACCGTAGTTGAACTTCAAACTTTCAGCTAGTTTTTGAGAAGTCTTAAGAACTTTAGAAATATCTTTTGTGACATAATCGCCACCTTCTTGGTAGATATTGGTGTATTGAAGTTCTTGATTTCTTACTGAGGCTACTGTTGTTTGGCCACCACCCATATCGATGACTGTAGCACCAAATTCACGTTCACCTTCGTTTAAAACTGATTTTGTCATTGCAAGTGGTGAAATGATAATGTTTTCAATTTGAACCCCTGCACGTTCCACAGTTTTACGTAAATTGTGAAGAATAGTACGCGGACCAGTATAGAGTAAACCACGCATTTCTAAACGAATCCCCATCATACCACGAGGATCACGAATTCCTTGGAAACCATCGACGATGAATTCCTCTGGAATAAATGTGATTACTTCCCGATCAGGGGTCATACTCTTCGTCAAAGCTGACCGAACAACGTTTTCTACGTCAATATCTGTGATTTCTTTGGCATCATTTGTAACAGGAATCATTCCTTGTGAAGGCTCAATTTGTAGTAAGTTTGCAGGCAAGCCCACATTAACCACTTTGATTGAAATCCCCGCTTTTTCTTCTGCTTGAGCAATTGCTGTTTTAATAGCAGCTGCTGCCGCCTCAATATCTACAATAATTCCGTCTTTTACACCAGCACTTTTGGCATTGCTAACACCAATTACATTAATTTCATCATTGATGTGCTCAGCCACTAATACTTTAATGGAGCTAGTTCCTATATCTAATCCTGTAAAGAAGCCGTCTCTAGCCATTACATCATTCCTCTCTATCATCCGAGTTTCCTACTTTATCGACAACTCTAAAAAATACAGTTATCCATTGCCTATTATAACACAAAATTAGCAAAAGTGGAGAGTTTTTCTTCGTTTTCTTTAGTTATTTGTCTCATCAGTAACATCTGACGGAGCTGCCTCTGTTTCACTCTGCTCAGTTTCTTCTGAACTTTCGTTCTTTTCTTGTTCTTCTTTTTGCGCAAGACTAGCAGAATAGCTAAAGATTCCTGCTTCCATATCCACAATACTAGGTTCCGTCAACAATGGATGTACACGACTGTAGTATGGTAATTTCTTATGAATATCTGAAAGAGGAACAATAATCTTATGCTCATCTCTCATTGTCAAAGTTAATAAATCTTTTGTAGCCTTACTTGGAGTCAAATCTACAGTTTGAATTTCATTTTTGATACTATCCGGTACATCTGATAATTCTTGCATAAGTTTCTTAACCTTAGCTTTATCAGATAGATTAAGGCGCATGTAATTTTCAGGCAAAGCTTCTTTCTTTACTGGTTGATTAATCACAGTTCCATTGCTGATGACTGGATAGATATTTCCAGTAGAAGCTTCATAGGCTAGAATCTTAAATTCTGTGACTTGAATTTTGAATGTAATCGGGAACTGATATGAAATTTCAGCCTTTTCGATCCAAGAATTCGCTTTTTTCAAGTTGTTAGCATACTGGTTACGATTCAAAAACGTTGTTAAAGTGTAATCTCGACTATCAATTTGGGTAGCTTTGATAATTTCATCTTGAGTTACACGCTCATTTCCTGTAACTACTAAATTTTTAAGGCTACCTAAAGGAGTGATAAAGTAGAGTGACAGAAGAATCAAGAGAGAGCTGATAACCAGAACTGGTATAGCCCTGTACAGATGAATTTTCTCGATTCTAGGTTTGTCTGGTTTAGCTTCTTTTTCTATTTCTATATCAGCTTGAACTACAAAATTTTCAGTTCGATCTTCTGAATCATCACTTGATTCTTCGATGTTTTCTTTATCGGCCTCTTCATCGTCTTCTGAGGGTTCTTCTACCTCTTCTGACTCTTCAGACTCAGTCACCTCATCGTCATCTGAATCTTGATCTTGAACTTCTTTTTCTTCTTCACTACTATCCGTTTCGTTTGTTTCAGCAGGCTCTGAAGTTTGCAAAGTCTCATCTTTACGCTCTTCTTCATCAGTTTCAGAGGCTTTTTCTTGAGATTTTTTTTCTAAGTACTCCTGATGACGCTTTTGCCATGCAGATAAATATTTTTGGAGTTCTTTTTGGTCACCTTTATCTTTTGTCGTCATTTTTTCCCTTTGTTAATATCATTCTTCAATACAGCATAAAAATCTTCTACTGACTTGATTTCATGAGAATTTTTCATCGCTTGATAATATGATTCTTTATCCCTTAGAACCTGCTCCACAGAAGCTTCCAGCCCTTCTAAAGTTAGCTGCTTTTCTTCCAGCTTCACAGCATAGCCTTTTTTCACAAAATAATCCGCATTTTCAATCTGATCGCCGCGGCTGGCTTCGCGTCCTAAAGGAACGATGATATGCAACTTAGCCATAGCCAAGAGCTCAAAGATAGTATTAGATCCGCCACGTGTCACTACTACATCTGCCAGGTCCATCAAAGGCTGGTAGAGGTCCGTCACATAGGCTCTGCGAAAGAGGCGATTCGACAGAACATCCAAACTTGCATCACCAGTCAGATTGATAACGTTGTAGCGCTCAGTCAGCGTAGCTTGATTCTGGCTGACAAAATCATTAAAGACCTTGGCGCCAGCAGAACCACCGACAAAAAGCAGGGTGGGCAGTTCTTTATCAAAATATTGACGGATTTCTTCTAGTTCCTGCGGTAGGTCTGACTTTGTGCCACCAACCTTAGTCACAGCTCCGACATGTTCAATCTTAGTCAGACTGGAAGGTTGCTCAAAGGTCGCATACATCTTGGTCGCACACTTATAGGCGATTTTATTAGCCAAGCCAATGGATAGATCCGACTCATGAACATAGACGGGCACCCCAGACAGCCGAGCTGCAATCACGGGCGGAACGGATACAAAGCCACCTTTAGAAAAGAGAGCCTGTGGCCGAACCTTGAGCATGATGCCCAACGACTGAAAAATGCCCCAGACGACCTTAAAGCCATCGAGCAGATTCTGCCACGAAAAGTAGCGACGAAGTTTACCGGTAGCTACCGAATGGAAGGTCACGTCCAGTCCCGACTTTTGGATTTCTTGATATTCAATACCATGCTTATCGCCAATATAGTGGACCTGCCAGCCTTCTTTAATAAATTTCGGAATCAGGAGAAGGTTGAGGGTTACATGTCCGACCGTTCCTCCACCTGTAAATACAATCTTTTTCATCTTAACCTTTTAATTCTTCAAATGCAGCGAGAAATTCATCGCCACGGACTTCAAAATTACTATACATATCCCAGCTGGCATTGGCAGGACTGAGCAAGACAATATCTCCTGGTTCCGCTTGAGCAAAGGCCTTATGAGCTGCAACACGGACATCAGTCGCATCCAGATAAGAAACACCAGCCTGATCAGCCGCTCTCTTTACACGCGGAGCTGATTGCCCTAAGATTACCATCTTCTTGAGCCCTTTGAGGTCAGGTACCAACTCGTCAAATTCATTGCCCCGATCCAAGCCACCTGCAATCAGAATCACCTTGCTATTGTCAAAACCAGACAAGGCTTTCTGGGTTGCCAAGATATTGGTAGACTTGCTGTCATTGTAAAAGGAAACTTCATTCACCTGGCCAACATACTGGAGACGGTGCTTCACACCACCAAAAGCTGACAAGACTTCTTTGATCGTCTGATTGTCAATCCCTCGAAGTTTGGCTACTGCAATCGTAGCCAGAGCATTTTCAACATTGTGGCTACCAGGGACACCGATTTCATCTACCTTTATAATCGCTTCTCCACGGAAGGTCAAGACATCACCCTCTAAATAGGCACCATCCACCTTTTCAGTCGCTGAAAAAGGTACAACAGTAGCCTGAGTCTGGATAGCCATTTCCTTGGCCCAGTCTTGATTGAAATTCAAAACCAAATAATCATCGGCTGCCATGTTTTTCTGGATATTCCACTTGGCAGCTGCATATTCCTCAAAAGAGCCATGATAATCTAAATGAGTCGGCATGAGATTAGTGATCACAGCTATCTGTGGATGAAAAGCCTCAATCCCCATCAACTGGAAGGAAGACAGTTCCATAACTAGCGTATCTTTGCTACTAGCTGATTGGGCTACTTGACTAGCCGGAAAGCCGATATTACCAGACAAAAGACCATTTTGACCACCAGCTGTCAGGACTTGAGCAATCATAGTTGTGGTCGTCGTTTTGCCGTTTGATCCTGTAATACCAATAATCGGCGCTTCAGAAATCAGATAAGCCAGCTCAACTTCAGTGATAACAGGAATCTTCTTTTCCAGAGCCCGAACAACCATAGCATTATCATAAGGAATACCTGGATTTTTAACCATCAATTCAAAGTTTTCATCCAGCAACTCCAGAGGATGTCCTCCAGTCACTACTTTAATCCCTTCTTCTAACAAGGATTGTGCGGCGGGATTTTCCTCGAAAGGTTTACCATCGTTAACTGTCACAATTGCCCCTAATTTATCTAAAAGGCGAGCAGCAGATTCACCTGACTTGGCCAAACCTAAAACCAAGACTTTTTTGTTAGCAAAACTGGCTATATTTTTCATAAAAAACCTCTTTAATTGTACTTCATTCTATTTTTCCCTTTTTTAAAGAAATAAAAAAGTCATAGATGCGCTTTATTTACCTCTGTTGTTAACTTGTGAAAAAAATGTGATATTTTTTCTGATTTGCAATGATTTGTAATAGAACCCTAAAAGTTATAAGAGTCCTTTCCTTCAAGTCTTTTCATTTTGCAATCTATAAAAAAAAGGCCTAGAACTAAAGCGAATTTTAGTTCTCAAGCCAATTTTTAATCTCTTCTTTTATCGCCTAAAAAATCAAATAAACCAGGTTTCTTATCTAATCGAGCAATGTCGCGTAAGGCAAAATAAGCCAAAATAAGCATAGCAACCCCGACAAATAACTCTCCTGGCATTTGAAAAATCCTAAACGCTGCTAATACCAAGAGAATGATAAACAAAACCAAGACTAATACAACTGATAAGATATTAAAGGTGCCTTTAATGCTCTGAGGAGCAGCAAAAAGGTAATACAAGAGAATCAAAATTCCAATTATTAAATAAACCATCTTGCTACTCCTTTCCCTTTTACTTATTCAGCTGTAGCTGATTTTTTCTTTTTGTTGGCTTTCTCGCGCTCTGCCTTGTTAAGGATTTGCTTACGCAAACGGATTGACTCAGGCGTTACTTCCATGTACTCATCGTCATTCAAGAATTCAAGAGACTCTTCAAGGGTCAAGATACGAGGTGTCTTGATAACCGCTGTTTGGTCCTTAGTAGCTGAACGGACGTTGGTCATTTGTTTCGCCTTAGTGATGTTAACTGTCAAGTCGTTTTCACGAGAGTTTTCACCAATGATCATTCCTTCATAAACCTCAGTACCTGGGTTGACAAAGATCGTTCCGCGTTCTTCAATAGACATGATAGAGTATGTTGTAGCCTTACCAGCATCAATTGATACAAGGGCACCACGATGGCGACCACCAATTTCACCAGGAATCACTGGCAGGTATTGATCAAAGGTATGGTTCATAATTCCATAACCGCGAGTCATAGATAAGAACTCAGTAGAGTAACCAATCAAACCACGGGCAGGAACCAAGAAGACCAAACGAGTCTGCCCATTTCCTGTAGCCACCATGTCTAGCATTTCACCCTTACGTTCTGAAAGGCTTTGGATGACAGAACCTTGGTACTCTTCTGGTGTGTCGATTTGGACACGTTCAAATGGTTCGCACTTAACGCCATCAATCTCTTTTACGATAACTTCTGGACGAGATACTTGCAGTTCATACCCCTCACGACGCATGGTTTCGATAAGGATTGACAAGTGCAACTCTCCACGTCCTGAAACAGTCCATTTATCTGGTGAGTCCGTTGGGTCAACACGAAGGGATACGTCTGTTTGCAGTTCTGCTTGCAAGCGTTCTTCCACCTTACGAGAGGTTACCCATTTTCCTTCACGACCTGCAAATGGTGAGTTGTTTACCAAGAAGGTCATTTGAAGCGTTGGCTCATCGATGTGTAGGATTGGAAGAGGTTCAACGGCATCTGTTGGAGTAATGGTTTCACCAACAAAGATATCTTCCATACCTGAAACGGCAATCAAGTCACCTGCTTTTGCTTCTTGGATTTCACGACGCTCCAAACCAAAGAAACCAAAAAGTTTTGTAACACGGAAGTTTTTCGTTGTGCCGTCTAGTTTAGAAAGGGTAACTTGGTCCCCAACTTTCACACTACCACGGAAGACACGTCCAATACCGATACGTCCAACGAAGTCATTGTAGTCCAAAAGTGACACTTGGAACTGCAAAGGCTCATCTGAGTTATCCACTGGTGCTGGGATATGGTCGATGATGGTATCAAAGATTGGTGCCATTGTTTTTTCTTGATCAGCTGGATCATCTGACAAGGAAGATGTTCCGTTTATCGCTGAAGCATAAACAACTGGGAAATCAAGCTGATCATCATCTGCACCAAGCTCAATGAAGAGTTCCAACACTTCGTCTACTACTTCTGCTGGGCGAGCTGATGGTTTGTCGATTTTGTTGACAACCACGATTGGAACAAGATCTTGTTCCAAGGCTTTTTTCAATACGAAACGAGTTTGTGGCATGGTTCCTTCATAGGCATCTACGACCAATACAACACCGTCAACCATTTTCATGATACGCTCTACTTCTCCACCGAAGTCCGCGTGTCCAGGTGTGTCCATGATATTGATACGAGTTCCATTATAAGCAACGGCTGTATTTTTAGCAAGAATAGTAATTCCGCGCTCTTTTTCGATATCGTTTGAGTCCATCGCACGCTCTGCCAACTCTGTACGTGCATCAAGAGTTTCAGATTGTTTCAACAATTCGTCAACGAGGGTTGTTTTCCCGTGGTCAACGTGGGCGATAATAGCGATATTCCGAATATCTTCTCTTAATTTTGTCATGATTGCCTCTATTACTTTAAATTTTTATTTCTAACTGAACAATTATACCACAGTCTAATTCAAAAATCACAGTTTAGCTAAGTGTAAATGTTTTCATTGAAAAATCAGCCCTTCTCGCATCGATTTGCATTTCTTACATTGAAAACTTATAATTAAGCATAAGATTATTAAAAGGAAAAACTATGCGATTAGACCGTTTACTAGCTCAAGCATCAATTAGCCGAAAATCCATGAAACGAGCCCTGCTCCGAGGGGCTATTCTGGTAGATCAGAACCCCGCTAGAAGTCTTAGCCAAAATGTAGATACTGGTCTACAAGAAATCCTCCTCGATAAACAAAAGATTTCTGCTCCTGCTCATCGTTATTTTATAATGAATAAACCGCGAGGCTATATAACAGCCAACTCCGATGCTAGTAAAGAAACAGTAATTGATCTGATTAAAAAGGAAGACTATAGTGGAGAACTATACTCTATTGGTCGCTTAGACCGAGATACGACTGGACTCCTCTTAATTACTGATAATGGCCCCCTTGGTTTTCAACTACTTCATCCTCAATATCATGTAGATAAAACTTATTACGTCCAAGTCAACGGACTTCTAAATAATCAGGCTATTGAAACCTTCCAACAGGGCGTTCGCTTCTTAGATGGCAAGGTTTGTAAGCCGGCTCAACTCACAATCCATTCTACTACACCTGTTTTGAGCACAGCTTCTGTAACTATCTCAGAGGGAAAATTTCACCAAGTAAAGAAAATGTTCCTAGCAATAGGAGTGAAAGTTACCTATCTCAAAAGAACTCATTTTGGAGATTTTCAACTTGATCCCAGTTTAGCTGAGGGAGACTATCGTTCCTTAAATCAAGACGAGCTAAAAATTATCAAGAACTATCTAGAACTAAGTCGATAGATTATATATTTTTTCCATCTTTAATACTTGGCCATTCTTCTTGACTAAACGATCAAATCATAACCACCCGTCTTTGTACCTTACGGAGCAAGATGGGCAAAAATCACATAATAAAAGGCACAGATTTTATCTGTGCCTTTTATACATAATATGTTTAAAGCTAAATTAACTTGTTTTAACTTTTCCCTTCCAGCTATCCAGGCCATAAGACAGGATATAGATGTCAGAAAAACCATTTTTCTTTAAAAGAAGGGCTGCATTCATTACTCGTTGACCGCGAGCATTTTCATAGAGCAAGACTGGCTTATCTTTACGAAGTGCTCCCAAATTTCCTTTTAACTGTGTTGAGGGAATGTTTCGAGCCCCCAAAATATGTTTCCGATGAAAGTCAACAGGTTCCCGTAAATCCACAAGCTGACCTTGACGGATTAGGCTCGCAAATTCAGCATTTTCAACAACTTTTGCTGCTCGACGCAATCTAAAATAGTTAAAGCCCATCCAAGCCAGTATACCAGCCATAATCGCCATCAAAATCCAGGTCATTTCTTCCATTCTCCATTCTTCTCGATATATTTCAACTCTAACTGATGCTCACGGCGCAAGACTGCTTCAGCCTCTAAATATTCTAGTTTGTCCATCAAGCCCGCATCGTAAATTCGCTCTAGCTCAATCTTCATCAGTTCTATATCATACAATCGCTTGCCCATATAGATTACGATGCCAAAACTTTTGAGAAATTGCTGAACATCATAAAGTGTTTTCATGTGCCTTATTGTACCAGATTTTACACATATTTTCAAGATGGAAAAATAAACAGAAAAAGCAGCTATGTCAGCTGCCTTTAAAAGAGA
>OJWP01000195.1_pt1 | contig 22425 bp, 19 predicted proteins | sample 1600341 | NCBI WGS metagenome assembly OJWP01 (sample SAMN04436651, study PRJEB24849) | human gut metagenome | biome: human gut; feature: NICU; material: stool | host: Homo sapiens | place: USA: Saint Louis, MO | collected 2010-03-24
TAAACTTAAAGAATAATACTATAAATTTTTATTAAAAAGATTCAATTCAGCTTCCCATTCAGGAGTTAACCAGTTTACATCCTCTTCTTCACAATTTTCAACCAGTTCATAACCACCCTCTGGTATCCCATTAATGCTGATGCTTTCATATTCCTTCATTTTAGAGATATTATATCCAAAATCTTCTGCCTGCTCTCTTGTTAATATTGAAACCGTATAAGGTTCTCTATGAACTATAACAACATTGTTTTGTTTAATATAAACCATTTCGTATCTATCTTGAGTAATTTTATTAGAACTCATTAACTATCTCCATCAGTGTTTGTATATAATATTTGAGTTTTGTTCCTGGTTACACGCCCAGCTTATTAATTGCAAGAGAAATATCGGCTGAGTGTTTCATTGTGCGAATCGTTGTAAAGAGTTCTGTGGCCTCAACATATTCTTTACGCAAATATCCTAGCCATTGTTTGATGCGCGCAACGTGATACAAACCTGTATCTCCCTGTTTTTCAAGTTGACTATATTTTTGCAGAAGCTTCACTACATCCGGCCATGGCATACGGGTGTCGTTGTATTTAATTACGCGGCTTAAATTCGGGATATTCAACGCGCCGCGGCCGACCATCACTGCATCGCAGCCGGTGGCGTTAAGACAGGCCTGCGCACTTTGATAGTCCCAGATTTCACCGTTAGCAATCACTGGGATCGATAATCTATTGCGGATTTCGCCAATTGCCAACCAGTTAATGCATTCAGCTTTATAGCCATCTTCTTTCGTCCGCCCGTGAACAACAAGTTCAGTGGCACCGGCCTGCTGCACAGCATCGGCAATTTCAAACTGCCGCGCACCGCTGTCCCAACCGAGTCGAATTTTAACTGTTACGGGTAAGTGCGCTGGCACTGCTTCACGCATGGCTTTTGCGCCACGGTAGATCAGTTCTGGATCTTTAAGGAGAGTAGCCCCACCACCACTGCCATTAACGAGCTTTGAAGGGCATCCGCAATTAAGGTCGACACCATGTGAACCCAGCTCAACAGCACGAACGGCATTCTCTGCAAGCCATCCTGGGTGCTGCCCTAGCAGTTGGATACGGACTAAAGTGCCGGATTCAGTGCGGCTTTGATTATGTAATTCAGGGCATAAGCGATAAAAGGATTTTTCTGGCAATAACTGGTCGACTACACGTAAAAACTCCGTAATGCAATGATCGTAGTCGTTTACTTCAGTTAAAAGCTCTCGCACTAATGAGTCGAGAACACCTTCCATCGGAGCTAGTAATACTCGCATGTATTTCCTGAAAAATTAAAAATGGACATTATTATTTTTGAAGCTGGTGCTATAATTCTTGATCAGATTTATACCTTCTAAGTACAACATAGCTAAGATCGCCGCACCATAGAATCGGTTTACCAGTTGTTGCATACAAACATTTACCAATAATTAGAGCATGACAGCCATCCAACTCGTCTAGACTGTTGACTACCTTAAACTGTTCTCTGAAAGCACTAGCTATATCTTGCTGAATACAAACACTTAAACCTGATTTAATATTACCCGCGTTTAACCAAATTTTCCCATCATTCGTTTGCCCGACATCACTAATGAATCCCCAAAAGATCCTGCGTGCTCCATCCATCCATGGCTTCACATTTGCAAATTCAACAAATAGTTCAGCACCATTCTCTGGTAAATCACTAAAATCCTGACCTTTGAAGCCAATCTTCTTTTCTAAATAACATTGACCTTTTGATTGTACTAATTTGTAGAGCAATCGTTTCAAAGTAAAATGTGCTGGATATTTTACACTGCCACCGTCGTTAGATTGTTCACCGGTAAACCTCTGTCCTACAGGTGTAGCTTCGGAGGTTTGTTCAGCCAGTTTCACGTCAATATCATAGCTTTGAGTTAAATCGAGATCTATAACCAAGCCACTATCAGTATCTGATACTGGTAATGCCTTATCATTGCTACCCTCGCCCACTGCTTCATATGAAGTACCTAATGAGCAGTTTTCCTGGTGATGGGCACAAAAATGCGGCGCATCATTTCCATAACTAGACCGTCTAAACCATGCATCTCCACTACATTCGGTACACAGTAAACTACGTCTTTTTGATTGAATTTCAGCAGTGGGCAGCGCGTAAAATGCCTCAGCTGTCCATTCCTGCTCATCAATAGTACAAAAGGCTTTATCCACCGAGATTCCCTCCACTGACTTTTTTTCATCATACCATTACGCATATAGAACATTTAGTTAGCAGTGATGATCCAGTTCAAATTATTGGATGAAGCTATTGTACTATGTTGATCCTTCATAAACTTGGTCCAGCCGCAGTTAAGATCGACGCCGTACGAGCCAAGCGCTACCGCGCGGGCAGCGTTTTCAGCCAGCCACTCAGGATACTGGCCGAGCAGCTGGACGCGCACCAGCGTACCGGACGGGGTGCGGCTCTGACGATGCAGTTCCGGGCAGAGACGATAAAATGATTTTTCTGGCAGCAACATATCGACCACGCGCAGAAACTCCGTCACGCAGAGATCGTAATCGTTCACCTCGGTCAGCAGCTCGCGCACGAGCGAGTCGAGCACGCCTTCCATCGGGGCCAGTAAAACACGCATTCTGAGTACCTGTGAAAAAAGACGCGCTATAGTAGCTGCTCTCTATGTATGTTGAAAGCCCGGCGTTCCATTCTGGAATGTCTGGTATGCCCAAAATTCATGATGTGATCCGTGGCACATTTTCAGGTTTAATTGTATGATGAATACGTCTCAGCAAGGACTTTCACCATGAGCAAATCACTGAATACTATCTGGCAATACCTTCGCGCCTTCGTCCTGATTTATGCCTGCCTGTATGCCGGCATTTTTATCGCTTCGCTGCTGCCTATAACTATCCCCGGTAGCATTATCGGCATGCTGATCCTGTTTGTGCTTCTGGCATTACAGGTACTGCCCGCGAAATGGGTTAATCCGGGATGCTTCGTTCTCATTCGCTATATGGCCCTGCTTTTTGTGCCGATCGGCGTAGGGGTGATGCAGTATTACGATGTGCTTAAAGCGCAGTTCGGTCCGATTGTGGTCTCCTGTGCCATCAGTACGCTGGTGGTTTTCCTGGTGGTCAGCTGGAGTTCACACATTGTGCATGGCGAACGTAAGGTCGTTGGGGAGAAAACAAAAAAATGATGGCAAATATCTGGTGGTCCCTGCCGTTAACCCTGTTGGTGTTCTTTGCTGCGCGTAAGCTTGCGGTTCGTTTCAAAATGCCGTTGCTGAACCCGCTGCTGGTCGCCATGGTGGTCATTATTCCTTTTCTGCTGCTCACCGGCATTCCTTATGAACGTTATTTCGCCGGGAGCAAGATCCTCAACGATTTGTTGCAGCCTGCCGTGGTGGCGCTGGCGTTTCCTTTATATGAGCAACTGCATCAGATCCGCGCGCGCTGGAAATCCATCATTACCATCTGCTTTGTGGGTAGCCTTGTTGCGATGATCACCGGCACCTCGGTGGCCTTATTGATGGGCGCATCGCCGCAGATCGCCGCCTCTATCCTGCCTAAATCCGTCACCACGCCGATTGCCATGGCCGTGGGCGGCAGCATCGGGGGCATTCCGGCCATCAGCGCCGTGTGCGTGATTTTCGTCGGGATCCTCGGCGCGGTGTTTGGTCATACGCTGCTGAATATTATGAAAATTCGGACCAAAGCGGCGCGCGGCCTGGCGATGGGTACTGCCTCGCACGCGCTGGGCACCGCACGCTGTGCGGAACTGGATTATCAGGAAGGGGCATTCAGCTCGCTGGCGCTGGTGATCTGCGGGATTATCACTTCCCTGGTCGCGCCGTTTATCTTCCCGGTGATTCTGGCGGTAATGGGCTAAAATTTGCGATGCGTCGCGCAAATTTCATTTTCATTTCATAAGTTGCACACATAATGAGATTTGGATCACATATAAAGGCCGTACGGCTCCGTACACTACCGATCCATTAACCTTGATGAGGCAACGTCATGCATCCACGTTTTCAAGCTGCTTTCTCTCAGCTTGCAGAGAATTTGCAATCAGCCCTGGCTCCGGTTCTGGCGGATGTGCATTTCCCCGCCCTGCTGACGGCAGATCAGGTCACGACGCTTAAGCAGGCAACGGGGCTGGACGAAGACGCGCTGGCTTTCGCCCTGCTGCCACTGGCGGCTGCCTGCGCCCGCGCTGACCTTTCCCATTTTAACGTAGGCGCGATTGCGCGCGGCGTGAGTGGGACCTGGTACTTCGGCGGGAACATGGAGTTTCTCGGTGCGACCATGCAGCAAACCGTTCACGCGGAGCAGAGCGCTATCAGTCACGCCTGGCTGCGTGGCGAAAAAGCCCTGCGCGCCATCACCGTCAACTATACCCCTTGCGGCCACTGTCGCCAGTTTATGAATGAGCTGAACAGCGGGCTGGAACTGCGCATCAACCTGCCGGGTCGTGCGCCGCATACGCTGGGTGATTACCTGCCGGATGCTTTCGGCCCGAAAGATCTGGAGATCAAAACCCTGCTGATGGACGAGGAGGATCACGGTTACGCGCTTTCAGGCGATGCGCTCAGCGAAGCGGCCATTGCCGCCGCCAATAAAAGCCACACGCCATACAGCAAATCACCAAGCGGCGTCGCCCTTGAGTGCCGCGACGGCCGCATCTTCACCGGCAGCTATGCAGAGAACGCCGCGTTTAACCCGACGCTGCCTCCGCTCCAGGGTGCGCTGAATCTGCTCAGCCTGAACGGGTACGACTACCCGGATATTCAGCGCGCGATCCTGGCAGAAATTGCCGATGCGCCGTTGATCCAGTGGGACGCGACCGCCGCCACGCTGAAAGCGCTGGGCTGTTCAGCCCTCGACCGCGTACTGCTTGCATAATCTGGTCGGCGGGCAGAGATGCCCGCCAGTCTGACGAAAAACCCCTCAGTTGAATCGCTGTTTCTTGCGCTAACCAGGCGGGTACAGTAGCCTGAGGGAAATTTCATCATCGGTACGAGCCATCTCCATGTTAAAGCGCGTGTTTTACAGCCTGTCTGTCCTGGTCGGCATACTGCTGTTGATCGTGCTGGGTCTCGACCGCTGGATGAGCTGGAAAACAGCCCCCTACATTTTTGATGATCTACAGGACCTCCCCTACCGTCAGGTTGGCGTCGTGCTTGGCACCGCCAAGTATTACCGCACCGGCGTCATCAATCAGTATTACCGCTATCGTATTCAGGGTGCGCTGAACGCCTATAACAGCGGCAAGGTGAACTATCTGCTGCTGAGCGGCGATAACGCGCTGCAAAGCTATAACGAGCCGGTGACGATGCGCAAAGATCTGATTGCCGCAGGCGTCGACCCGGCCGATATCGTGCTCGACTACGCCGGATTCCGCACGCTTGACTCCATCGTGCGTACTCGTAAGGTGTTCGACACCAATGATTTCATCATCATTACCCAGCGTTTCCACTGCGAGCGGGCGCTGTTCATCGCCCTGCATATGGGGATCCAGGCCCAGTGCTACGCGGTGCCGTCGCCAAAAGATATGCTGAGCGTACGTGTACGCGAGTTTGGCGCCCGTTTTGGCGCACTGGCTGACCTGTACTTATTCAAACGTGAACCGCGCTTTTTAGGCCCGCTGGTGCCAATCCCAACGATGCATGAAGTGCCGGAGGATGCACAGGGTTATCCGGCGGTAACGCCAGAGCAGTTGCTGGAAATGCAGAAGAAGTAATAACTGATGTCGGGTGGCGGCTTCGCCTTACCCGACCTACGATCGCGATTTAGTAGGCCCGGTAAGCGTCGCGCCACCGGGCAAAAAAAGGCCCGCTACGTGAGCGGGCCTTTTCATTCTGAAGACCTTACTTCTTACGCGCGTACTTCAAGGAATCCAGCGCTACCGCGAAGATGATGATGGCGCCCTTGATGATGTACTGCCAGTACGGGTTCACGCCGATGTAGGTCAGGCCGTAGTTGATTACGGTGAAGATAATCACACCGGTCACCACGCCCAGCACGGTACCCACGCCACCGCTGAAGGAGACGCCGCCGACCACGCAGGCCGCAATCGCATCCAGTTCGTACATAAAGCCGAGGTTGTTGGTGGCAGAGCCGATACGGCCCGCTTCCAGCATCCCGCCGAAGGCGTAGAACACACCGGACAGGGCGTAAATCATCAGCAGGTTCAGAGCCACGTTGACCCCGGACACTTTCGCCGCTTCCGGGTTACCGCCGATAGCAAAGATGTTTTTACCGAAGCGGGTTTTGTTCCACAGGATCCAGACGAACGCCACCGCAATCAGCGCATAGAAGGTGATATAGGAGAGACGGAAGCTGCCCAGCGCAACAAACCCCTGCGTGAAGGTCGAAAAGCCGCTGTCGAAGCCAGAGATCGGGGACGCGCCGACGAAATCGTAGTACAGGGAGTTGATACCATAAACGATAATCATCGTGCCCAATGTGGTGATGAATGGCGTCACGTTCAGGTAAGCAATGATGATGCCATTAATCAGGCCGATCACCGCGCCGATGGCGCACACGATCAGGATCACCACGAAAATCGGCATGGTCGCCATCTCCGGGAACACCTTGTTGGCGTTTTCCATCGACTGCAACAGAGTTGCCGCAATGACCGCCGCCAGACCCACCTGGCGCCCTGCCGAAAGGTCAGTCCCCTGGGTCACGATAAGCCCCGCCACGCCAAGCGCGATAATAATACGTACGGAAGACTGGGTCAGAATGTTACTCAAGTTCAGCAAACTTAAGAACGTAGGGTCCTGGAAAATAATAATCGCCAGCAAGACTAAAAGAACAACGTAAATACCGCCTTCTTTCAGATAAGTGAGAAAACTTTTTTTATTTAACGCACTCATGAGGAGCCCCTGATCTTAAAGGTGCAAAGACGCAAGACGCAAAATTTCGTTTTGCGTTGTCGTTTTGGTGTCAACAATACCGGCAACGAGACCATTGCTCATAACCAGAATACGGTCTGTGATCCCTAACAATTCCGGCATTTCGGAAGAAATAATAATGATCCCTTTATCTTTTTTCGCCAGCTCAGCGATCAGCTGGTAAATCTCAAATTTTGCCCCGACGTCGATACCGCGCGTAGGTTCATCCAGCATCAGAATTTCAGGCTGGGTTAATAGCCAGCGACCGATAATGACTTTCTGCTGGTTGCCACCCGAGAGTGAACCAATTTGCGTACGGTGGCCCGGCGTTTTCACGCGCATGGAGTCAATCACCCACTGGGTATCGCTCTTCATGCGGGAGTTATCCAGCAGCCCGACTTTGTTTTTGTAATTGCGAATATTAGAAATTAACGAGTTAAAGTTAATATCCAGATAAGCGTAAATACCGGTGGAACGACGTTCTTCCGTCACCAGCGCAAAACCATTATTAATGGCTTCGTTGGCGTTGTGGTTATTGATTTTCTTACCGTGCAGGGTAATGGTGCCTTCGGCTTTCTCACGAATACCAAACAGGGTTTCCACGATATCGGTACGCTTAGCGCCCACCAGCCCTGCAATGCCAAGAATCTCGCCCTTGTGCAGATCGAAAGAAACATCGCGAATAGACGGCTGACGCAGCGAGGTCAGGTTACGCACCTCCAGAATCACTTCGCCTGGCTTGTTTTCTTTATCCGGGAAGCGCTGGTTGAGGGAACGGCCAACCATCATGGCGATGATCTTGTCCATATCCAGCCCTTCCAGCGGCTGAGTGGCAATCCACTGGCCGTCGCGCAGGATGGTGATTTCATCGCACAGCTGGAAAATCTCTTCCATTTTATGCGAGATGTAGACAATGCCGCAGCCGCGATCTTTCAGCTTGCGAATAATGGTAAAAAGGTGATTAACCTCTTTTTCCGTTAATGACGAAGTCGGTTCATCCATGATCACGATTTTCGCATCGTAGGAGAACGCTTTGGCAATTTCGATCATCTGCATCTGGGAAACAGATAATGTCCCGACGCGTGCGCGCGGGTCGATATCAATATCCAGCTCATCAAAAATGGCTTTGGTGTCTCGATACATTTTATCCTGATCGACAAAGACACCTTTGGTTGGATAACGACCCAACCACATATTATCCATAACCGAACGTTGCAGAACCAGGTTTAATTCCTGGTGTACCATCGAGATACCGTTTTCCAGTGCTTCTTTCGCTGAATGGAAGTCGATCTCTTTTCCCTGAAAAAGAATGCTGCCAGAATCTTTTTGATAGATCCCAAAAAGGCATTTTAATAATGTTGATTTACCCGCACCGTTTTCACCCATTAATGCATGAATAGAGTGAGGACGCACTTTTAAATTAACATTATCGAGTGCCTTAACACCGGGGAATGACTTGTTGACACCGGTCATTTCCAACAAATATTCACCGGACGACTGAGTAGTTGTGCTGACCATAATTATACCTTGTTGGCCTCGCATATCGCGTTATAAAAGGGCGCAACGAATTGCGCCCAGTGAAGACAATTCAGATAACTTATTTACCGATAAACTCAGCCAGGTTGGACTGGTCTACGCCCACGTATGGAACGCGAACGATTTTATTTTCAATTTTCCAGCTGGTGCCGTCAGCCGCGCCTTTACCGTCGGCCAGGTTTTTCGCCAGATCGAAGGTGGCTTTCGCCTGGTTGTTGGCATCGTTCAGCACGGTACCGGCCATTGCGCCAGATTTCACCAGCGCCAGCGCTTCTGGCAGGGCATCCACACCGAATACAGGAATAGCGGATTTGTTGTGTGCTTTCAGCGCTTCAACGGCACCCATTGCCATCGCATCGTTGTTGGCGATGACCACTTCAATTTTGTTGGCGTTCGGGCCAGAGAGCCACGCATCCATCTTATCTTTCGCCTGAGCGGTGTCCCACATTGCGGTGTCTAACGCCAGCTGCTGGGTTTTCAGACCCTTGTCGTTCAGCTCTTTGATAACGTACGTGGTACGGGCTTCAGCATCCGGGTGGCCCGGTTCGCCTTTCAGCAGAACGAACTGAATCTGGCCGTCTTTGTTCAGATCCCAGTTTGGGTTCGCCGCCCAGTGTTTGGCAATCAGATCGCCCTGGATAATGCCGGACTCTTTGGAGTCAGTGCCCACATAATACGCTTTGTCATAGCTATCCAGCGCTTTACGGGAAGGCTCTTTGTTGAAGAAGACGATTGGCACGTTCTGGCCGCGCGCTTTCTCAATCACCGTCCCTGCCGCTGCCGGGTCGACCAGGTTAATAGCCAGCGCTTTCACCCCTTTTGCCAGCAGAACGTCAATCTGATCGTTCTGTTTGGACTGGTCATTCTGGGAGTCATTCATCAGCAGCTGCACGTCTGGCGCTGATTTAGCATCTTTTTCAATTGCTTTACGCACAACAGACATGAAGTTGTCGTCGTATTTATAGATAGTCACGCCAATACGGGTATCCGCAGCGTGGGCTGCTGCGCCAAAAAGCATGCTTGCCATAACAGCAGACAGAGTCAACACCTTCTTATTCATGGTATCTCCGGTTTTTTTTATGCAGGGTAGTTCTTGTGAAAAACGGTTGGCGGGCAGATGTTAATAAAACGTTACTGATCGCCGAAGTTCACTTATAAAATGTCCAGCTTCCGTGTTCGGTAACGCTCCAGAAATGCGTTTTATTCGTTGTTTGAGGCACTCTCGTAACGGTAAAAGTGAATAGTCACCGTTACATTGTGTTTCAGCCCCTAAAACGCTGACATCATAGACAGCGGCTTGTTAAGATACTGTGAATTTACTCACAGATTGAAAACGGTTACATCACGTGATGTTATCAGTTAGTGATCGGAGCCACAGTTTGTCGAACAGAGACCGAATGGCGGCGTACTAAAGTCGGCATAAAACAATGCGTTGCGTCAGGATCTAACAGCCCTGCCGCCCCCTGTAACGCCAGCTCTGTCGCCAGTTTCGCCATCGACGCAATGGGGTAACGCACCGTTGTCAGCTGCGGATCGGTGTAACGGGCAATCGGGATATCATCAAAACCAATCAGCGATAAATGCTGTGGCACCGCAATGCCGTTGTCTTTCAGCGCGGTAAGCGCCCCCGCCGCCATGCTGTCGTTATAGGCAAACACGGCCGTCAGCTGAAGATTACGCCCCAGCAGTTCAACCATTGCCGCTTCACCGCCCTGCATGTCCGGCGAACCGGTACCTACCCAGCTCTCCAGCGGCGCGATGCCCTGCTCTTTCAGGGCGTTTTGCCAGCCTTCACGGCGCATCATGTCGTCTTCTATACCGTGACTGGAGGCCAGATAACCAATGCGCTGATGGCCGTTGCTGATGAGCATCCGCGTCGCCATCATCGCGCCGCTGATGTTATCCAGACCGACGCAGCGGTGCGCGTAACCGGGCACGATACGGTTGATCAGCACCATGCCGGGGATCTGCTCCATAAACCCGGCCAGCTCTTCATCGCTCAGGGCTTTAGAGTGCACAATCAGGGCGTTACAGCGCTGACGGATCAGAACTTCAATGGCATAGCGCTCTTTTTCAGCCTCATGATAGCTGTTACCAATCAGCACATATTTCTGGTGCTGCTGGGCAACAACGTCCACCGCTTTAACCAGCGCACCGAAGAAGGCGTCCGACACGTCCATCACCACGACGCCAATGGTATCGCTGACCTGCGTCGCCAGCGCCTGGGCATTGGCGTTTGGCCGGTACCCCAGTTGGGTCACGGCTTTCATCACGGTTTCACGCGTTTCAGGGCTGACCAGCGCGCTGTTGTTCAGCACGCGGGAGACGGTAGCAACAGAAACACCCGCCTGGCGGGCGACGTCACGAATGGTGATCATATTCACCATCCTTTAAAGGATTGCAGCAACTCACAGACACCCCCTGTGTTTAGCAAGGTGGCTATTCTGGCAGCGAGAGAGAGGAGACTACGTGAAGAAGCTCACACAGATGAAAACGCTTACATCCGTTTTGTTAATGATTGTGATCCAGATCGTTATCTGGATGTATTACGCAATGACACGCCCGAAGCACGGGCGGTTAACTGTCGCCATGCCCATTCCAGCGGGCCCTGGCGGAAATAACGCAGCCAGACAACCGAAAACACCACGTTAACAATCCAGACCGGAATAACAAACGCCAGTAGGGTGAGTCGGTCGAATTTAATAAACAGGCCGAATCGGTAGAAAAGCGTGGTGCATATCAGCGTTTGCAGGATGTAATTGCTTAACGCCATCCGCCCAACGCAGGCCACCGCACTGACGATCCACAGGCGAGAAAGCTGGGGCCAGAAGCCATAGATCAGCGCCGCATAGCCAATGGTCTGGAACGGCGCGCTCAGTTCGCGCGGCACCTGCAACAGGAACGCGCACCAGCGGTAATCCCACTGAAGATGCCACTGCACAATCACCGCCGGGAGGTTGATGATCACACCGAGCAGCACCAGCCCTGCTCCCGTACGACGATAGTGACGCAGGCTAAATTCCCCTTTCAGCCAGCCGGTGCGCATCAGGGCGGCCCCCATCAGCATCATCCCCGCCAGCTGCCAGCCGTATTGCGCCCCCAGCGCCAGCAGGTTATCGCCGAGCATATCGGCCCGGTTGCCGATCGCTTCCATGCCGCCTTTCAGCTTCCAGAACTGCTCATATTGCAGGTTAGCCGCATCCGGGATCCACGAACGGCTGGTGGCGCCACCGGCAATCATGCCGAGCAGCAATAACACGCACAGTCCCATGACATAGAGCATTACGCCGGTGTTAAACAGGCTTTTTACACCGGGCGCGTCGCGGATCAGGCGCCAGCAAATCAGGCCCACCAGACCATACGCGAGCAGAATATCGCCGTCCCAGAAAAGCAGCCCGTGAATAAAGCCGAGGATAACCAGCAGCGTTAAACGCGCCTGGATCCAGCGTGTACCGCGTTTGAGGAGAAGCTGAAGTCCCGCGCCAAACAGAAGCGCAAAGAGGGTCAGGAATTTCACCTGTGCGAAGAGATCGAGAATTGCCCACGTCCAGGCATCGCTGCGCGTGATGTCGCCATACCACGCAGGATTCAGATAGGCGGCCTTCGGCAGACCGAAGGCGCTGATATTCAGCAGCAGGATACCGAGAATGGCGACGCCGCGAACAAAATCGAGCGTGACGTTTCGCTCCATGGTCCCTGCCCTGTCTGATTAGTTGTGGTGACGCACCGCGCGCAGGAACTCCTGACGGGTGTTCTGGCTCGATTTGAACAGTCCGCCCAGCGAGGTGGTGGTGGTCGCGCTGGTTGCATCACGCACGCCGCGCGCTTTCACGCAGTAGTGCACCGCGTCGATAGAGACCGCCACGTTGTTAGTACCCAACAGAGTTTGCAGTGCGGTCAGGATCTGCTGCGTCAGACGCTCCTGCACCTGCGGACGCTGGGCAAAGAACTGCACGATGCGGTTGATCTTGGACAGGCCAATCACCGTATCTTTTGGAATATAGGCCACCGTCGCTTTACCATCGATGGTCACAAAGTGATGCTCGCAGGTGCTGGTCAGCGTGATGTCGCGTACCGTCACCATCTCATCGACCTTCATTTTGTTTTCAATGACGGTGATTTTCGGGAAGTTCGCGTAATCCAGGCCGGAGAAAATTTCGTCGACGTACATTTTCGCGATGCGGTGCGGCGTCTCCATCAGGCTGTCGTCGCTCAGATCGAGATTCAGCAGTTGCATGATCTCCGTCATATGGCCGGCGATCAGACTCTTGCGGGTGGCATTGTCCAGCTCCTGCACGGGCGGGCGCAGTGGCGTTTCAAGACCGCGCGCAACCAGCGCTTCATGGACAAGGGCTGCTTCTTTACTGAGTGATGACATTCTTTTCTCCTGCAGGTGTGGCGTCTTTTGCCCTCGTTGTGGCAAAAGTGTGCGCTCATTGTGCGTGAGGCGACGCACATAATCCAGTATTCACGACGATAATTATTGCAATTGCTGTTGCCTTTCAGCCTGACGGTTCCAGACTAACGCCCCGGCAACGAACAGCGCGATCCCCGCCAGCCCCAGCGCAGGCTCCAGCCGGTGCGTGAGCCAGGTTGACAGTGCCGACGTGACCGGCCCCACCAGCTGACCAATGGCATACCCGGTGGTGAGCAGACCCGCCATATAACGCGTGTGGTCTGGCGCCAGCTCGCGTCCGCATAATAGCGAGAGCTGCACCGCGCAGAGGAAGCCGCCGCCCACCAGCAGTCCGCCCGTCAGCAAGCCGCCAATGCCCGGCAGCAGCCAGGCCCCCAGCACGCCAACGCCCTGTAACCACAGAACAATCGCCAGCCTGCGGTTAGCGCTTGATGTATGCCGCAGGGCAATGCTGAGCGCAATCCCCACCACCGAGGCGGCGCCAAATATCGGCCAGACAAACTGGGCAAACAGGCTGCCGGGAAAACGCACCGCGGCCATTTGCGATAAAAAGGTTGCCGGGAGGATATAGCCGAATCCTGCCAGGCTGTAGCTCCAGACCAGACGCTTGAGATCTGCGGTCAGCAGCAGCGGTTCAGGTGCGGTACCGGGGCGATGAAGTTGTCCCGCGCGCGGCAAATAGCGCGCCACCAGCACAATCAGCACCAGCGCCAGTACGCCGTAGATTTGCCATGCTGCCCCGGCTGAAAGGGATTTCGCCTGAATATAGACCGCCAGCAGGCCGCTCAGGGCAATTCCGGCCCCGGGTCCGGCAAAGACGGCCGCACTGAGTCCCGGTTTGCCCAGCTGCCCCAGCCGCTCGTTGGTCCAGGCGGCAATCAGCACCATCGACCAGCCGCTCATGCAGCCGATCACAAAGCGCAGCAGACCGTGAACGACGGCATTTTCTGCCGCCGCGGAGAGCAGCGTCAGCGCCACCGCACCGGTGATGCCAAGCCAGAGACGTGTTTCAACGAAGCGATGCGCCCGCATGGCATCCCATGCCCCTACCAGATAGCCCAGATAGTTCATTGCTGCCACCAGCCCCGCGCTGGTGAGCGTGAGTTGCCCGGCGGCAATCATCAGCGGCACCTGAGGGGTGAAGGCGAAGCGCCCTATCCCCATCGCGACGACCAGAACCACAAATCCGCTGAGCGCGATACGCAGCGCCATGATCGCTCCAATTGTTAAAGAAAAGTAAATTTATGATGCAACATCTCGCCGTCCTGCGAAAGTGAAAGTTGCTCACAGGCCAATGAAAACTCTGTATTATGCGTTTTATGAATCGTTTTTCGTAAAAGGAGCCCTGCATGGAACTGCTCGAAGAGCATCGTTGTTTTGAAGGTCGACAGCAGCGCTGGCGGCACGACTCCACCACGCTGAATTGTGCTATGACGTTCAGCATTTTCCTGCCCCCTGCGGACAATCCCCCGGTGCTGTACTGGCTTTCAGGCCTGACCTGCAACGACGAAAACTTCACCACCAAAGCGGGTGCCCAGCGTATTGCCGCCGAACTGGGCATAGCGCTGGTCATGCCAGACACCAGCCCGCGTGGCGATGACGTGGCCGACGATGCCGGATACGACTTGGGTAAAGGCGCCGGGTTCTATCTCAACGCCACGGAACAGCCCTGGGCGAGCCATTACCACATGTATGACTACATTCGTGATGAACTGCCTGCCCTGGTGCACGCTCAGTTTGCGGTCAGCGAGCGCTGCGCGATAAGCGGTCATTCGATGGGCGGCCACGGCGCGCTGATCATGGCGCTGAAAAACCCGGGGAAATACACCAGCGTGTCCGCGTTTGCACCGATTGTGAACCCAACGCAGGTGCCGTGGGGGCAAAAAGCCTTTACGCATTATCTGGGTGAAGATGCCGAGAAATGGCAGGAATGGGACAGCTGCGCGCTGATGCTGGCGAGCCAGCCAGAAAACGCTATTCCGATGCTGGTGGATCAGGGCGACGCCGACCAGTTCCTCGCCGGGCAGTTACAGCCTGCGTTGCTGGCGGAAGCCGCACGCCAGAAGGACTGGCCGCTGACGCTGCGCATTCAGCCGGGATACGACCACAGCTATTACTTTATGGCGTCCTTTATTGAGGATCATCTCCGCTTCCATGCGGAGCATCTGTTCAGGTAAGTTCCGCCTTTTGCCCGGTAGCGCCTCCTGTCTACCGGGTCTTTCCCTCACCCTCTTTACATCCTGCTATCCGCCTGAATCCAGCCTCTTTTCTGCACTCCTTTATCAAACACAAATGATTTCAATTATCATTTGTGTTTACAATTCTACATTCTTTTGTACAATTCCAGGCTCTTCTCCATCGCAAAGAGTTCTTACAAGACAAAAACATACAGTTCTCAGGGTTATCCCGATGGAGTTTTATTCATTTTTATACGGAATGTACAAATGACAATACCACGCATTAAACTCCTGGCCGTCGCCGTTGGCGCTGCCACATGTTCCTCCTTCGTTCACGCAGCCGATCAGGACACCGTTGTCGTCACCGCGACCGGTTTTGAACAAAAGATCCAGAATGCTCCCGCCTCCATCTCTGTGATTTCAAAATAGCAAATTGAAGATAAAGCCTACCGTGATGTTACCGATGCCCTGAGAGACGTCCCGGGCGTGGTCGTCACGGGCGGCGGGAGTAGCAGTGACATCAGTATTCGCGGCATGGCCTCTCAGTACACCCTGTTCCTGGTGAACGGCAAACGCGTCAGTACGCGAAGCACCCGCCCAAACAGCGACAACTCGGGTATTGAACAAGGCTGGCTGCCGCCGCTGGAGTCCATTGAGCGCATCGAGGTCATCCGCGGCCCGATGTCCTCGCTGTACGGCTCCGATGCGATGGGTGGCGTTATCAACGTCATCACCAAAAAAGTCTCGAACACCAAAGCCTGGACCGGTTCGTTGCACGGCGATGCCACCTTCCAGGAAAACCATGATTCCGGCGATATCTTCCAGACCAACGCCTACGCTTCTGGTCCTCTGATTGACGGGCTGCTGGGCGCAAAAGTGACGGGGCTGTTGTCACGCCGCGCAGAAGATAAGATCGTGAACGGCTATAACGAGCAGAAGATGCGTAACGGTGGTATTACGCTGAACTTCACGCCGGACGAGAAGAACGATTTCGACCTTGATTTTGCTCGTGAGCTTCAGGACAGAAACAGCACGCCGGGGATGTCAAAAGCGACGGAAACCTGCCGGGGAACGACCTGTACGCCAACCACCAAAAGCGACTCGCGCTATGAGCATACGACCTACTCGTTAACCCACAGCGGTTATTACGATGACTTCAATACCACCAGCTATATCCAGCAGGAAGAGACCAATAATCCAGGTCGCGAAATGCGCTCCTATAACACCACCTTCAACAACCAGAACCAGGTTTTCCTCGGCGATCACACTCTGACCCTTGGCGGGCAGTATCGCTATGAGAAACTGCGCGACAACGGTAATCAGCTGGAAGCTGCTGACGGCCTGAACAAACTGACGCGCTGGAGCTGGGCCCTGTTTGCCGAAGATGAATGGTCAATGACGGAAAGCTTTACGTTGACCGGCGGCCTGCGGATGGACAAAGACCAGAACTACGGTACTAACTGGACGCCGCGCGGTTACGGCGTATGGCACCTGGCCGAACAGTGGACGTTGAAAGGCGGGGTTTCGGCTGGCTATCGTGCGCCGGACCTGCGTCAGTCGTCTGCCAGTTGGGGCCAGGTGACCGGTGGCGGACGTCTTGACGGTATCATCGTCGGCAACCCGGATCTGAAACCAGAGAAGAGCCTCAGCGAAGAACTCGCCCTGCTCTGGGATAACAACGATAACCTGAATGCCGGTGTGACGCTGTTTAATACCGACTTCAAGGACAAGATTACGGAAGTTCGCCGCTGTAACAGCAGCGCCGATCCCGCCTGTACGATTGGCGGTCACAGCTATGATTTCGTGAGCGACCGCGTCAACGTGGACAAAGCCAACATGCGCGGTGTGGAATCCTCCTTCGGCTGGAAAATCACGCGCGATCTGAACTGGACGGCAAACTATACCTATACGGAATCCGAGCAGAAGAGCGGCCAGTTCTCCGGCAAGCCACTGAACAAAATGCCGAAACACATGTTCAACACCACCCTCGACTGGCAGGCGACGCACGATGTCGGTTTCTGGAGCCGCGTGAACCTGCGCGGTAAAACGTCTGAGTACCTGAGCCGCACGTCAATGTCCCAGGGCACACCGTCCTACACTCAGGTTGACGTCGGTATGCGCTACAACGCCAACAAAAACCTGCTGGTAACCGCCGGTGTGTATAACGTGCTTGATAAGCAGATTGATTACGATACGTATGACACCGTGCTCGACGGGCGTCGCTATACCGTTGGCATGACCTACAGCTTCTGATCTGCCCATAAAAAAGCCCGCTCAACTGAGCGGGCTAAAAGAGAGGAAGTGCGGTTATTGTTTAAATCGTTCCGGGAAATCCATTTCACTGTAGCGAACGAAGCGTGTTCCTTTCGTCAGTTTGTAGCCAAACCAGATGATCAGGAACAGCGGAATGCCAATATAGGTGGCCGTGACAGCGCCCCAGTCAATGGTGTCCGCAAGGAAGGCCTCATAGTTCTGGCCCAGGGTAATGATCAGGCACAGAACGAAGGCGAAAATCGGCCCCAGCGGGAAGAACCCTGAACGGTACGGCAGATTATTCAGATCATGACCCTGCTTGACGTACCCGCGACGGAAACGGTAGTGGCTGATGGCAATACCCAGCCAGGCAATAAAGCCCGTCATACCAGAGGTGTTAAGCAGCCACAGGTAAACCGTCTGGTTGCCGAACATGGAGGTCAGGAAACAGAGGCCCGCAATCACCGTGGTCGCATACAGCGCGTTGCGTGGCACGCCACCGCGAGACAGTTTTGAGAAAATACGCGGCGCTTTGCCGTCGCAGGCCAGGGTGTAGAGCATACGGGTGGAGGCGTACATCCCGGAGTTACCCGCAGACAGTACCGCCGTCAGGATCACCGCGTTCATCACCGCCGCCGCAGAGAGCAGACCCGCGTGCTGGAAGACCAGCGTGAACGGGCTGACGCTGATGTCTTTGACATCGTTACGCAGCAGGCTTGGGTCGGTATACGGAATGATCAGGCTGATAATCAGGATCGCGAAGACATAGAACAGCAGGATACGCCAGAACACCTGACGCACCGCGCGCGGAATGTTCTTCTCCGGGTTTTCGGATTCACCGGCCGCGATACCAATCAGCTCCGTGCCCTGGAAGGAGAAGCCAACAATCATCGCCACGCCAATCATCGCCGAGAAGCCCCCGGCAAACGGCGCATCGCCTATCGTCCAGTTACTCCAGCCCGCCGGTTCAGCCCCTTTGAAAATACCAACGATCATCGCCACACCGACGACGATAAAGATGATGACGGTTGCCACTTTGATCAAAGAGAACCAGTATTCCGCTTCGCCGAAACCGCGCACGGAGATGTAGTTCAGCAGGAAGATAACCGCCAGGAACAGAGCGCTCCAGATCCAGCCTGGCGTGTCCGGGAACCACCAGGTCATGACCAGCTGTGCGGCGACGAGGTCAACGGCGATGGTCACCGCCCAGTTGTACCAGTAGTTCCAGCCCAGCGCGAAGCCGAAGCCTTCTTCAACGTATTTTTGTCCGTATGTAGAAAACGAACCAGACACCGGCATATATGCCGCCAGTTCGCCCAGACTGGTCATCAGGAAGTAAACCATCAGGCCAATCAGGATATAAGAGAATAATGCCCCACCCGGGCCGGCTGCCGAAATCGTTGCGCCAGAGGCAACGAAAAGACCTGTACCGATGGAGCCGCCAATGGCGATCATCGTCAGGTGACGCGCCTTAAGTGCGCGACGTAGCGCGGGCGCTTCTGTGGTTTTAGTTTCTGAAACCATGTGAAAATGCTGTCCATTCAATAAATGAGGCGCGATTGTAGCAGACGATCTGCGTTGCTTCCGGCAGAAATGCTCTGTTATTAGAGAGCTTCATGACTCGGCCAGGATTATAAGTAAAGCATAATTTTTTCCCCTCACCCCAGCCCTCTCCCCTCTGGGGAGAGGGCTGGGGTGAGGGGCGCTTTTACATCTCGCAGTAGCGCAGAAAACGCTGGAGCGCGCTGGAAAGGTGTTTCTGACGATGATGGATGCACCACAGCGTGCGCACCAGCTTCGGCAGTGGAACGGGGATCTCAACCAGTGAGCCGGTTTCCAGCTGTTCGGCGATCACCCGTCGGGAAAGACAGCTGATACCCAGGCCATGACGGACGGCGTGCTTAATGGCCTCGGAGTTACCTAACTCCATCCCTAACTGGAACTGCGGCAGATGGGACAGCAGCAGGTAATCGACAATCTCACGCGTGCCGGAACCCTGCTCTCGCAGGATCCACTGCGCCTGCGCAAGACGCGCCAGCGTGACCTCGCCCTGGAGTAAGGAAGAGGCCGGGGAAGCAAACACCACCAGCTCATCCTCAAGCCAGGGTTCCGCAATGATATCGACGTTATGGCACGGCCCTTCGATAAGCCCGATATCCACGCGGAAATCAATGACCGCGTTAATCACGTCCTGGCTGTTGCCCACGCTCATCTCCAGCGGCAGGGTCGGGAAATCCCGGCGGTAGCGGGCGATCACTTCCGGCAGGACGTAGTTGCCGATCGTGCTGCTGGCGTAGACGCGGATCGCGCCGTTGTCTTCGCGGAACAGCTGTTCAATTTCAATCGCCTGCTCCAGCAAGGCCAGCGCGCGCGGGTACAGCAGGCGGCCATGTTCGTTCACCACCAGCCGCTTCCCTACCCTGTCGAAAAGCTGCACGCCCAGTTGCCCTTCAAGATCGGTCAAGGCCGCGCTGACGGCGGACTGCGAGAGCGCCAGCATTTGTGACGCCTGGGTTGTCGAGCCGCTTTTCAGCACTTCGGCAAAAACTTCCAGCTGACGCAATGTAATGTGCATGGTTGCTTACCACTTATAAAGATTGATTATAAATATATAATCAATTTTATTTTTAAGCCAGAGCGCCGTAACCTTTAGCCAGACAAAGGAGAAGGTTATGTCAGAAATCACCTTACAACATCATCGTACAGTGTGGCACTTCGTGCCGGGTCTTGCGCTCAGCGCCGTGGTTACCGGTGTGGCCTTATGGGGCGGCAGTATACCGGCAGTTGCCGGTGCGGGGTTCAGCGCCTTAACGCTGGCCATTCTGCTCGGCATGGTGGTGGGGAATACCGTTTACCCGCACATCTGGAAATCCTGCGACGGCGGCGTGATTTTCGCCAAGCAGCATTTATTACGTCTCGGGATTATCCTTTACGGCTTCCGCCTTACCTTTTCGCAGATTGCGGATGTGGGCGTCAGCGGGATTGCCATCGACGTCCTGACCCTTTCGAGCACTTTTTTACTGGCGTGCTTTATTGGCCAGAAGATCTTTGGCCTGGATAAACAGACCAGCTGGCTGATCGGTGCAGGCAGCAGCATCTGCGGTGCGGCCGCGGTGCTGGCGACGGAGCCGGTAGTCAAAGCAGAAGCCAGTAAAGTGACGGTGGCGGTCGCGACGGTTGTTATCTTCGGTACGCTGGCGATCTTCCTGTACCCGGCCATGTATCCGCTGGTGGCGCACTGGTTTAGCCCGGAAACTTACGGCATCTATATTGGCTCGACCATGCACGAAGTGGCACAGGTGGTGGCGGCAGGTCATGCCATTAACCCGGAAGCGGAAAACGCGGCAGTCATCGCAAAAATGCTGCGCGTAATGATGCTGGCGCCGTTCCTGATTTTCCTCGCGGCACGGGTTAAACAGCTTGCTCCGGCTGGCGGCAACGAGAAGAGCAAAATCACCATTCCGTGGTTTGCGATCCTGTTCATCGTGGTCGCCATCTTTAACTCCTTCCACCTGCTGCCAAAAGCGGTAGTGGAGATGCTGGTGACGCTGGATACGGTGCTGCTGGCGATGGCAATGGCGGCGCTGGGTGTGACCACTCACGTCAGCGCGCTGAAAAAAGCCGGTGCGAAACCGCTGCTGATGGCGCTGGTGCTCTTCATCTGGCTGATTGTGGGCGGCGGCGCGATTAACCTTGCGGTACACAGCCTGTTGGCATAAACCATCTCGTCCTTCTCCTGTTAACCCGTTATCATAGGCATTTCGGGTTAACAGGAGTCTTTTTATGAAATATGTTGGAGCGCACGTCAGCGCTGCCGGTGGCCTTGCCAATGCCGCCATTCGCGCCGCCGAAATCGAGGCGACCGCTTTCGCCCTGTTCACCAAAAACCAGCGCCAGTGGCGCGCCGCTCCCCTCACCGCAGAAGTGATTGATGACTTCAAGGCCGCCTGCGAAAAATACCACTACGGGCCTGGCCAGATCCTCCCGCACGACAGCTATCTGATTAATCTTGGGCATCCGGTTCAGGAAGCGCTGGAAAAGTCCCGTGAGGCGTTTCTCGATGAAGTCCAGCGCTGCGAGCAGCTGGGGCTGACGCTGCTGAACTTCCATCCCGGAAGCCATCTGATGCAAATCGACGAAGACGCCTGTCTGGCGCGCATCGCCGAATCCATCAACATGACGCTGGATAAGACCAAAGGCGTCACCGCAGTGATTGAAAACACCGCCGGTCAGGGCAGCAACCTCGGCTTTAAGTTCGAACATCTGGCGGCGATTATCGACGGCGTGGAGGACAAATCCCGCGTGGGCGTGTGCATTGATACCTGTCACGCGTTTGCTGCCGGTTATGATCTGCGCACAACCGAGGCCACAAAAAACACCTTCGATGAGTTTGAACGCGTGGTGGGCTTTAAGTATCTGCGCGGTATGCACTTAAACGATGCGAAAAGCGCGTTCGGCAGCCGCGTTGACCGTCACCACAGCCTGGGTGAAGGCAATATCGGCCACGATGCCTTCCGCTTTATCATGCAGGACGCCCGCTTTGACGGTATTCCGATGGTGCTGGAAACCATCAATCCGGATATCTGGGCAGAAGAAATTGCCTGGCTGAAGGCGCAGCAGACCACTGAACAGGCGGCATAAAAAAAAGCCGGGTGCGTAATGCGACCCGGCTTTTTTTGTAGGTCGGGTCAGGCGAAGCCGCCACCCGACACCTTTTTACGCTGCTTTAGCAACCACGTCCGCTTCCGGGCGCTTCAGCACCGCGTAAGACAGACCCGCCACCAGCGTACCGACAACAATCGCCAGCAGATAACCCAGCACCGGCGTGATGGCGCCTGGGATCAGCAGAACGAACAGACCGCCGTGTGGTGCCATCAGTTTCGCACCTACCGCCATGGAGATAGCCCCCGTTACCGCGCCGCCGACGATACAGCATGGCAGAACACGCATTGGATCACGCGCCGCAAACGGGATTGCGCCTTCGGTGATGAAGCACAGGCCCAGCACCAGCGCCGCTTTGCCGCCTTCCTGCTGCGCTTTATCGAACTTGCGACGGGCAATGATTGTCGCCAGGCCTAGCGCCAGCGGTGGCACCATACCTGCCGCCATGATCGCCGCCATCGGCGCATAGGTCTGGGTACTCAGCAGGCCAACGC
>OJWP01000198.1_pt1 | contig 22057 bp, 20 predicted proteins | sample 1600341 | NCBI WGS metagenome assembly OJWP01 (sample SAMN04436651, study PRJEB24849) | human gut metagenome | biome: human gut; feature: NICU; material: stool | host: Homo sapiens | place: USA: Saint Louis, MO | collected 2010-03-24
CGCTAAGGAGACCATAAATGTCTGATGCTAAAGCAAAAATCACCCTGGGTGGTGATACTGCTATCGAACTGGATGTGCTAAAGGGCACTCTCGGTCAGGATGTTATTGATATTCGTAGTCTTGGTTCAAAAGGCGTATTTACTTTTGACCCTGGTTTCACCTCAACCGCATCCTGCGAATCTAAAATCACCTTTATCGACGGTGATGAAGGTATCCTGCTGCACCGCGGTTTTCCGATCGATCAGTTAGCAACCGACTCCAACTATCTGGAAGTATGCTACATCCTGCTGAACGGTGAGAAGCCGACCCAGGCCCAGTACGACGAATTCAAAACTATCGTTACTCGCCACACTATGATTCACGAACAGATTACCCGTCTGTTCCACGCGTTCCGCCGCGATTCACATCCGATGGCCGTTATGTGCGGTATCACCGGTGCGCTGGCCGCCTTCTATCACGATTCGCTGGATGTGAATAACCCACGCCACCGCGATATCGCCGCATTCCGCCTGCTCTCCAAGATGCCGACTATGGCGGCAATGTGTTACAAATATTCTATCGGCCAGCCTTTCGTTTATCCGCGCAACGACCTCTCCTACGCGGGTAACTTCCTGAATATGATGTTCTCCACGCCGTGTGAAAAATATGAAGTGAACCCGATTCTGGAACGCGCCATGGACCGTATCCTGATCCTGCACGCCGACCATGAACAAAACGCTTCGACTTCCACCGTGCGTACCGCCGGCTCTTCCGGCGCCAACCCGTTTGCCTGCATCGCTGCGGGTATTGCCTCCCTGTGGGGACCGGCGCACGGCGGCGCCAACGAAGCGGCGCTGAAGATGCTCGAAGAGATCAGCTCCGTTGAGCACATTCCGGAATTCGTCCGTCGCGCGAAAGACAAAAACGACTCTTTCCGCCTGATGGGCTTTGGCCACCGGGTGTACAAAAACTACGACCCGCGCGCCACCGTTATGCGTGAAACCTGCCATGAAGTGCTGAAAGAGCTGGGCACCAAAGACGATCTGCTGGAAGTGGCCATGGAGCTTGAGCACATCGCGCTCAACGACCCGTACTTCATCGAGAAGAAACTTTACCCGAACGTCGATTTCTACTCCGGTATCATCCTCAAAGCGATGGGCATTCCATCCTCCATGTTTACCGTTATCTTTGCGATGGCGCGTACCGTGGGCTGGATTGCGCACTGGAACGAAATGCACAGCGACGGCATGAAAATCGCCCGTCCACGTCAGCTGTATACCGGCTATGAAAAGCGCGATTTCAAAAACGATATCGCCCGCTAAGTCGGCTATCGCTACGACAAAAAACGCGCCTTCTGGCGCGTTTTTTTATTGCTGGCATCCCGGGCACCAGTAAAACGGCCGCGACGACAGCATGGTCCTCTCGATAATCCCGCCGCAGCGCTCGCAGGCCTCCCCTTCGCGATGAAAAACCTTAAAGCGAAACAGCGCGCCGTGGTGCTTATTCTCATCGGCCAGACCGCGGGTGTTGTAGGACAATCGCGGGATCTCCAGCAGCGCATGCGCCAGCGCATCGAGCTGTTTTTCATCCAGTTCTGAGGCTTTATGCCGCCCGGTCAGCCCCACCTGCCAGAGGATCTCCACGCGCAGATAGTTGCCTAATCCGGCAAGAAACGCCTGATCCAGCAGCAGACCGGAGAACTGGCGGTTGCGAAATTTCGCCGACAGCAGCCGCGCTTTAACCTGTTCAACGCTAAGGCGCATATCGAGCACATCCGGCCCGACCCGCAGCAAAAATGGATGGCGGGCGAGCTGCTCGGGCGTCAGCATTTCAATATCGGAGGCGCTGTAGAGCAAAATCGCCCTGCGCGCGGTCTGCAGCCGGACGCGCAGAACGCGCGTCGTTTCAGGCTGCTCTCCCGCGTCCACCACTCGCCAGACGCCGTACAGCTGATTGTGGCTATACAGCGTTAGCCCGCCGGAGAAGTGGGTCAGCAGCGCCTTGCCGCGAGTTTCAATGTGCGTCACTCGCTGGCCGACCAGCTGAGATTGGTATTGTTGTAACTGCGGGAAGGCGAACCACGCCCCGGTCAGGGGTTCGCCTTTAATCGCCGCTTCCAGGCTATCTGCCGCGCGGCGAATTTCCGGACCTTCCGGCATAATCTTATCCTTGTGTTAATGCGTTGCGCCGCCGCCGACTTTCACGTCCCCGTCCTGCTGCAGGGCAACGGCGATAGCCGTTTCCAGCGCCGCACGCACCGTGTATACCGCCATACTCGCTTCGCCGGGGTGAGCCGCGGCCTGCTCCGGCAAATACGGTATATGGATAAACCCGCCCTTCGCGCCGCTGCGATGACGCAGGCTATGCAGCAGGCCATACATCACGTGATTACAGACAAACGTCCCCGCCGTCTGCGACACCGACGCCGGAATGCCTTTGCTCCGCAGGGCGGTCACGATCGCTTTGATCGGCAGCGTGCTGAAGTACGCCGCCGGGCCTCCGGCTACGATCGGCACGTCGATCGGCTGCAGGCCTTTATTGTCCGGGATCCGCGCATCATCGACGTTGATCGCCACCCGTTCAACGGTGATGTCGACGCGACCGCCCGCCTGGCCAATCGCCAGCGTTAAGACAGGTTTCAGCTCATCCAGCGCGGCGTTCAGCGCCGTCAGGGCGTCGCCAAAGACGCACGGCAGCTGCCGCGCCACCACCGGCTGCCCGGCGATGATAGCGCCGTCCAGCCGCTTTACCACTTCCCACGAAGGGTTAACCGCTTCGCCGCCAAACGGTTCAAAACCGGTAATCAGTACGCCAGCCATGATCCCTCCTTACAGGAACATCAGGAAATAGAGCAAAAATACGTTCACGATAAGCAGCATAACGCCGGTCGGCACCTGGGCTTTGATCACCGCGTTTTTATCCGGCAGCTCCAGCAGCGCGGCCGGGACGATATTGAAGTTCGCCGCCATTGGGGTCATCAGGGTCCCGCAGTAGCCGGAGAACATGCCAATTGCCGCCATCACCGCCGGGTTACCGCCGTGCTGCAGCACCAGAATCGGGATCCCGACGCCCGCCGTCACGATGGGAAACGCGGCGAAAGCGTTGCCCATCACCATCGTCAGCAGCGCCATACCCAAGGTATAGACGGCCACGGCGATAAACCGGCTGTCTACCGCCAGATAGTGCTGCGTCAGCCAGGAGATGCTATTGCCGACGCCCGCGGCAGTAAACAGCAGCCCGAGCACCGCGAGGATCTGCGGCAAAATAAACGCCCAGCCCACGGAATCCAGCAGGCGACGAGCTTCCTGCAACGGCTGCGCCGCCGTTTCATGGGTCATGCGGATAGCCATCACCAGGCCGAGCAGCGTACCTGCGGTCATTGAAAACAGCGTGATCAGCGTGGCGTGATTGCCCGGCCCAAAGATAGCGACCTGTAGCGAGGGGAGATTATTAAACAGCAGCACGCCGATCACCGTCACCACCGGTATCGCCAGCGCCGGGAAAAACAGCCGGTTGCCAAGACGCGCGGCGCTGGCGGTACGTTCTTCCTGCGAGCGCTGATGATAGCGACCGAGGCGCACGCCGCCAAAACCGGCGATCAGCGCCAGTACCACCACCACCACGCCAACGCCGATATTGACGGTGCGCTTGTCGCCGACCAGCTCATAGGTCCAGTCGCCAAACAGAAACACCAGGCCGTACAGCCCCCAGAACAGGCCGGTTGTCAGCCTGCGCGGGTTGGCCTTATCGCGCCATGACATCACCGCTACCACCAGCAGAACGACGCCCGCCAGCCAGTAAAGCCAGGTTTGCTGAAAATTCATGCGGCACCGCCTTTCGCCTGGCCGGCGTTAACCTTGTCCAGCTCGCGCTGGAGATGGCGGTCGAGGCGCCACAGGCGGGCGGAGTGGATCAGGAAAGCGCAGACCGCCGTGGGGATCCCCCACAGGGCGATGTGCAGCGGCTCGGTCTGAATGCCACCCGACTCCAGCATAAAGTTATGCATAAAGATAATCGCGCCGAAGGCGACGAAAATATCTTCCCCGAAGAACAGGCCGACGTTATCGGTCGCCGCCGACATCGCGCGCAGGCGATAGCGGACCTCGCCAGGCAAGGCGCCAAAGTTTTTCTCCGCCGCCCCTTCCGCCATCGGCGCCAGCAGCGGGCGCACCATCTGCGGATGTCCGCCCAGGCTGGTGAGGCCCATCGCCGCGGTCACTTCACGCACGAACAGATAGACGATAAGCAGACGACCGGCGGTGGCGCTGCGGATCTTCGCGATCCACATCTGCGCGCGCTCTTTCAGCCCGTGCCGCTCCAGCAGGCCAATCACCGCCAGCGGCAGCAGCAGAATAAACGGCAGGTTGCGAGTATTGAGAAACCCTTCACCCAGCTTTTCCAGAATGGTCGCGATCGGCATATGCGCCGTCAGACCGGTGATGATCCCGGACACAATAACCACCAGCACCGGGTTAAAACGCAGAACAAATCCGACCACGATCGCCGCAATGCCGATCAGTGGCCAGAGAGATAATGACTCTCCCATAGTAACATCCTGTATGTTGTTGTGAGTTGTTGTCTAATTTTAAGAAATTGATTTTATTGTTTTTATTCTTGCACTTCCGCACTGACCTGTATATTGCGCCCGGCAAACGCCGCGCGCAAGCGGCGCGCAAAATCCAGCGCGTGCTCGCCGTCACCGTGCAGGCAGACGGTTTCCGCCACCACGTGCGCCCATTCGCCGGTGATACTGCGCACCCGGCTGTGCTGCACCATTTCCAGGGTTTGCGCCAGCGACTGTTCTTCGCTTTCGATCAGCGCGCCGGGCTGGGTACGCGGCACCAGGCTGCCGTCCGCCAGATAGCCGCGGTCGGCGAAGACCTCCTGGCGAGTGGTCAGCTGATAACGCTGCCCGGCGCGAATCAGCTCGCTGCCCGCCAGGCCCACCAGCACCAGACCCGCGTCAACGTCATATACCGCTTTGGCGATAGCGTCAGCTAGCTGCGGATCTTTTGCCGCCTGGTTATAGAGCATACCGTGCGGCTTGACGTGCCGCAGCTCGCCGCCCTGCGCGCGCACCAGCGCCGCCAGCGCGCCAACCTGATACAGCGTTTGCGCATAAACCGTTTCCGGCGGCAGCTGCATCGCCGTACGGCCAAAATTTTCCCGGTCGGGAAAGCTGGGATGCGCGCCCACCGCGACGCCATATTTCAGCGCTTCGCGGACGCACTGCAGCATCATTAGCGCATCGCCCGCATGGAAACCGCAGGCGATATTGGCGGAAGAGACCAGCTGTAGCAGCGCGCTATCGTTGGCGCAGCCTTCGCCGAGATCGGCGTTTAAATCAATCTTCATCGTTAAGTCTCCATGCCAGTTGTTCAAAGTAACGTTGCCTGTCGGCGCGCGCTTTCAGCGCTTCCTCCAGGGAGCAGGGAACAAAGTGGATCGGTTGTCCCAGCGGGATCTGCGCCAGCTGGTACATGTCGGCTTCGATAATGGTCGCAATCCGCGGATAGCCGCCGGTGGTCTGCGCGTCGTTCATCAGTACGATGGGCTGGCCGTTATGCGGAACCTGCACCACCCCAGGCAGCAGGCCGTGGGACAGCATCTCGCGATCGGTCATTCGCTTCAGCGGTTGCCCCTGCAGGCGGTAGCCCATGCGATTGCTCTGCGGGCTAAGCCGCCACGGCGAACGCCAGAAGGCGTCCTGCGACACGCTATCGAACTCCTGGTACTCCGGCCCGGGCAGCGCGCGGATGCGGTTGCCGATGGGCAGCTGCTTCACGCCGCGCGGTCCGCGGAACTGCTTATCCGATTTCCCCAGCTTCAGCCGGTCGCCGTCCTGCAAGCGTCGCCCTTCAAGGCCGCCAATTCCCACTTTCAGGTCAGTGCTGCGCGAACCCAGCACCTTCGGCACCGCAATTCCCCCCGCCACCGCCAGATAGCTGCGCACGCCGTGCTGGGGATTCTTGAGCACCAGATGCTGCCCGGCCTTGACCGCCGTTCGCCAGCCCACCCATACCGGCTCGCCATCGAGCTTCGCCTCGCAGGCGGCGCCGGTCAGCGCAAACCAGCCGCTACGCTCAAACTGAATATCCACCTGGCCCAGGGTTATCTCCAGCGCCGCGGCGTTGGCGCCGTTACCCACCAGCAGATTAGCGGTGACCAGCGCCGGCTTATCCATCGCGCCGCAGCGGCTGATGCCCAGCTGACGCAACCCTTCACGCCCGCCGTCCTGCACCGAGGTATACATTCCGGCGCGGATAATTTTTAACATACGCCCTCCTTTTGCGGCACGAAACGCACTCTGTCGCCGGAACGCAGCAGCACCGGTTCCTTGCGCTTCGGATCAAATAGCGCCAGCGGCGTACGCCCCAGCAGCTGCCACCCCCCCGGCGTCGCCAGCGGATAGATCCCGGTTTGCGCGCCGCCAATACCGACGGACCCGGCAGGCACCAGCAGGCGCGGCTCCGCCCGTCGCGGCATCGCCAGCTTTTCTGGCAGGCCGCCGAAATACGGGAAACCCGGCTGAAAGCCGAGGAACCACACCACGTACTCCACCGACGAATGCAGCTCAACCACCTGCTTCTCGCTCAGGCCGCTGTGGCGGGCAATTTCCCCCAGATCCGGTCCGTATTCGCCGCCGTAAACCACCGGAACCGACACCTGCCGCGATTCCGGTTCGAGCGTATCGCACTCCTCCCACCAGAGCTGCAGGCGCTCAATCGCATCCCACGCCGTCTGCTGCGGATTACGCAATATCACGGTAATGTTGTTCATCCCCGGGATGGCTTCCACCACCTCGGTATGGCCTACCAGCCGCTGGGCTAACCGCCAGATCCGCTTCTGGCTTTCCAGGGTTACCGGCGGCTCAAGCTCCAGTACCACTGCCGTTTCACCTAACAAATAACAACGCGCTCGCTGCACTTTTGCCTCCGTTCATCAAGCCGGGTTGGGGATATCAATAAACGTGACGTCCAGTTCGGTATTTTCCGTTAGCCATTCGCTTAACGCGCGAATTCCGCCGCGCTCGGTGGCATGGTGCCCGGCGGCGTAAAAATGCAGCCCCTGCTCGCGCGCCGAGTGGATGGTTTGCTCTGAAACCTCACCGGTAATAAACGCGTCGACGCCAAAGCGGGCGGCGCTGTCGATAAAGCTCTGGCCGCCGCCGGTGCACCACGCCACGCGAACGACTTTGTCCGGCCCGGTGTCGCCGCACCACAGCGGTTTGCGTCCCAGCCGCGCTTCAATCCACGAAGCCAGTTCCAGACCCGATACCGCCATCGACAGTTCGCCCCACGGCACCAGCGGCTCGATTTCGCCCATCACGTTGATGCCGAGCAGCGACGCCAGCTGGGCGTTATTGCCCAGTTCCGGGTGGGCATCAAGCGGCAGGTGCCAGCCGTAGAGGTTAATGTCGTTAGCCAACAGCGTTTTGAGGCGGTTGCGCTTCATGCCGCGAATCACCGGCGATTCACCTTTCCAGAAGTAGCCGTGATGGACGATCACCGCATCGGCCTCCAGGCGCACGGCTTCATCCAGCAGCGCCTGGCTGGCGGTTACGCCGGTGACGATTTTTTGTATCGTCTCGCGCCCTTCCACCTGAAGCCCATTGGGGGCGTAATCACTGATGGCCGCGCTATTCAGCTTTTCATTAATCAGTTGTTCCAGTTCACTATTTTTCATTGCCGCTCCACCAGGTCATCATTCTATGCAGAGGGATAACATAACGGTATCCGCCCGGTCAGTCGATAGTTCTGCCGCTTCGCCGTCCATTTTGACTTTTCGCGAAATCCCGCAATTTGTCTACTCCCTCCTGCGCGCATTCGTGTATATTTATGCACTATTACAGCATATTAAATAACCAGAAAGCCTATAACGCCATGAATATCGCTAGTTAATAGCTATTCATGCAGAAAGATCGACTTTCTTTTTTATGGCAGGACGAAGCATTACATGAACACACAATCCTCACAGCCGCGGGCGATTTATTACGTCGTCGCGCTGCAAATCTGGGAATACTTCAGCTTTTACGGCATGCGCGCGCTGCTGATTCTTTATCTCACCAATCAGCTCAAGTATGACGATAATCACGCTTATGCGCTGTTCAGCGCCTACTGTTCTTTAGTTTACGTCACGCCGATTCTCGGCGGCTTCCTGGCCGATAAGCTGCTGGGCAACCGCATGGCGGTGATGCTCGGCGCGCTGTTGATGGCCATCGGCCATCTGGTGCTCGGCGCCAGCGAAATCGCCCCCACCTTCCTCTATCTGTCGCTGGCGATTATTGTCTGCGGCTACGGGCTGTTTAAATCCAACGTCAGCTGCCTGCTCGGCGAACTGTATGAACCCACCGACCCGCGCCGCGACGGCGGTTTTTCGCTGATGTACGCGGCGGGCAACGTCGGGTCTATCATTGCGCCAATCGCCTGCGGCTACGTGCAGGAGGAGTACAGCTGGGCGATGGGCTTTGCGCTGGCGGCGGTAGGCATGATCGCCGGGCTGGTCATTTTCCTCAGCGGCAACCGCCATTTCCGCCATACCCGGGGCGTCAATCGCGAAGCGCTGCGGGCGCGGAGCTTTGTTTTACCAAACTGGGGCTGGCTGCTGGTGCTGCTGATCGCCGCGCCGCTGCTAATCACCGTGCTGTTTTGGCAGGAGTGGTCGGTCTATGCGCTGATTGTGGCGACGGTTATCGGCCTGGCGGTACTGACGCGGATCTACCTGCGCGCGGAGACCGCCGGGCAGCGTAAAGATCTGCGGCTGATTATGGTGCTCACCTGCTTCAGCCTACTGTTCTGGGCCTTTGCGCAGCAGGGCGGCAGTTCCATCAGCCTGTATATCGACCGTTTCGTTAAGCGCCATTTTATGGGCTATGAAATACCGACCGCGATGTTCCAGTCGGTCAACGCCTTTGCGGTGATGCTCTGCGGAGTGGTGCTGGCGTGGCTGGTGAAAGAGAATATCAACGGCAACCGTACCGTGCGCATCTGGGGCAAGTTTGCGTTGGGCCTCGGCCTGATGAGCGCCGGGTTCTGCATCCTGACCCTTAGCGCCCGCTGGTCAGCCGCCTATGGCCACTCCTCGATGCCGCTAATGGTATTGGGTCTGGCGGTGATGGGCTTTGCCGAGCTGTTTATCGACCCGGTTGCGATGTCGCAAATCACCCGCATTCAGATCCCCGGCGTGACCGGCGTGCTGACCGGCATTTATATGCTGCTCTCCGGCGCAATCGCCAACTATCTGGCGGGGGTGATTGCCGACCAGACCTCGCAGGGGTCGTTCGACGCCGCCGGGGCCATCAACTACTCGATTAACGCCTACATTGAGGTGTTCAGCCAGATAACCTGGGGCGCGCTGGCCTGCGTCGGCCTGGTGCTGGCGATCTGGCTGTATCACTCCGTTAAGATCAGGGCTCGTCGCCTGGCGATGGAGTCTTAAGTTCTCTGGCGGCTTCCCAGGCCGCCAGCGTCTCCAGCCGCGCCTGCTTGTGGTCAACAATCGGGCGCGGATAATCCAGCTTTACGCCCTGCTTTTCCGCCCACAGCCACGGTTGATGCACCGCTTTCTCTGGCACTCCGGCCAGCTCCGGCAGCCAGTGACGAATAAACCGCCCCGCTTTATCGAAGCGTTCTCCCTGGGTCGTCGGGTTAAAAATACGAAAATAGGGCGCGGCATCGGTACCCGTGGAGGCCGCCCACTGCCAGCCGCCGTTATTCGCCGCCAGATCGCCATCAATAAGCTGTTCGATAAAGTAGCGCTCGCCCAGCCGCCAGTCGATTCGCAGGTCTTTCACCAGGAAGCTGGCGACAATCATCCGCAGGCGGTTATGCATCCACCCAGTGGTATTAAGCTGACGCATGGCGGCATCGACAATCGGGAAACCGGTTTGCCCGCGCTGCCAGGCCTGAAGCGCGGATTTATCATCCAGCCACGCCACGTTATCGGTCCAGCCGATAAAAGGGCGACCTTTACACAAGTTTGGGTAGTAAACCATCAGATGACGGTAAAACTCGCGCCAGATAAGCTCGTTGAGCCATACCGCCCCGGCTTCGCCATCCAGCGCCCGCGGCTGCTCAACCAGCAAACGGTGCAGGCACTGGCGCGGCGAGAGCGCGCCCACCGCCAGGCACGGCGACAGCCGGCTGGTTCCTTCGACGGCGGGAAGATCGCGCTGCTGTTCATAATCGGCGGCTTTTTGCTGGCAGAAACCGCGGAGCCGGGCGATAGCGCTTTTTTCATCCGCGGCGAACAGCTCGCTATCAAAGGGCGTCTGCGGATAGTCTATTTCCACATTAGAGGCGGCAGCGATGGGGCCACTCGCGCGGACTTTCGGCGCGGCGACGCACTCGGGCAGCGCTTCCTGTAAACGGCGAAGAAAGGCATTTTTAAACGGCGTAAACACCTTATACATTTCGCGATTGCCGGTCAGCACGCTGCCCGGCGGCAGCAGGACGCTGTCATCAAAACCCTGACAAGTCACTCCGGCCAGGGTATTTTCCACCGCGGCATCGCGCTGGCGTTCGTTAATTTCGTACTGATAGTTGTAAAACAGATGTGTGACCTGCTGCTGCCCGCAGAAGCTGGCGAGCCGTTTTACGCTGGCGGCAAAATCTTCCGCCTGTTCAACGTGCAGCGGGATCCCCTTTTCCGCCAGCGCCGCTTGCAGGCTGTGAAGATGGCTAACGATAAATGCAGCCTGACGCGCCGCCATCCCGTGCTGGCGCCATTGCCCTGGCGTGGCGATAAATAACCCCAGCACCTCGGCATGGGGATCGCGGCAGGCGGCAGCAAGCGCCAGATTATCGTGCATGCGCAAATCCGCGCGAAACCAGACCAGATGGGTGGCCATAACATTCCTTTCATCATTAAAATGGATACATACGACGTCTAAAACAGCTATCCCCCGGGCTTAGCCTGCGGGAAGTTAATAAGTGTAAGCCACTCCAGGCAAAAAAAAACCGCCGGATAAACCGGCGGCGTGATTGATAACAAAATTCTTAGGCGCAGCGCCTGCGCTTCAGCAGGCTTAGCCGTTCGGCCATCTGCAAAGGTTAATAAAAATCTGCGGAGGCCTTTTCCGCCTGCGCCATCCATACCGGCTGTTCGCTGGTTTTTGCCCACACGCGGTGCAGCCAGCTGTAGAAACGCGCGCGGTCTTTCCAGAACAGCATTACCGGCAGCGCCAGCACGCCAGCCGTCACGGCGAAAGCGCGACGCGCAAAGATGATATGAGCAGGATAAGTTTTGTACAACGCCATAATTTCTCTCCCCTTTGTCAGGCCGGCAAGCAAGGCCGGAAAAGTTACAATGTTTCTCTGCTTAAAATAGTACCGCTTTGGCTGTAATTTTACTACTCATCCGACCACTAAAAAGCGCCTATTTAGCTTTTATTTACATTCATCCGGTAACTTAGTTACAAAAAAGTTAAATTAATACTAATCATTAGTTAAATTGTGGGCTTGGTGATTTTTATATTTTTTTTACACCCCCGTCGCTGATTTTTGCGAAATCTTTGCGCCCGACTGCCTATTCTCCTCGTAAATCGAAAATACACCCGGAGGTGGATTGTGACTGCAGGCGTAATCGCTGGCGTAGCGCTGGTGTTCCTGTTGCTGGTTTATCTGGTTTATGCCCTGATACACGCGGAGGCATTCTGATGGCCGCTCAAGGATTTTTGCTCATTGCGAGCTTTATTCTGCTACTGATGATCCTGGCGCGTCCGCTGGGCGCGGCGCTGGCGACCATGATCAATGATGCCCCGCTACCGGGCCTGGCCGGTATCGAACGCGGTTTATGGCGGGCGGCGGGCATTCGTTCGCAGGAGATGAACTGGTATCAATATTTATTCGCTATCCTGCTGTTTAACGCGCTGGGACTGGCGGCGCTGTTCGCGCTGCTGACGTTCCAGGGCTCGCTGCCGCTCAACCCGCAGCATCTGCCCGGCCTGTCGTGGGACCTGGCGCTGAATACGGCGGTGAGCTTTGTCAGCAACACCAACTGGCAGGCCTATGCCGGTGAAACCACCATGAGTAGTCTTAGCCAGATGGCCGGGCTGGCGGTGCAAAACTTCCTCTCCGCCGCCACCGGCATCGCGGTGATCTTTGCCCTCACCCGCGCCTATGCCCGACAGAAAGTCAGCACCCTGGGCAACGCCTGGGTCGACCTGACCCGCATCACCCTCTGGCTGCTGCTGCCGATTTCGCTGCTCATCGCGCTGTTCTTTATTCAGCAGGGCGTACCGCAGAGCTTTTCCCCCAATCAGGGATTTACCTCGCTTGAAGGGGTACGCCAGATGCTGCCGATGGGGCCGGTGGCCTCGCAGGAAGCGATAAAAATGCTGGGGACCAACGGCGGCGGCTTCTTTAACGCCAACTCGGCGCATCCGTTTGAAAACCCCACCGCGCTGACCAACCTGGTGCAGATGCTGGCTATCTTTCTCATCCCGGCGGCGCTGTGCTTCGCCTTCGGCGAGGTGGTGGGCGACCGCCGTCAGGGACGCGCGATTCTGTGGGCGATGACGCTGATCTTCATCGTCTGCGTGGCGGTAGTGATGTGGGCGGAGACCCGCGGCAACCCGCATCTGCTGAGCCTTGGCGCCGATAGTAGCCTGAATATGGAAGGCAAAGAGAGCCGGTTCGGCATTCTCGCCAGCAGCCTGTTCGCCGTGGTCACCACCGCCGCGTCATGCGGCGCGGTCAACGCCATGCATGACTCCTTTACCGCGCTGGGCGGGATGGTGCCGATGTGGCTGATGCAGATAGGCGAAGTGGTCTTCGGCGGCGTGGGCTCTGGCCTGTACGGCATGCTGCTGTTCGTCATGCTGGCGGTCTTCATCGCCGGGCTGATGATTGGCCGCACACCGGAATACCTCGGCAAAAAGATCGACGTGCGCGAAATGAAAATGATCGCGCTGGCGATCCTCGTGACCCCAACGCTGGTGCTGCTCGGTACGGCGCTGGCAATGATGACCGAGGCCGGGCGCGCGGGCATGTTCAACCCCGGACCGCACGGCTTCAGCGAAGTGCTGTACGCCGTCACCTCCGCGGCCAACAACAACGGCAGCGCCTTTGGCGGCCTGAGCGCGGCGACGCCGTTCTGGAACCTGCTGCTGGCGTTCTGCATGCTGGTTGGCCGCTTCGCGGTGATTATCCCGGTGATGGCCATTGCCGGTTCGCTGGTGACCAAGAAAATTCAGCCCGCCGGCAGCGGCACGCTCGCCACCCACGACGCGCTGTTTATCGGCCTGCTGATCGGCACCGTACTGCTGGTGGGCGCCCTGACCTTTATTCCCGCGCTGGCGCTCGGCCCGCTGGCGGAACACTTTTCCTTACTTTAAGCGATTGCGGAGCAACCTGTTATGAGTCGCAAATCATTAGCCCTGCTGGAGCCGACGCTGGTGCGCCAGGCGCTGCTGGACGCCGTGAAAAAACTGAGCCCTGCCGTACAGTGGCGTAACCCAGTGATGTTTATCGTCTGGATCGGCAGCCTGCTGACCACCCTGCTCGCTATCGCCATGGCCAGCGGGCATATCGCCGGCAGCGCCGGTTTTACCGCCGCCATTAGTCTCTGGCTGTGGTTCACCGTCCTGTTCGCCAATTTCGCCGAAGCGATGGCCGAAGGCCGCAGTAAAGCGCAGGCCAACAGCTTGAAGGGGGTCAAAAAGACCGCCTTTGCCCGTAAGCTGCGCGCGCCGCAGCACGATGCGCAAATTGACCACGTACCCGCTGAAGATCTGCGTAAAGGCGACGTGGTGCTGGTCGAAGCGGGGGATATTATTCCCTGCGACGGCGAGGTTATCGAAGGCGGCGCATCCGTGGATGAAAGCGCCATTACCGGCGAATCCGCGCCGGTTATCCGCGAATCCGGCGGCGACTTCGCCTCGGTGACCGGCGGGACGCGTATTCTCTCCGACTGGCTGGTGATCCGCTGCAGCGTCAACCCGGGCGAAACCTTCCTTGACCGGATGATCGCCATGGTTGAAGGCGCCCAGCGCCGCAAGACGCCGAACGAAATCGCCCTGACGATCCTGCTTATCGCCCTGACCCTGGTGTTCCTGCTGGCCACCGCCACCATCTGGCCCTTCTCCGCCTGGAGCGGTAACGCGGTCAGCGTGACGGTGCTGGTGGCGCTGCTGGTGTGCCTGATCCCGACCACTATCGGCGGCCTGCTGTCGGCTATCGGCGTCGCCGGGATGAGCCGCATGCTCGGCGCGAACGTGATTGCCACCAGCGGACGCGCGGTTGAAGCGGCGGGCGATGTCGACGTTCTACTGCTGGATAAAACCGGCACCATTACCCTCGGCAACCGCCAGGCTTCAGCGTTCCTGCCCGCGCAGGGCGTGGAAGAGAAAACCCTTGCCGATGCCGCCCAGCTCTCTTCGCTGGCCGACGAAACGCCGGAAGGCCGCAGCATCGTGGTGCTGGCAAAGCAGCGCTTTAATCTGCGCGAGCGCGATCTGCAATCGCTGCACGCCACCTTCGTGCCCTTTACCGCCCAGACCCGGATGAGCGGGATTAACATCGACCAGCGGATGATCCGTAAAGGTTCCGTGGATGCCATTCGCCGCCACGTTGAGGCTAACGGCGGCCACTTCCCGGCCGATGTCGATAAACAGGTTGAAGACGTGGCGCGTCTTGGCGCCACGCCGCTGGTGGTCGCCGAAGGCGAGCGGGTGCTGGGGATTATTTCGCTGAAAGATATCGTCAAAGGCGGCATCAAAGAGCGTTTTGCCCAGCTGCGTAAAATGGGGATTAAAACGGTGATGATCACCGGAGATAACCGCCTGACCGCCGCCGCTATCGCCGCGGAAGCGGGCGTGGACGACTTTCTCGCCGAAGCGACGCCGGAAGCCAAGCTGGCGTTAATCCGCCAGTATCAGTCGGAAGGACGGCTGGTGGCGATGACCGGCGACGGTACCAACGACGCCCCGGCGCTGGCGCAGGCCGACGTCGCGGTGGCGATGAACTCCGGTACCCAGGCGGCGAAAGAGGCGGGTAACATGGTGGACCTCGACTCCAACCCCACCAAACTGATCGAGGTCGTGCACATCGGTAAACAGATGCTGATGACCCGCGGTTCATTAACCACCTTCAGTATCGCCAATGACGTGGCGAAGTACTTTGCCATCATTCCGGCCGCCTTTGCCGCGGTCTATCCGCCGCTGGCGATGCTTAACGTGATGCATCTGCACTCGCCCTCTTCGGCGATCCTGAGCGCGGTGATTTTTAATGCGCTGATTATCATCTTCCTGATCCCGCTGGCGCTGAAGGGGGTGAGCTATAAGCCGCTGACGGCCTCGGCGATGCTGCGCCGCAACCTGTGGGTCTATGGCCTGGGCGGACTGCTGGTGCCGTTTATCGGTATCAAAGCGATCGACCTGTTACTGACCCTGACCGGGCTGATGTGAGGAAAAAACCATGTCATTGATTCGTCCTGCTGTTGTGCTGTTTATTCTGTTAACGCTGCTCACCGGCGGCGTCTATCCGCTATTAACCACCGCGCTAGGACAGTGGTGGTTCCCGCAGCAGGCCAACGGCTCGCTGCTGAGGATTGACGGCGAAGTGCGCGGTTCCAGCCTTATCGGGCAGAACTTTACCGCGCCGGGCTATTTCCAGGGTCGCCCATCCGCCACGGCGGAGATGCCGGATAATCCGCTGGCATCCGGCGGCAGCAACCTCGCCGCCAGCAATCCGGCGCTGGATAAAGCCATCAGCGAACGAGTGCAGACCCTGCGCGTCGCCAACCCGGACGCCACGTCCAGGGTTCCGGTGGAGCTGGTCACCGCTTCGGCGAGCGGACTGGATTACAGCCTGACCCCGGCCGCCGCCCTGTGGCAGGCGCCGCGCGTCGCCAAAGCCCGGCAGCTGAGCGTGGAGCAGGTCACGCAGCTGGTCAACGAGGCAACGCAAAAACCGTTGCTCAGCTTTCTCGGCCAACCTGTGGTAAATATACTGCAGCTGAATATGTCGCTGGATGCCCTGAAGGATAAGTGAAATGAGTGACGAGCCGCTGCGTCCGGACCCCGATCGCCTGCTGCAACACACCGCCGCCCCGCATCGCGGTAAGTTAAAGGTTTTTTTCGGCGCCTGCGCGGGGGTGGGGAAAACCTGGGCGATGCTGGCGGAAGCGCAGCGGCTGCGCGCCCAGGGGCTGGATATTCTGATTGGCGTGGCGGAAACCCACGGGCGTAAAGAGACGGCGGCGATGCTTGAGGGGCTCTGCACCCTGCCCCAGCGCCGCCTCTCCCACCGCGGGCGCTACGTTAAAGAGTTTGACCTTGACGGCGCCCTGGCCCGCCGCCCGGCGCTGATCCTCGTCGATGAGCTGGCGCACAGCAACGCGCCCGGCTCCCGTCATCCTAAACGCTGGCAGGACGTCGAAGAGCTGTTGGAAGCCGGTATCGACGTGTTTACCACCGTTAACGTCCAGCACCTCGAGAGCCTGAACGACGTCGTCAGCGGCATCACCGGCGTGCAGGTCCGTGAAACCGTCCCCGATCCGTTCTTCGACGCCGCCGACGATGTGGTACTGGTCGACCTGCCTCCCGACGATCTCCGCCAGCGGCTCAATGAAGGGAAAGTCTATATCGGCGGCCAGGCCGAGCGGGCTATTGAGAACTTCTTTCGCAAGGGCAACCTGATCGCCCTGCGCGAGCTGGCGCTGCGCCGTACCGCCGATCGGGTCGATGAGCAAATGCGCGCCTGGCGCGATCGTCAGGGACAGGAAAAAATCTGGCACACCCGCGACGCCATTTTGCTCTGCATCGGCCACAACACCGGCAGCGAAAAGCTGGTTCGCGCCGCCGCCCGCCTCGCGGCCAGGCTGGGGAGCGTCTGGCATGCGGTGTATGTGGAAACCCCCTCTCTGCATCGCCTGCCGGAAGCGAAACGGCGGGCGATCCTCGCCGCGCTCAGGCTGGCTCAGGAACTGGGGGCGGAAACCGCGACCCTCGCCGATCCTTCTGAAGAGCGGGCCGTTCTGCACTACGCCCGCGAGCATAACCTCGGCAAGATAGTGATTGGCCGCCAGCAAAAAAGGCGCTGGTGGGACCGCAGCGGCTTCGCCGATCGGCTGGCCCGCCACGCGCCGGACCTCGATCTGGTCGTGATCGCGCTGGATGAAAAAGCCGCCCCCCTGCCCGCTCGCGCCAGCGATGGCCGGACCGCAATGGAAAAATGGCGTTTGCAGCTCCAGGGATGCGTCGTTGCCATCGCCCTGTGCGCGGTGATAACCGTCGTCGCCATGCAGTGGCTGATGGCTTTTGAAGCCGCCAACCTGGTGATGCTGTATCTGCTGGGCGTGGTAATTATCGCCCTGTTGTATGGACGCTGGCCGTCGGTGCTGGCGACGGTGATTAACGTGGTCAGCTTTGACCTGTTTTTTGTCGCGCCGCGCGGTACGCTGGCGGTTTCCGATGTGCAGTATCTACTGACCTTTAGCGTGATGCTCACCGTCGGGCTGCTTATCGGCAACCTCACCGCCGGCGTACGCTACCAGGCGCGGGTGGCGCGCTATCGCGAACAGCGCACCCGGCATCTGTACGAAATGTCAAAAGCGCTGGCGGTGGGCCGCAGCCGTGAGGATGTCGCCGCCACCAGCGAGCGCTTTATCGCCTCGACGTTTCAGGCGCGCAGCCAGCTGCTGCTGCCCGATGAAACGAACCGGCTCTCTCCGCTGACTCCGCAAACGGCGGCCATCACCTGGGATGACGCCATTGCCCGCTGGAGCTTCGATAAAGGGCAGCCCGCCGGGGCGGGTACCGATACGCTACCCGGCGTGCCGTACCAAATCCTGCCGCTGAAAAGCGCCGCCCGCACCTGGGGGCTGCTGGTCGTGGAACCAGCCAACCTCCGCCAGCTGATGATCCCCGAACAGCAGCGCCTGCTGGAAACCTTCACCCTGCTGGTCGCCAGCGCGCTGGAGAGACTGACGCTTACCGCCAGCGAAGAGCAGGCGCGGCTGAACAGCGAACGGGAAAGCCTGCGTAACTCGCTGCTGGCAGCGCTGTCCCACGATCTGCGGACGCCGTTAACGGTGCTGTTCGGCCAGGCTGAAATCCTGACGCTCGATCTCGCCAGCGAAGGGTCGAAACACGCGCCGCAGGCCAATGAGATTCGTCAGCACGTGTTGAACACCACCCGGCTGGTAAATAATCTCCTCGATATGGCGCGGATCCAGTCCGGCGGCTTTAATTTGCATAAAGAGTGGCTAACTCTGGAAGAGGTGGTCGGTAGCGCGCTGCGTATGCTGGAGCCGGGGCTCGGCGGCCGGCATATTCAGCTCGCGCTGCCGGACCCGCTGCTGCTGGTTCACGTCGACGGGCCGCTATTTGAACGGGTACTGATTAATCTGCTGGAAAATGCGGTGAAGTACGCGGGAACAGAGGCGCACATCGGCATTACCGCGTACGTCGACCCGCACAATTTACTGCTTGAGGTTTGGGATAACGGACCGGGTATTCCTGCCGGCCAGGAACAGGCTATCTTTGATAAATTCGCCCGCGGGAATAAAGAGTCGGCGATCCCCGGCGTCGGTCTGGGCCTGGCGATTTGCCAGGCGATCGTTGAGGTGCACGGCGGAACGATTAGCGCCGCGACGCGCCCGCAAGGCGGCGCCTGTTTCCGTGTTACACTGCCGAGAGAAGCGCCCCCTGAACTGGAAGATTTAGCCGAGGAAATGTGATTAACGTTTTGATCATCGAAGATGAGCATGCTATCCGCCGCTTTCTGAGCACCGCGCTGGAAGCCGACGGCATGCGCGTATTTGAAGCGGAAACGCTGCAGCGCGGGCTGATTGAAGCCGCGACCCGCAAGCCGGATTTAACCATTCTCGATCTTGGCCTGCCCGATGGTGACGGCAACGCGTTTATCCGTGAGGTTCGCCAGTGGAGCCAGATGCCGATTATCGTCCTCTCTGCGCGCACCGAGGAGCAGGACAAAATCGCCGCGCTTGACGCCGGCGCCGATGATTATCTCAGCAAACCCTTTGGTATCGGTGAACTGCAGGCGCGGCTGAGGGTGGCAATGCGCCGCCATGCCGGCGCCCAGGCCGATGAGCCGCTGGTGCGTTTTGCCGATGTCGAAGTCGATATCCCCGCCCGCCGCATCGTGCGCGGCGACGAAGAGATCCACCTGACGCCCATTGAATTTCGCCTGCTGGTGGTACTGCTGAATAATCCCGGCAAAGTGCTGACCCAGCGGCAGTTGCTCAACCAGGTCTGGGGGCCGAACGCGGTGGAACACAGCCACTATCTGCGGATCTATATGGGACATCTGCGACAGAAGCTGGAGGCCGACCCGGCGCGCCCGCAGCATCTGCTGACCGAAACCGGGATCGGCTATCGGTTTATGCCCTAGCAGTCAGGCCCTGCGACATCGCCAAAGGGTGACGACTTTTGCCGCCTCTGAAACCAGCAGGAACCCAATATAAAACGCGCTCCCCTTAAACTCCATCTCGCGCAGCATCCAGAACACCAGCGAAAGCGAAGGTAGCATGAAGATCAGACGCAACGGCGTCTGCGCATACGCCAGCCACAGCGCATAGCGACTGTGTCGCCAGAAGAGAATCATCGAGACGGGAATAGTGATAATCAATATGGCATTAAGCGGATATAGCCAGGCTGCCGCGGAACCGTAGCTTTGCACAAGCTGTAGATAAGCGAGGATATCGCTGTAGAAAGGCACTCGCTGATGGTAGACATTCCAGACAATAAACTGGAGGAGATAGAACAGATCCATCCCACCCCAGAACCAAAAAACGTTTTTTCGTTCCAGTTTCATCGCTATCCCTGCGAAAAAATCAGGCCCTGAAAAGGGCCTGATTATCATGATGTCAATTACGCGTTTTTCAGCACTTCGCTGACAATCTCCACCGCTTCTTTCTCAATCTGCTGACGATGTTCAGCGCCGAGGAAGCTTTCGCAGTAGATTTTATAGGCGTCTTCGGTTCCTGACGGACGCGCGGCGAACCAGCCGTTGTCGGTCATCACCTTCAGGCCGCCAATCGCCGCCCCGTTACCCGGCGCCGCGGTCAGACGCGCGGTAATCGGGTCGCCCGCCAGGGTGCTGGCGCTGACCATTTCCGGAGAGAGCTTAGACAGCGCCGCTTTCTGGGCAGAGGTCGCGGAAGCCTGCAGACGGTTGTAGCTCGGCGCGCCGAAGCGCTCTGCCAGCTCGTCGTAGTGCTGCTGCGGGTTTTTCCCGGTGACCGCGGTGATTTCCGCCGCCAGCAGGCACATGATGATGCCGTCTTTGTCGGTAGACCACGGGGTGCCGTCAAAGCGCAGGAACGAAGCCCCCGCGCTCTCTTCACCGCCGAAGCCGAAGCTGCCGTCAAACAGACCATCAACAAACCACTTAAAGCCGACCGGCACTTCCACCAGCTTACGACCGAGGTCGTTAACCACACGGTCAATCATCGCCGAGGAGACCAGGGTTTTACCCACAGCGACATCTTTGCCCCACTGCGGGCGATGCTGGAACAGGTAGTTAATCGCCACCGCCAGATAGTGGTTCGGGTTCATCAACCCGGCCGGCGTGACGATACCGTGACGGTCGTAATCCGGGTCATTCGCGAAGGCCAGGTCAAATTTGTCGCGCAGCGCCAGCAGGCCCGCCATCGCGCACTCGGAGGAACAGTCCATACGGATTGCGCCGTCTTTATCGAGATGCATAAAGCGGAAGGTCTGATCGACGTGGTCGTTGACGATGGTCAGATTGAGGTTGTAATGCTCAGCGATACGCTTCCAGTATTCGATACCGGAGCCGCCCAGCGGGTCGACGCCGAGGGTCAATCCGGCTTTCTGGATCGCCGCCATATCGACGATATCCGCCAGCCCTTCAATAAACGGCTGCACCAGATCCTGTTCTTTAACGTGGCCGGAGGCCAGCGCCGCGTCAAGAGAAATACGCTTGACGCCCTGCAGACCGGCAGCCAGCAGTTCATTGGCGCGATTTTCGACAACCTTGGTCACGTTGGTATCAGCCGGGCCGCCGTTTGGCGGATTGTACTTGATACCACCGTCTTCCGGCGGGTTGTGGGACGGCGTGATCACAATACCGTCAGCCAGCGGACCGCCCTTTTTGTTATGCACCAGAATCGCATTAGAAATCGCCGGCGTCGGGGTGAAACCGTTGTTTTCCTGAACGATGACGTCAACGCCGTTCGCCGCCAGCACTTCCAGTACGGAAATGAAGGCCGGTTCGGAGAGTGCATGAGTGTCCTTCCCGACGTAGCATGGGCCGGCGATCCCGTTCTTCGCGCGGTCTTCCGCAATTGCCTGAGCAATCGCCAGAATATGCTGCTCGTTGAAGTTGTGGCGCGCCGCGCTGCCGCGGTGACCGGAGGTGCCAAACTTCACCGCATGTTCCGCGTTGCCGACTTCCGGCTTCAGCACATAGTACTGGGCAGTCAGCTGGGCGACGTTAATCAAATCACTCTGTTGCGCAGGTTGACCCGCGCGCTTATCGATTGCCATTGCCTGATCCTTCTGGTGCAAAAGTTAATTAACTAGATCGTACCGCAAACCTTTTCGATCAATTCCGCAGGGAACTGCATAGACTGCATGATATGTTCGATCATGCTGCATTTGCGACCGGTATTGGTATTTGTAATGACCCACCACGGCGTGCCCGGAACCTGCTTAGGTTTCGTCTGATTACCGTTTTTCTGCAGCGTGCGCTCATCCTCAGCGAAATAAACGCGAGTGCGGCCGTGGAGGGACTCGGTCGCCTCCGCGAACGCTTTGCTGTCTAAGGAGTAGAGGGTAGTCAGAACCAGCATGAAACGGTTTACCGCGCGCTTTTGATCAGCGTACTCATCAGATAACAGCAGCTCACGCATCGCGCGGACTTTATCCTTCAGAGGATTAGCGGGCTTCACTTCAGCGACAGGCGTTGGCGCAGGGGCCGGAGCGGCTTTCGCTACCGGCGCGACAGGCTGGGAAACGGCGGAAAACTTCAACATACGCCGTAAAATGTCGGATGCGCTCTCGCCAATATGCTTGGTGTGGCTGGCAATATAGCTATAGAGTTCATCATCAACTTCAATTGTTTTCATCTTAATCCAGTGCGATATCTTT
>OJWP01000204.1_pt1 | contig 21711 bp, 18 predicted proteins | sample 1600341 | NCBI WGS metagenome assembly OJWP01 (sample SAMN04436651, study PRJEB24849) | human gut metagenome | biome: human gut; feature: NICU; material: stool | host: Homo sapiens | place: USA: Saint Louis, MO | collected 2010-03-24
TGCTGGTGGGGATGGCGGAGCTGACCGCCGCCGGCATCTATATGCAGTACTGGCTGCCGGACGTGCCGACGTGGATCTGGGCCGCCGCTTTCTTCCTCATTATCAACGCCGTGAACCTCGTAAACGTTCGCCTTTACGGCGAAGCGGAGTTCTGGTTCGCGCTGATTAAGGTGCTGGCGATTATCGGCATGATTGGCTTTGGCCTGTGGATGCTGTTCGGCGGCCACGGCGGAAGTAAAGCGGGAATCGATAACCTGTGGAAACACGGCGGTTTCTTCGCCACCGGCTGGCACGGCCTGATTATGTCGCTGGCGGTCATTATGTTCTCCTTCGGCGGACTGGAGCTTATTGGCATTACTGCCGCAGAAGCGCAGAACCCGGAAAAGAGCATCCCGAAAGCGGTTAACCAAGTGGTATACCGTATTCTGTTGTTTTATATCGGTTCGCTGGTGGTTCTGCTGGCGCTCTATCCGTGGGTGGAAATCCAATCCGACAGCAGCCCGTTCGTAATGATCTTCCATAATCTTGACAGCAACGTGGTGGCTTCTGCGCTGAACTTTGTGATTCTGGTGGCTTCATTGTCGGTTTATAACAGCGGCGTGTACTCCAACAGCCGGATGCTGTTTGGACTGTCGGTGCAGGGCAACGCGCCGAAGTTTCTCGCCCGCGTCAGCAAGCGCGGCGTGCCGGTCAACTCCCTGCTGCTTTCCGGGATTATTACCTCCCTGGTGGTGGTGCTTAACTATCTGCTGCCGCAGAAAGCCCTCGGCCTGCTGATGGCGCTGGTGGTGGCGACGCTGCTGTTGAACTGGATCATGATCTGCCTGGCGCACCTGAAATTCCGCGCCGCCCAACGGCGCAAGGGGCGCGAGCCGAAGTTTAAAGCTCTGCTGTCGCCCGCCAGTAACTATATCTGTATCGCCTTTCTGGCGCTGATCCTGGTGCTGATGTGCACCACCGACGGGATGCGTCTGTCGGCGATTCTGCTGCCGGTGTGGATCCTGTTCCTGTTTGCGGCCTTTAAAACCCTGCGCCGGACGGCGTAGCGCGCGATCGCCCCGCCGTCCGGCGGGGTATCTTCCACTTTTATTGTGATCTTCTTCGCGCTTAGCGTATTTTGCTCGCGATCTTCTTTTTGTAATCGATTACTTTTTATTTGAGCGTATTTGTAATCGATTACTTTTTTGAGGGCGGTCGAAATGGTCACAACAACCGAAGGTCGTGAAAGTCCCCGCGTAGCCCACCGTTTTCTGGTGCCGCGGCTGTCGTTAATGATGTTTATGCAGTTCTTTATCTGGGGTAGCTGGTCGGTGACGCTGGGGCTGGTGATGACCCGCTATGAGATGTCGCTGCTGATCGGCGATGCTTTCTCCGCCGGGCCGATTGCGTCTATTCTCTCGCCGTTTGTGCTGGGCATGCTGGTCGATCGTTTTTTCGCTTCGCAGAAGGTGATGGCGGTGATGCATCTGGCCGGCGCGGTGATTCTATGGTTTGTCCCGCAGGCGCTGGTGGCGCAAAACGGCGCGCTGCTGATTGGCCTGCTGTTCGGCTATACCCTGTGCTATATGCCGACGCTGGCGCTGACCAACAATATCGCTTTCCATAGCCTGGCGAACGTCGATAAAACCTTCCCGGTGGTGCGCGTCTTCGGCACCATCGGCTGGATCATCGCCGGTATCTTTATCGGCGTGACGGGGATTTCCGATACCACAGGAATTTTCTCTGTTGCGGCGCTCTGTTCGGTGGCGCTGGCCGTTTATAGCCTGACGCTGCCGCACACGCCGGCTCCGGCGAAAGGGACCCCGGTCCAGTTTCGCGACCTGCTGTGCGCCGACGCCTTCGCGCTGCTGAAAACGCGCCACTTCCTGATTTTCTCCCTCTGCGCGACGCTGATTTCGATTCCGCTGGGGACCTACTACGCCTACACCGCGTCTTATCTTGCGGATGCCGGTATCGCGGACGTCAGCACCGCAATGTCTTTCGGTCAGATGTCAGAAATCTTCTTTATGCTGGTGATCCCGCTGCTGTTCCGCCGTCTCGGAGTGAAATACATGCTGCTGATCGGCATGGCGGCGTGGTTTGTACGCTATGCCTTCTTTGCGCTGGGCGTCAGCGAAGAGGGACGGTTCCTGCTTTATCTCGGCATCCTGCTGCACGGCGTCTGCTACGACTTTTTCTTTGTTGTCGGCTTTATCTATACCGATCGCGTGGCCGGTGAAAAGGTGAAGGGCCAGGCGCAGAGCATGATTGTGATGTTCACCTACGGTATTGGCATGCTGCTGGGATCGCAGATTTCCGGCGCGCTGTATAACCACCTGGTGGCAGGCCAGAGCGTACCGCAGGCGTGGGTCGCCTTCTGGTGGATCCCGGCGGTGGCCGCAGCGGTCATCGCCCTGATTTTCCTTTTCTCTTTCCAGTACAACGAGAAAGAGCCGCGTTAATTTTTCAGGAGGTGGTATGAAAACAATCAAGGGGCCGGGCATTTTTCTGGCGCAGTTTATCGGTTCGCAGGCGCCGTTTAATACCCTGGAGGGCCTGGCGCTGTGGGCTGCCGGTTTGGGCTATCAGGCATTACAGATCCCCTGCAACCATCCGGCGATTTTCGATGTTGAACGCGCCGCCGCCAGCCAGACCTACTGCGATGAGGTGAGCGGCAAGCTGGCGGAGCATGGCCTGGCGATCGGCGAGCTGTCCACCCATCTTGAGGGTCAACTGGTGGCCGTTCACCCGGCTTATGATACGGCCTTTGACGCCTTTGCGCCCGCCGCGCTGCGCGGTAACCCGCAGGCGCGCCAGCAGTGGGCGGTAGAGAAAGTGCGCCAGGCGGCGGTGGCCTCTGCGCGTCTGGGGCTGAAAGCGCATGCCACCTTTTCCGGGGCGCTGGCGTGGCCTTATTTTTATCCGTGGCCGCCGCATAATCAGCCGCTTCTCGATGAGGCCTTTGATGAGCTGGCCCGGCGCTGGCGACCGCTGCTGGACGTTTTCGACGAACAGGGCGTGGATCTCTGCTACGAAATCCATCCCGGCGAAGATCTGCATGATGGCGTCACCTTTGAGCGTTTTCTGCAGCGCCTCGATAACCACCCGCGCTGCAACATACTCTATGATCCCAGCCACCTTCATCTTCAGCAGATGGATTACCTGGCCTTTATCGATATCTACCACGCGCGAATCAAAGCGTTTCATGTCAAAGACGCCGAATTCCGCCGCGACGGGCGCAGCGGGGTCTACGGCGGCTATCAGAACTGGCCGCAGCGGGCGGGGCGCTTTCGTTCGCTGGGCGACGGGCAGATCGATTTCAAAACGATTTTCAGCAAGCTCACCGAGTATGATTTTGACGGCTGGGCGGTGCTGGAGTGGGAGTGCTGCCTGAAGGACGCGGAGGTTGGCGCGCGCGAAGGCAGCGAGTTTATCCGCCGCCATATCATCCCGGTCTCCGGGCGTGCGTTTGATGATTTCGCCGCGGGCAAGGAGGGGAGAGAATGATCCAGGTCGGCATTATTGGTTCCGGGTTTATCGGGCCGGCGCACCTGGAGGCGCTGCGCCGGGTGGGGGATATCGAGGTGGTGGCGCTGTGCGACGGTAGCCTCGAGATGGCGCAGCAGAAGGCGCGTCAGCTCAACGTGGCGCACGCCTACGGCAGCGTCGAGGCGCTGCTGGCCCACCCCGGATTGCAGGTGGTGCATAACTGTACGCCGAACCACCTGCACGCGCGGATTAACCGCCAGATCCTCTCCGCCGGTCTGCACGTTTTTTCAGAAAAACCGCTCTGCATGACCGCGGAAGAAGCGCGTGAGCTGGTGGCGCTGGCGGAGGATGCCGGCGTGGTCCACGGGGTTAGCTTTGTCTATCGCCAGTTCGCCATGGTGCAGCAGGCGGCGGCGATGGTGCGCAACGGCGACGTCGGGAGGCTGTTTGCGGCGCATGGCAGCTATTTGCAGGACTGGATGCTGCTGGAAACCGACTATAACTGGCGGGTTGATTCAGCGCAGGGCGGCGCCTCGCGGGCGGTGGCCGACATTGGCTCCCACTGGTGCGATACGGTGCAGTTTATGACCGGTCGCCGCATTGTCGAGGTGATGGCGGATCTCTCTATCGTCTGGCCGACGCGTAAGGCGCCCGTCGCCGGGGATGCGACCTTTAGCCAGCATCGCGATAATGGCGCGTATGAGGCGCGGCCCGTCGACACCGAAGATTTGGGGTCGGTACTGTTCCGTTTTGATGACGGCAGTAAGGGCTGTTTTACCGTTTCGCAGGTCAGTGCCGGGAGAAAAAATGGCCTGACGGTAGAGATCAACGGCAGTAACTGTTCGCTGGCATGGGAGCAGGAGGTGCCGCAGCGGCTGTGGGTAGGTCATCGCCAGCAGCCAAACCAGCTGCTGAGCGACGATCCGAGCCTGATGCTCGGCGAGGCCGCCGTCAGCGCCCATTTCCCCGGCGGGCATAACGAAGGCTGGCCCGATGCGTTTAAAAATATGATGCTGAGCTTTTATCAGGCGGTGCGCGCCGGTGAGATGCCGCCGGCGTCGTCGCGGCGTTTCGCCTCGTTCTATGAGGGGGCGGACGTGATGTACATCGTTGATGCGATAGTGAAAAGCCATCAGCAGCAGCGCTGGGTGCAGGTGGAAAGATAAGCAGAAGGCGCGGTGCGCATTTCGCGCACCCGCTGTGTTATTTCACGCCAAAATAGCCGTCGAGATAGGTCCCGGCCAGTTCATTACCAAACAGCACGGCGTCTTTATTTTCCATCTCGTTGTCCCATTTATCGCTGGCGTTACCGTTGAACGCGTGCTGGGTTTTTGTGCCCTGCGCCACCTGCTGCCTGATGGCGTCGGCAGTACGGCGGGCGTCGCTTTCGCTCATCCCCGATTTTCTGTCCTGCTGGCCGCGGGCATAGATTTCAGTAAAGTTCGGCAGATTTAAGCGGTAGTTTTCCTGACGGTTAGTGGCGAAGTTACCGCCGACGAAATCGCTGCGGTGTGAAATAAAGTAGTAAGCGTGGCGTTCCGGTGAAGATTTTGAGGAGGTACAGCCGGAAAGGGCGGCGAGCGAACAGCCGAGCGCGATAAGCGCTATTTTGAGTTTCATTGATATCATCATCCATAATTATTAGAACAGGTATACCGATCATTCGGCGACAGAACAAAACGGTTAATTATAGATGTACGGTAGCACCTGAAGACCCATGAATCCAAGGGTCTTCAGGCAGCATTTTTTAGATCTGCGCCAGCCCGCCATCAACGTAGATTTCGGCGGCGTTAATAAAGCTCGCGTCGTCTGACGCCAGAAAAGCGACGGTTTTAGCGACCTCCTCGGGTTCGCCAATGCGGCCCAGCGGGACGTCGGCGGCCAGCATATCGAAGAGCCCCTGACGCTGCTCTTCTGCGACAAGTCCTCCCAGGCCGGGCGTACGGACGGGTCCCGGGCTGACCACATTCACGCGGATACCGCGATCCTTGAGATCCAGCGCCCATGAGCGTGCCAGATTACGCACGGCGGCCTTACTGGCGCTGTACACGCTGAAGTTCGCGGTGCCTTTCACCGCCGCGGTCGAGCCGGTAAGGATGATGGAAGCCCCCAGGGTCAACAGCGGCAAGGACTTCTGGACGGTGAACAGCACGCCGCGCACGTTGGTAGCGAAAATGCGATCGAAGTGCTCTTCCGTTATGGCGCCCAGCGGCATCATATCGCCGCCGCCCGCATTGGCAAAAAGCACATCCAGTCGCCCTGATTCGCTGGCAATGGTCGAAAACACCCTATCGAGGTCGCTTAATATCGAGGCATCGGCGCGGATCCCGCTGGCGGCGGGACCGATTAACGCGACCGCCGCATCAAGCTCTTCCTGACGGCGACCGGTGATATAGACCGTCGCTCCCTGCAAGGCCAGCTCCCGGGCTGATGCCAGGCCGATGCCCGAGGTGCCGCCGGTGACTAACGCGATTTTTGCCGAAAGTTTTTTACTCATGATGCACTTCCTTAACTAAAGTATGAATATGCCAATTGAGTCATCCACTTACCGTGACCACCTGGCGACTGAGTACGGGAGTCACTCTACCGTCAGCCACGGATGCAAAAAACGGAGTAATGTGAAAAACACTCTTCACGCCGGTGAATAATCAGCGACTGCTATCAGGAACAGCGAATAATGGATCGGTTTTCAGCCCTTAAAGTTTTTACGCGCGTTGTTGAAGCCAACAGCTTTACTCGGGCCGCAGACTCCCTGAATATGCCCAATGCCAGCCTTAGTAAAGCGATTCAACAGCTTGAATCGCATCTGGGCGTGTGCTTGCTACAGCGCACGACCCGGCGCATTACCGTCACGCCGGAAGGGCGCGAGTACTATGAAAAAGCGGTGCGGATTCTGAAAGAGCTGGATGAGGTGGATGCCTCATTTCGCGCTTCCCGCAATAAGCCAAAGGGCCATCTGCGCGTCGCGGTAGGCGGATCCACCGCTCGCGATGTGCTGATCCCGCTGTTAGCTGATTTTATGGCGACTTATCCGGATATCCGCATCGATCTGGCGGTCGCTGACAGCCCATCTGACCTTATCAGCGGCAATATTGACTGCGCGATCAGAGGCGGGCCGCTGGACGACTCGACGCTGATCGCGCGCAAAATCGGCGAAGCGACGATCGTGACCTGCGCCACGCCGGGCTATTTCAGGCTTTATGGTGTTCCCGCGTATCCCGATGAGCTGAAGAACGGACATCGGCTGGTCAGCTATTTATCTCCCGCCAGCGGAAGAGCCTTCCCGTTCCGCTTTCTGGCTAACGGCATCGCGCAAGAGATTAAAACGGAACATCACCTTGGCATAAATGAGAGCAACGCGCATATTGCGGCTGCGGAGGCTGGGCTGGGTATTGTGCAGACCTTCTCATATTCGCTGAGAAATGCGCTGGCGAACGGATTACTGGTGGAAATATTGAACAAATGGCGTCCGGCTCCTTATCCCTTTCACGTGGTTTATGCGCAGAATCGCCATGTCACTTCCCGGCTGCGCGTATTTATCGACTGGCTGGCGGAGACATTCCCGGCGGCGGTGAATGGGTCATTGCCCACAAGAAGCAAAGAATGATGATAGCCTGCGAATTTTATGTATTGCGTGATGATAAATTTAGTCACAAAAAAATATTATGCTCGCTTCGACTAAGGAAATCAGGTCAGATATGTTTTGATATATAGAATATGATATAGTTAAATTATAGGAGATTCTATTAAAATATTTAATAAGATCTGTTAACGTTATTTCCCCTAAGGTATGGAAGTATAAATTAGTCTTTTGTTTTCTATGCTTATAGTAAATATAATAGCAGCAGGAATTTTTGTTTATAGTATGTTTGATATTCCGTCTGTATCTTTTCGAAAATATTTTTAGCCACTCAAGAGGTAAGCGTAATGCCGGCAGGTGACCATGAGATTAAATGTATGGCGTGTGGTTTAAACTGCCCTATTGAAGCAGAAGATAAAATTGAACGTTCGCATTGTGGAGAGAGGAAATTTTCTGTATGGCCAGATAAAAACTATTTTTTCAAACGTGCGGTAAATGATCTTGTATTTCGTGAAATTACCTGTTTCCTGCCTGAAGGAATGGTGGTAGTGGATTTCTCTCTCGACAATATTTTGTATTTTCTGCATGAGGGATGGGCTGAAAAATTGCAGGAGACCGGGCTGAAAGTTATTTTGCTCGCGGATAAGAGCATGCTACCCATGGCTAATTTTTGGATGTTGCGTTCCGGATTATTATGGTCGGTGGTAGAGGTCAACGATGGCTTAACCAGCTTAATCAAGAAAATAAAACGCATCATGCTGGGGCGAAATCTTCGCTGCCGGCGCACACCGTCGTTGACAGAGCATGAAATGAAGACGCTGCGCCTGCTGGCAGATGGGCACTCCAGTCAGGATATCGCCCGCATCATGGCGTGCGATACCCGCAGCGTCTACCGCTTTCAATACTCTTTATGCAAAAAGTTTGGCGGGCTCAACCGCCTGCGCGAGCTGCGCTTCAGGCATAATATCCCCGCTCTGGATTAGCGGCGGTTAGCCCGGCGAATTCATAAAACAGCCCTTTCCTAACTGATGATAGCGGCCTAATGCGACAATGTATTTCCTGTTGCTAGTCTTCGCCTCGGGGCCTGTCCAGCTCTCCCCTGGCAGCATATAAAATTGCGTTGAACTTTCATCGTCACCATCGCAGCCTTTCTGCAGAATGACTCTAAAATAGGTATTGCCAGTATTTTTAATGGTGCCTGTGGCTTCATTAATTTCATATTGGAATCGCGTCTTACGCGGGCGCACGATGAGAATTGTGCTCATCGATACCGAAGGGACAACATTCAGTTTTTTCTGATCCTGACGCCAGGGGAAAACCGTGACGGGCGTCTCCTTAAAGATCACCCGATAATAGCGCTCAACGTCATCTTTAGGCCCACGGTAATAGAGCTTAAAATATTCCTGACCTTTGGCCTGCACGGTGAACTGCAGCGGCGACCAGACCAGATCTTTATCCTGACCGGGCACCGGTCGCTCATTACCGTTGCCCGGCCGGGAGATTTTGTAAGCCGAAATGGTATATAAGTTAGTGCTTTTTGTATCGTTGACCAGCGGCCGGGAGATAAAATCTTTGCTGGCATCCATATCATAAATGATGGAATCAAAGTACACCGCGGAAGCGGGCTGAATACACAGCCCGCATAATCCGATGACAAGGATTTTTTGCATCACACCCCCCGGTCCACGCCGACCCACGTGGCGGTCACTTTTACATCGCCGGTGGCGCTGACGGTCCCCATCCAGTCATGACCATTGGTGGTGAATTGTGAATGTGGGTCATCCATCGGAAACAGCAGTTTCAGCGTGGTGGTAAAAAAGAAACCATCGTTGACGTTGGCGTTCCAGGCCGTCTGTACCCAAACGGCGTTGGTCATATCGACAGGAGCTTCGCCGCAGCTGTTGCGGACTTTTACCGCTTTACCGGTAGCGGACGTCCATTCGAGGTAGGCCGGGACCGGTACTTTTAGCGTCTCGTCCGCTGAGGTAAACAGGCAGAACGGCAAGCCATACATGTTGACGGAGTCGCCAATCACCTGGGCGGTAATACTGTCGGCCTGACGCGACGCGGAGGTGGTGACTTTATACTCAAAGGTGATGGGCTCTTCGCTACCGATTTTGCCGGATGCTTTGGGATGAGAAGTCCCGTCGCTGGCGACAATGCTAATCCCGTATTCCCGTGGGATGATGTTAATTAATGTTGATGGCGTGAACTGATAATAACCCGATTGTGGCGTGACGGAGTTATCAAAATAGAAGGTAAACAGAGCATCCTTGTTGGTTAAATCCGTTCCTGCCTTGAGGACTTTTTGGAAAAAGGCGTTGGACAGGAATACGTAAACGTACTCGCCTGACGGTTTGAAAACCTTGTTATAGGTGCTGACCGTACCAAAATTGGTCCAGCTTGCCCCATCACCGCTGTACTTTACGTCAGACGTAGAAGGAGAAAATCCCAGCATCGCCGTGTCGATCACCATCCGGAAATCCAGTAAGGTGGTGAGAGTTTTAGTCTCCTGAAAACTGTAAGACACCATTTTACAGATGATCCCCGAAGCACTCCCGACCACACCCATTTGACACAAATCAGAGCCGAGGTTAACGCTTGGCGTGCCATCGCTGGCAATCCACACTTCTGCCAGAGCACCGGTACTGTTTAACTTCAGATGCGAGACCTTTTCGAGGTTGAACGTGTAGTAGCGCCATGTTCCCCCGCTGGGGAGGTCTTTACAGCGAACGCCGGAGGCAAAGTCATAATCGGTATTGGAATTCATGTAGCAAAGATTAAGCTGCAAAGAATCGATGGTCCCCACCGGCCGATCGCGAAAATACTCATAGGCCGACTGGCTCAGCGCTCCGGCGCCGTAATAACCGTTTGCTACGGTGTTGCCGGACATCGCATGATAGTAGCCGTCTTTATCGATGACATCGGGAGAAATATAGCCAGACGCCGGGCAGCTTGAGCCCGTAGACATGCAGCGGATCCCGAGAAACGGCTGGTTAATGGGCGAATTCTCGATCCACAGGTCGAAGTAGCGGTTGGCGTAAGCCCAGCCGATGTAGGTTATATATCCCAGGCTACGCTGGTTAGTCGGATATTTTGTCCAGACGTTGGCTCCGGTGAAGCGCGGGTCGAGGGAGCTGGTGGTGATGAAATATTCGTCATCAACATCATTGTCGATAAACATATAGGAGTTGCTGCCGCTTCCGCTGTTACTGGGGGTGAGCGCCATAGCCGGCGCAGCCAGCAGCCAGCCGGCCAGCAGCATGATGCTCTGGGGTTTAATAGACATTCTTAACATCTCCAGTCACTGATGCCGTTTGTTGTTGGATCTCACAAGGAATCTCCCCGACCCATACGGCGCCTTTCGCTTCACTCAGATCCAGATCCACTTCGCAAATGCCGCCGAATTTATCCACCAGGGTAATCACTGGATAACGCTTATCGACGTCCATGGCGAACTCACCGAGTTCGTCGGTTCGGGTTTTACCAATGTGGTTATGAATATCGGCGTTGGCGTAGTAACCGCCGCGACGGTCTTTCACCCGGCCAAATACGGTGACCAGCTGTTTGACTTCCGGATTAATCACGCTGACGCTGCCCGGATAGAGCACGACTTTGCTGCGGCGGTCGGTCACGATGTCGACGCTGTCTTCTGAGTTTTTGTCGTTCATCAGCTCCACCTGATATTCCGCGTAGGGCGGAAGACTGATGAAGTTGCTTTTGCCGGTCAGCGGGTAGTTCTGGCCGTTGATCTGCGCCATCATCCTGCCTTTGCCGCTGAAGTTGGTGTTGACCACCAGGCCCGCGGTTTGCGTGCCTTTGCCGACATAGACATTTTTTTCCGTCCAGGCCACGCTGCCCTGCGAACTCAGGCTGTAGTTTGAACTGTGCTGCGATGAGCGGCTAACGGAGACGGTGCCAGCGTTATATTTGGTGTCATAGCTAACGTAACCATTAGCGGCGTAATCGTCGGAACGATAGCGGCTATCGTCATTTTTATTCTGTTTAATCTGCTTCGAAACCGATGCCCCAACCTGAGTAATGGCGCTGTTGTCAAAGCTTTTGCGCAGCGTGGCGTTCGCCAGCATGTTTCCGTTCTGGCTGGACACCCCGGTGCTGAGCCAGGTAGAGAAGGGGATAGAGACGTCAATATTGACGTACTTATCGCGCAGATTTTCATGGTTGTTGTACTGATAGTTCTGAATACCGGCGCGTAGCGTGACGGTTGCGTAGCGATTAGCTAACAGCGATTGATCGTAATCGACGTTGGTATAGGTGCTCCCGGTATATTTGTTATTGGTGCGGCTGACGCTCAGCGTACCGAGGAACGGCGCGATTTTGCGCAGGTTAGCGTTGGCGCCGACGGTCACGTAGTCGTTTTGCTGCATCGGTAGCGCGTTACCGATGGAACTGTACTGGCGCGACCCCCACAGGTTGCCATACCCGTCCGGTAAACTCATGTTGAAGGTGGAGGTACTCTGCCAGCTGCCGTCGGTAGCGAGCAGCCCCTGCTGGTTAAAGCTGAACGCGTTGTTGAAAATCACGTTCGCTTCCGTTTCATTGACGCCGTAATTGTCAAAACCGTAGAGCGTGGTTTTCAGATTCACGCCGGAAAGCCAGGGTTGGCTGGTTGCAGCGGCGACCCCGGCTATCCACGTATTCCGTGTGCCATAATTGATGTTGTATTTATGGCGATAGTCCATCTTGTTGTATTCGAGGCTGCCCGCGAAAGTTTGCCACGAGAGATCGCCGGTCACGCTCGATTTCCGGGCGAACGTTTTATTGATGTTCGCCGTCCGGCTGCTGACCACGCGCCCGTTAACGACCACCTGTATATCAACGTTGTAGATGCCAAACGGCAGGCGTGACGTATCGAGCTCGTAGCTACCCATCGAGAAGTTTTGAATGCTGAGCAGTTTGCCGTCACGATAAACGTGAACTTCGCCGGCGGCCGGCAGGAACACCGTTACGGGCACCAGAGCAAGCGTATTGTCCTGCGTTTGGGAACTGCTTTTATTGCCATAGCTGATGCCGTAAATGCGGCTGGAGTTCAGGGCGCTCATGCTGGCGATCGATTGCAGATTCCAGGTATCCACCATCCCCATTGCGAAGCGGCGTCCCTGATAGTCACGTTCGTACATCGAGCGATACAGTTTACCCTGTTGGTTGCCGGTACCAATCCCGTAGAGGGAACCGTTAAAATTCAGATGGTGCTCCCGCAGCGACCAGGTATTGTCCAGCGTCAGATAGCTGCTGGCGCTATCGGTATTCTCATATTTGTTGTAATAGCTCCCCATCGAGTAATTCAGCACGCTCGAGAGATTCTGAGCAGTGGATTCCCCAAGCATATTGGTACGCGGCAAAATAGCGGCCTGCATGGCTGCCCGGTTAACCGTCAGCTCAAGATAAAAGGAACGCGTATCGAGTGAGAGAGAGGCGTCTTTGTTGATATAAACGCGCTGACCGTCGCCGATGCTTTTGTCCTGCATGTCGTTGAGCAATGATTTTATCTGAGGTGATAATTCGGTTCGTTCCGGCAGATCGCTGAGCGCGATCTGGTTCAGGCGAAACTCATTATCCTTGATGGTAAGGATGGCATCAGCGATTTTTTGCTGGCTGCGTTGGGTACTATTATCGCCTTCATAACGAATAAAAACAGGGACCGACATGCCCTGATATAACGCGTTAGCAAATACCGAAGGAATAACATAGTTACTGACTTTAACTGGCGCTGTGGCATTAGCTGCCCAACCCTGGTTTACCGTAATCAATAACCCAGCGAACAACGTCCCTTTGACATAACCAAGATTATCCATAATATTACTCAGTTTACATTTATATATTGCTCACCGTGCCATATTCCAATTCGTGTTTTTTTGTTGGTGAGATCGGTATGCTTTATTTTTACGCTGATACCAGGCATGACATAATAGCGTTCACGACAGCCATTCCCCTCATCCTTCGCTTTATCACGACAGGGTCCGTAGGAGATAACGCGGAATGAAGCGTTACCGGTATTGGTTACCGTGTCATTATCGCGACGATAGTCAAATCTTTCTTCACGCGGCGCGACCACCAGAATCGTACCAATAATGGCCGAGGTCGTTGCCTCGCCCTGTTTTTTCTTTTTATTGGCTTCAAACTCGGTCACCGGCTCATCGGTCCAGGATATGCGATAATAACGTTCCTGGTTATCCTGAGGTCCTTTGTAAAAAAAACGAAAGTTCTCTTTAGCATTTCCAGGTAATATCAGACTGGCTGGTGTTGATAATAATTCCGATCTGCTCGCCATCGGGATAACCTTGCCGCCGGCCATCGGCGATGAGATACGCTCCACGCTGACGCTAACGTAACGTGCCGTATCGGTGGTATTAATGATTTCTTTTGCCAGCGTCGAGGCGTCCGGCCCCATTATTGAGGTGACGTCTCCGACATTAATGGCATGGGAGGAGGGCGTCACGGTGAATAAAAAGAGAGAGAGTAATAATGGATTCAGTTTCATGGCGCATCCTTATAAGGAGGCCGAAGCCTCCTTGTCATACCGGACAGGTGTTGGCTACACCTGATTAGATAGTCCATTCCGCATTGAACTGAACGCGAACGTCGCCGCTCCAGTAACCGTCGGTTAAATCTTTGAACTCAGCGGCGGTGCTGCCGTCAGAAGTCGCGGAGTCGATAGTGAAATCGAAGTTACCCTGAGTGCTGACGCGATCGGCGCCTGCGAAGGCGGTCGCGACTGCCAGCGCATCCAGACCCGCGGAGATGTTGTTGGCGGTATCAATCATCGTTACCGGGGTGGTTTTGTTCAGCGCGTTGCCGTTCCAGCTCACACCGACGGCCAGAGTAGAGGCGTCAGTGGTACGGCTCAGGGTGTTGCTGACGATTTGAGAGGTCAGCGTGAAGTCAGTCGCGCCAGACTGGCCCTAGATGGTGATGTCAAAAGCGCCTTTCTGGGCGTTAAACGCTTTAATCCCTTCAGCGTACTGGAAGTTCAGGGATTTCAGCGGAGTGACAACCAGCGCGCTGGTGACGTCTTTAGTTGCGCTAGCATCCCAGCTGGCAGTGGCGGAAGTGGTCACGTTAGCCATTGCACTGGTAGAGATAAGAGCCGCAGCCACAACACCCGCTAATACGATTTTTTTCATTTTAAATTTCCTGAGAATAATTAAGTTAGTTCCATTTATGGAGTTATTGCTACAAATACTGATAATGACTTTATCCAGATAGAATAATGTTTAACTTCCCTCTGCCTCCCATCTTATTCTGCAAGCTGAGCTTGATTGCGTAAATTCTCTTTTCTGCCATCTGCAATTCTTTTGCTATCTCTTTAACCGACTTCTCTGCGAGTAAATGATCGAGTACCAATACCTCTTGATCGCTAAGTTTTTGACGGTAACCTCGAGCATCTCTTTGACCGAGAAACGAAAGCTGTATTTTCTTTTCAATCTCATCTCGAGTATCGCCGGTATTGATAATCGAAATTATCTGCTGACAGCGGTGTTTCCAGTACAGCGCCAGCGGCTGCGCTAATCTGTCGGCAATCAAAATTACCCGCAAGCCTGTTTTGAGCAGATATTCAATCCATTTATTATTGGTGAATAATCTGATGTTGTAGCGAGAAAAATCAACAAAAATATATCCAGAATTAGAGAAGTTGTAGTGCTTGTTAATTAAAAAACAATGCACACCATTTTTTAAATAGATATTTTTATCAGGCCATACGCAATAGTGAGTTTCAGTGCAGTTAATCGATTTTATCGTAGGTCGTGGATAGATTTCGCACTGATACTGACAGCTTATGCAGTATACCTTCTCATATTTCTGCGGAAGCATATGTCGATTTATTTCCCTATATTGCCTTACCCTATCGTTCAATGATGTGGCTATATTATGGCTAGTTAATAAATGTGACAACTTTAATTTCTGGAGAGTTATATAGATGAAAAATGTGTAAATTCTTAAGTCCAAAAATTGTCTGGATTTATACTAACCTACTATTATGAATAAGAAAAATCTTAAGATACAGAATTTTATGTCGATCTCTCTTTAAGAATAATCCATAGTTACCAGGAATTTTCTCGCTGAATCGGGGAGAATTGGTTAAAAAAAAACAGCACAATAAGTCAAAAAAAACGCTATCTCATCGCTGTTTGTTAATTTTGTGTTTTTATTTTGTTTTATTTCGTGGAGGTTATTCTGTAATGCCCTTATTTTTGTAAGGGAAAGTTGCGATATTTTGGATTGTGGGGGAAAGGATTGTCTGGCGAAATATGATCTGGCGTACAAAATGGGGCGTTTTTAAGAGCTAAAACACGTCGCAGTTTGAAGGGAGGTGAATCAGCAGGATGTGCTAAATCTTAACCGGAAGATGCGGACAAATGTTTCTTGTGGAAGTGGGGCGCTTCAGCCTGAACTGGCTCTGCCTGCAGGCCGCCGCAACGCCACCGGAACGACGGCACCATGGATTTTGGCTTGCAGACAAATGAACCAAGACTTTCGATGCGCCCCGGGCGCTTACGCCTTTTTCAGCAGAGGAAGCAGGTGATTCTCGGTAAGAGGAGCAAGCTTAATATGCCGATCCTGGCCCGGCGTATACCAGATAACTTCTTCTATTTCTGCCGTCGGTGTAAAGCTCGCTCTGTTGGTTGCTATTTGAAAGATATCCGCAGAGAGCGTATGGCCCGGCTCGTTTGCCGCCGTATCGGTGAAGCGGCCTACCGGAACCAGTTCTTCAGGTGAGACGAGGAAGTTGAGCTCCTCTTCGAGCTCGCGGATCAGCGCCGCCTCCGAGGCTTCCCCGATTTCAGGCTTTCCCCCAGGCTGCATAAAGTATTCCGTCCCTCGTTTGCGTACTAAGAGACAGCGTCCTTGACCGTCGGTGATCATTGCCGCCGCGATGTGAATATTTTTTATGGTGTTCAAGAGATACCCCAGTTATATGCCGATGACGTTCAACGGCCAGCATACGTTTCGCCTCTCGCGAAACAACGCCGACGCTATCATGATAGCGACCTTAGCGTGCTAATCAATCCCGTCGATTCTTGCAAAACCTGCTGACGGCGCGGACGGCGCTCATTTATGATAGCCTGCGAAATATAACGTCTATGCGGGAAGTGCAGCCTCTATGTCAATTCAGAAAATCGCTCGTCTGGCGGGCGTCTCGGTGGCGACGGTATCGCGGGTATTGAATAACAGCGATACCGTGAAAGCGAAGAATCGCGAACGTGTGCTGCAGGCGATCAAAGAGAGTAACTACCAGCCGAATTTGCTGGCCCGCCAGCTGCGAACGGCCCGCAGCAATATGATTCTGGTGATGGTCTCGAATATCGCCAACCCCTTTTGCGCCGAAGTGGTCAAGGGTATTGAAGAAGAGGCGGAAAAGAACGGCTACCGGATTCTGCTGTGTAATTCCGGTTCGGATTTAGCCCGTTCCACCTCGGGCCTGCAGCTGCTTTCCGGCAAAATGGTCGACGGCATCATCACCATGAACGCGCTCTCCAGCCTGCCGGAACTGACCACCATGATCGGCGACGCGCCCTGGGTTCAGTGCGCGGAATACGCCGATAACGGCAGTATCTCCTGCGTCGGCATCAACGACGTCGACGCGGCGCAGGGCGCCGTTTCCCGGCTGGTCGACGGCGGGCGCAGACGCATTGCTTTAATCAACCACGATCTCAGCTACCGCTATTCCCGTCTGCGCGAGCGCGGCTATAAAAGCGTGCTGCACGTTCGCGAGCTGGACTATCAGCAGGTGATCTACGCCAGCGACTTAAGCGCCGCAGCCGGTACAAAGGCGATGGAGACGCTGCTGGCTCAGGAAGAGAAGCCGGATGCGGTGTTTGCGGTTTCCGATTCGCTGGCGGCGGGCGCGCTGCGGGCCATTGCGCAGGCCGGGCTGCGGGTACCGGAAGATATCGCGGTGGTCGGCTTTGATGGCACCGAACTCGCTGAAGTGGTATCGCCGCAGTTGACCACCGTGGAACAGCCTTCACGCGAAATTGGCCGTACCGCCGTGACGTTATTAATGAAAAGGATCGATAATCCCGACGCCGCGGTTGAGCGGGTGATGATGGACTGGCGCGTCATTTCCCGCGCCAGTGCCTGAGGATATTACTGAGTAAACGCGCCCGCCAGCGAACGAATATCGTTGCCGGTGGGGGACTGATGGATCCGCAAGCCGAATTCGTCAACCACCGCAAATACGTGGTCGAAAATATCCGCCTGGATGCTCTCATACTCTGCCCACACTACCGTGTTGGTGAAGCAATAGATCTCAATCGGCAAACCGTTGGCGTCCGGTGCCAGCTGGCGAACCATTAGCGTCATATCTTTGCGGATGCGCGGATGATTACGCAAATATTCCTGCAAATACGCGCGGAAGGTGCCGATATTGGTCATCTTGCGCTGATTCAATATCGATTGATCGGCGGCGTTCTGCTGGTTCCACAGGCTGATTTCCTGATGACGCGAATCCATATACGGCTTCAGCAGCCGGGCCTGAATTAAGCGCTGCTGCTCCTGTTCATCGAGAAAATGAATGCTGGTGGTATCGATATTCAGGCTGCGCTTAATGCGGCGGCCGCCGGAGGCCGACATACCGCTCCAGTTTTTAAACGAGTCGGAAACCAACGACCAGGTGGGAATGGTGGTGATGGTGTTATCCCAGTTGCGCACCTTCACCGTGGTCAGCCCGATGTCGATCACCGCGCCGTCGGCGCCATATTTCGGCATCTCCAGCCAGTCGCCGAGTTTGAGCATATCGTTGGCGGAGAGCTGGATCCCAGCGACCAGGCCGAGAATCGGGTCTTTGAACACCAGCATCAGTACCGCGGCCATCGCGCCGAGGCCGCTAATCAGAATCGCCGGCGACTGGCCAATCAGTAAGGAGATGACCAGAATGCCGACAATAATCGCGCAGACCAGCTTAATTCCCTGAAATATGCCTTTAAGCGGCAGCTGAGAGGCGGTGGCGAATTTCTGCGATAAATTGAACACCACGTCCAGCAGCGAGAAGAAGGACAGCATCGCGTAGATCATTACCCACAGCTGGGCGCAGGTGGTGAGGATTTCCGCCGCCTCGCTGCCTTTTTGCAGCCACAACACCGCCTGCACGTTGACGATAATCCCCTGTAGGGTGAAGGCCAGACGATGAAACAGTTTGTTCTGGGTAATAATTTGCAACCACAGGTGGCTGCTGGCCTGCGCCCGCTTTTCGAAGGTACGCAGCACCACTTTGTGCAGAATAAGGTGAACGACAATCGCCGTCAGAAAAATAATGCCGAAGATAATAATGAGTGAGGTCGTGGCGGTAATTTTGATGCCTAATGCGGCGATTTGCGATATTAATTCCTGCATAACGTCTCCTTTACATCCAGCGGTTATGATGACCGCTGGATGTCTATTATGCAAATTGCAGGTTACGCGGATGTGATTATGAGGTCGCGACCGCCGGGCGGACGTTAAGGTGGTGGCGTAGCCATAGCGCGATGGCGCCCAGAACCAGCATCATCACCACTTCCACCGCGAGGAAATCGATCAGCGCCCGCGGATAGTCGCCGCCGCTGCGCTGGGCAAGAGCTAAGAATAGCGAGCCGAGAATCGCCGGACCCAGACCCAGCGTCGCCTGTTGCAGAGTGCTGAGAATCGCGCTCCCGGCTCCGGCGTCGCAGGCGCTGATATCGCGCATCCCGATACGGTAAAAACTATTGACGATCAGGGCCTGCCCGTAGCCGATAAGCGCCGTGGACGGGACCAGCGCCAGGGTGGTGGTGTGGATACCGAGGCGATAAAAGGTCGCGCTCAGCAGCAGCAGGCCGACAATCTGCACCGCCAGACCAGTCAGCAAAATGCGTCCCATGCTGTAGCGGGCTATCAGTTTCGGCGCGTACAGCGCGGAGATGAAGTAGGCCACGCCGAGGGCGATAAAGCTGTTGCCGGACTGCCACGGCGCCATCCCCAGACCGGCCTGCATGGTCAGCGCCATGCAGAACATGAACGCGGACCAGGCGCTGAAAAAGAGCAGGGCGATGGCCATGCCAAAGCGAATGCTGGTGAGCTTCAACAGGCGAGGCGGCAAAAGCGGCTGCTCGCCGCGCTGCTGTTTGCCCAGCGCGCTGGCCCGCATCCAGACCAGCAGCGGCAGCACCGCAGCCAGCATCAGCTGCAGCGTCCACGGCCAGTGCAGTTCCGGCCCCAGCGCCATCGGAAACAGCAGGCAGCAGAGGATCAGCGCAAGGCTAAAGGTGCCCTGCCAGTCGATGCGCGAATGCGCTTCGCGCCGCGTCTCCGGGACGTATCGCGGACTGAAGGCTAGCACCAGCAGGCAGATCGGCACGTTAATAAAGAAGGCGTTGCGCCAGCCTAAACCGGCGATATCCGCCGACACCAGCCAGCCGCCGCCCATCTGGCCGACGATAAAGGCGATACCGCCAATGCCGCCGTACAGGCTGATGGCCCGGGCGTGGGCGGTGCCTTTCAGGGTGACATGCAAGGTGGCGAGGATTTGCGGCACGATCAGCGCCGCACCGGCCCCTTGCACCACGCGCGCCGCCAGCAGCGTATTGATGGAGTTCGCCATCCCGCACAGCAGGGAGGCGACGCCAAACATCGCCACGCCCCACATAAACAGGCGACGGCGGCCATAGTTGTCGCCAAGCTTGCTGCCCATCGCCAGGCAGACGGCAAAGGCGACGCCGTACAGCGCGACGATCAGCTCCAGCTGAGTGGCGCTGGCGTTAAGCGATTGGGTAATGGAGTCCAGCGCGACGTTGGCGATCGAGGTATCGATCAGCGGCAGCATCTGGCCGGTCAACAGAAGGAATAAACCGGCGCGGCCGGGTGAAACAGCAGACGAATTCATCGGATCTCTCCATTGCGTCATTCAGCGGATAGCCGTAGCATCACCGATAAATTAAACGGGTACCAGTTCCTGCTTATACTGGTATTGGTACTACCATGCTGGAGGTTTTATGACGACCATGCCGCAACGTGAAATGACCCTCGCCGCGCCCGATGACGGCCGCAAACAGCTGGGGGCGTTTCTGCGCGCCCGCCGCGAGAGCCTCGACCCGCAGCGCCTGGGGTTGCCCCGCGTTGGCCGGCGGCGCACGCCGGGCCTGCGGCGGGAAGAGGTGGCGATGCTGGCGGACGTCGGCGTCACCTGGTATACCTGGCTGGAGCAGGGGCGGGAGGTCAATCCGTCGGCGGCGGTGCTGGTAGGGGTGGCGAATGCGCTGCAGTGCAGCCCGCTTGAGACCCGGCATCTGTTTGTGCTGGCCGGGCTGACTCCGCCTGAGGCCACTCAGGTGACGGTATGCGAAGGCATCAGCCCCGGCACCCGGCGGATGCTCGATAGCCTGATGCCGCAGCCCGCCAGTATTCAGAATCCCGGCTTTGATATTGTGGCCTGGAACGACAGCTTCTGCCGCCTGATGGGTATCGATTTCGCCACCATCCCGGAGGAAGATCGCAACTGCATTTATCTGTACCTGACCAATGAAACCTGGCGCAGCCGCATCGAGAATCGCGACGTGCTGGCGACGTTTGTCTCCTATTTCCGCGCGGCGATGGCGGAGCACCGCGGCGATCCGCTGTGGGAAAATAAGCTGGCGCGCTTTTTCGCCGCGTCGGCGGAGTTCGAGTCCCTCTGGCATCAGCGCTATGAGGTGCGCGGGGTGGAAAATCAGGTGAAACACTTTAACCATCCGCAGCTCGGCCGCTTCAGCCTGCAGCAGATGTACTGGTACTCGGCCCCGCGCAACGGTTCGCGCCTGCTGGTCTATTTGCCGATGGATGAAACGGGCGAGCAGGCGCTGGCGTGGCTGGATAAACATTAACGACAGGGAATGCCTATGAACGTGGTCCGAAAAGAGCAGCGCATTATTCAGCGTACGCTCAACGCCTGGCGGCCATTGGTCGCTATGCGGAGCGCATCTGGCACGTGGGGGTATCCTCGCTGCAAAATACTGCGGGCTATTCCCGGGGGCGGCGCTTGATGCGCCTTGCCCGGGCTACGGGTTCCCACAGTGTGTAATTTTGTAGCCCGGATAAGGCGACAGCGGCAATCCGGGGATTATCCTGACGTAAAAGAAAAGCAGAGAATTAAATCTCGGTAATCGTCGTCGCCTGCGGCAGGCGTGACTTCGGCAGGGCGGCGTTGAAGTCTTCGACGCTATGATGGCCGACCGGCACCACCACCAGGCTGGTGTAGCCCTGGGCTTTCAGGTCGAATTCGGCATCGAGAATCGCGAAATCGACGCCTTCAATCGGCACGGCGTCCAGACCCATGGCCGCGACGCCAAGCAGGAAGTTGCCGACGTTGAGATAAACCTGCTTCGCCATCCACTGGTCGTCGTCGTGCAGCTCTTTGCGGTGCATATCGGCAAAGAAGGTACGGCCTTTGTGGTTCGCGGCTTTGGCTTCGGCGTTCGCAAAGCGGCCGTCGGCCTCTTCCTGATCGACCACGCGCTCAAGCCAGGCGTCATCCATTGCGGTTTTGGCGCAGAAAACCACCACGTGGGAGGCATCGAGAATTTTACGTTCATTAAACACGTAGGTGCCGCTTGCCGCTTTGGCGACGCGCGCTTTACCTGCATCGCTGCTGGCAACGATAAAGTGCCACGGCTGGGAGTTGGTGCTTGACGGGCTGTACTGCAGCAGCGTTT
>OJWP01000224.1_pt1 | contig 19597 bp, 37 predicted proteins | sample 1600341 | NCBI WGS metagenome assembly OJWP01 (sample SAMN04436651, study PRJEB24849) | human gut metagenome | biome: human gut; feature: NICU; material: stool | host: Homo sapiens | place: USA: Saint Louis, MO | collected 2010-03-24
AACGGCGTATTGTGCGCTAACGGACGGAGAAAACCAACTCCCAGGGCATATACCAGAAGTTCGCCAGCACCATCAGCAATAACGAACACCACGTCGCGCTCATGCCGGAACGGCGCCAGCGGTAGAGACGATGATGAAAGCCATACGAGTGCATCAGGCGCCCGGCGATCAGCAAGATACCGCAGACGTGGACCATCCAGGTCTGGGCGCCGTTCATCTCCATAAACAGCAGTAAGATCAGGCCAATGGGAACATACTCCACCGCGTTCCCGTGCACGCGAATAGCGACCTGCAGCTCGCTAAAACCACCGTCGCCGTAGCCTACGCGATATTGCGTCCTCAGGCGTACGACGTCCCAGGAAAACTTAATAAGCAATAACGCACCTAAGACCGCATACAGCGCGCTGACCATACTCAAAACTCCCTTTTATCGCTTCCGGTGGCTCAATTGAGGATAGCAGGATATCAGAAAAGAGAGGTTTGCTGCGGAATTGACGGCGCATTCCCTATTTCCGGTAGGGCAGTACGCAGATCGCCCCACAGGGTGTCGACCAGTTCCGGCGCCTGGGCGATATCCGGAGTATGGAGGAACAGGTACGGCGTGGCGGTCGGCGTCCATTTTGGCAGCGTGCGAATCCACACGCTAAAAAGCTCGCGATTCTGCGTCATATCATCGCTGCCGATAAAACGCACCATTGGATTATGGGCCGTCACCAGCGCATGGACGGGGACTTTAGGCTTCTTCTTCTGCGCCTCGATCATCGCCGGGCTGCGGGCGACGGCGCTATGAACCGGACGGCTATCAAGGATCACGCGATTGACGTTACGCTGATGCAGGCCGCGATTGAGCTGCTGTTCCGCTTCCCCTTTGGCGAAAAATTCCGGATGCCTTACCTCAACGCCGTAGCGGAATTCGCGCGGCAGGCTGTCGAGGAACGGCCAGAGGGCGGTGAGGTCCCGAGGGCCGAACGTCGCCGGCAACTGGAGCCAGTACTGGCCGATGCGCGAAGACAGCGGCGCCAGACGGGTAAAAAACTCATGGCTTAAGTCGTCGCAGTTGCGCAGCGCCGCCCGGTGCGAAATGGTGGCCGGAAATTTGAAGCAGAAGCGAAAATCGTCGTGGGTTTGTTCATACCAGCGGCTGACAATCTCCGCTTTTGGTAACGCGTACAGGGTGGTGTTGCCCTCCACGCAGTTGATATGACGGGGGTGCGTTACTAAGTTGCTGATTTTTATCATTCTCATATTCCTATAGCCATGCTTTGGGGCATGGATGGGGCAAAGTCCGATAATTTCTGGTTCAACATGGCAATCTGATCGCTGCTGCTGTCGGCCATCCAGGCACCGTAAACATTGAAAACCATCTGGGCGCTGGCGTGCCCCATCTGGCTGGCAATGAAACTCGGGTTGGCTCCGGCCGACAATGACCAGCAGGCGTAAGTGTGTCTCGACTGATACGCCTTGCGGTGTCTTAAACCTGACCGTTTAAGCGCCGCATCCCATGAGTCACCAACTGAATCGGCTTTGTAGAGATAGCCCACGTTGCCACTTTTTTTAACCAGCTGAGGGTTAAAGACAAATGTGCAGTCGTGAATAGCCTTTCTGCCATACTCCCTCAGCTGTACCTCAATCTGATACTGCCTGCCTAACCGGGTCATTTCTGCCTGATCCCTCAGCGCCTCGATGGCGGGCTTGATCAGGTGGACAACTCTGTCGGTACCGGCTTCGGTTTTTGGTAGAGTGAAATCACCGAGTTTCGTATAATTCCGGCGTATGGTCATCGTTCCAGCTTTCAGATCTATGTCCTCCCATGCAAGGGAGACAAGCTCGCCGTGACGTAATCCTGTGTATACCGCTATAGACCACAGGTTTTTCGTTTGCTGATGCTTGCAGGCGTCTATGAAGCGAACGAATTCATCACGTGTGAGCGGATCTGGTTCTACCCGGGCCCTCTTTAGCGGTTTGATACCGTTAAACGGGTTTTCACTCACATAGCCATTGTCAGCAGCAAACTGAAACATCCCCGCCATAGTGGTCATGTAGTAGTTCACGGTGACCACGCTCAACCCTTTATCACCAGACCCCGCCAGCATATCTTTCCTGACATAGAGCAGATCTTCCCTTGTCACACTGGAAACCAGCTTATTAGCGCCGATCCTCGGGAGCATTCCTCTGACTACCGATTCATACCGGTTTATGGCATTGGCGCAGATCTCCATCCGTTTAAGTTCAAGCCACTTTTCAGACAGAAATTTCACGGTGATATCTTTCTTGCCAATGCCGAAAGTTTTCAGGTTAGGTGAGTTGGGAAACTGCGATGCATAATCAAAGTTTCCCATACGTATGGCGAAACAAACCGCCGTTCGTAGATCACCTGCCACCTTTCTGTTTTTAGCGGTGTCAGGGACACCGAGATTTTCCCTGACACGCTTACCTTTAAAAATGAACCATATACGGAGTGATTTTCCGTGGTTCTCAACGCCCGTTGGGTATGATTCTTTACTCATTATTCCCTCCCGACGTCCAGGAGCGCAGTAAGCTTACCCGTTTCATAGCGCCCGATCACCCAATGGTTTTTGCGCCTGAATCCATGCGTCTACCGCTTTGCGGTTGTACATGCACTCGCTAGTTGGCTTTGGCTCGCCTTCAGGGGAAACGTGCTTATACTCCCGCCCAAGCAGCCAGGAGGCTTTTCGAGCGCGGGTAATAGTTCCCCGCTTCAGCCCTGTGACCGCCATCAGCAAGTCCTCTGAAACCCATTCGTTTGGCTCAATCTGGATAATTGTTTGCATGCATCACCTCTGGTGCTTACCACGTTCTTCAAACTCTTCCTGGCAATCAGCACAGCGCTGACATCCCGCCACCAGTTCCCGGCGCCGCTCGGGTATCTCTTCCCCGCAATCGCAGCAGTGAGTAGCAGAAACAGCGTTATGGTTGATCCGCATGTTCTGGATGGTCAGCTCCAGCCGGCGCTCTGCCAGCTCATTGGCCTGATCGATGATTTCTGGCATGTCAGCGCTCCTTTATCTTTCCGTTCAAAATGCCGATTTCCACATAGAGATGGCTTGGCGTTAACCCAAGCTGCTTTATCAGCGGCATGCATCCGTTGAGGATCGGTCGTGATATCTCGTCGCAACTTAAAGCGGGAGATGACAGCCGTTTTGCCTTAACCTCATCGTTAGCCCTGCGTGCGATGCTTCTGAGCGCATTTTTCTTTTCTTCTGGCATCATACGACCCCCATATAAGCGCGAATGAAAGCCGCAGCTGCCTGGGCGTTTATGGCGTTGCCGTACCCTTTCAGGCGGCCGACGCGGTTGCTGCTTGCCACTCTTGCCACCCCGGGCTCGACTCGTCCCATGCGTGCGGCAGCCCCATCAACCAGCGGGAATGTGCCGGGTTCAACTGGACGCCATTTGCCATCTCGACAAAGAAGCCAGTCCGCATCTCGCCAAAAACCGTTAACCTCAAGGGGCCGGTAATCCCCGCGAAGTCCTGCAGACGCTGCTGGGTCTTGCTCCCGTCCTGTCGATACAAGTTCATGGCCGCATCCACTGATGGCGATCGAGTGTTGCTCGTTGTCGGTGTTGGCCACCCCGTCAAGAACGCCTGGCGCGGCAGCTGGTCCAGTCGTTCCTTCCCGTCCCGCTGCGCAGTCATTCCCGCTGAGTCCTTCCAGTCGCGCGACGTTGGCGTTACCCAGCCCGCCATTCTCGCCGCCCCTCCCAATGTCGATCCCCTGTTCGGCGCATTGGCAGCGGCACCCAGCCCCCTGACCTGGTTGTTGTCGATCGTGGTTGGAGTCGGCCAGCCGGTCATCATCGCCGCCGTTTGAATATTCATCCCTCCCTGGCGCCCTGACGTCCCCGCGCCGGTCACTGATGACGCTGTAGGCGTTGGCCACCCAGTAGGCCCGCTCTCTGATGTGCGGCGCACCGATGCCCGCTGACGTAAACGGCACAATCCCGAAGGCGTATCCCACCCCTTCCAGGTCTGCTTGTACAAGGTCGAACCAAGTGTTTGCGTTACCTGCTGCAACCTGTTCGCCAAAGACATGCTGAGGTCTGCGCTCGCTGATGAGATGGAAGAAGTGGGGCCAAAGGTGCCGCTCGTCAGCAAACCCATCGCCTTTGCCTGCCGCGCTGAAAGGCTGGCAAGGGCAGGAACCAGTCCAGACCGGGCGATCGTCAGGCCATCCGGCGAGGCGGAGGGAATGAGACCAGACGCCGATCCCGGCGAAAAAGTGGCACTGGGTAAATCCTCTGAGGTCGTCAGGTGTGACATCTTCAATACTCCGTTCGTCAACTTCGCCCGGGGCGATATGCCCGGCAGCTATGAGGTTACGCAGCCACTGCGCCGCGAATGGGTCGATCTCGTTGTAGTAAGCTGCCGCGTTCATGCTGCCTCCGTTTTCACAACGTCGATGGCGCATCCGGGGATCAGCTCAACGGAAGCGGTAGCGCACTGGTTGCCCCAGTGGTTCCAGCCTTGCGCCGCGCTGCGGCTGAATAACTCAATCCGCGGCACGTCTCCGTAGAGCAACTCCAGACGGTGCCGAACTTCCCACGGTTTCTCGCTGTGCGCGCCGAGGGGGCTGTAGACCACCTGCTTAATACCGGCGTGCTTGCGCTCCAGCCCGGCGCCGCGGGTGGCGATCAGTACGTCTTCGGTATTGGCGCGGGTATGGTTGCCACCGTTCATGCGCGTCTCGGCATTTAGCAGGGCGAGAAAGTCGTAAAAGTCGGTGACTTCGCCCTCTGCCAGAGCCTTGCTAATGCGCAGCTCGGCCAGTTGATTCAACTTCACCCAGGTAAAGCCCTTCATCGTGCGCACTGTAAAGCCCCATGCTTCGGCCAGCTCGATCGCCTCCTGGTTGTGGGTGCCGGTGTACCACATCGCCAGCACCGCGTTTTCGGCAGCCAGCTCCCACACAGGCAGACGCTTCAGGTCGATGAGTCGCATCGTCGAGTAGTGTTCGGCAGCGGCGCCGTTGCTGATTGTGTTCCCATAAGCCCATGGCGGGTCCGCATAAATCAGAGAGTATTTTCCGCTCATGCCACCACCTTCTTACTGTTCATCAGCTCAGCCAGGCGCTGAGCCTTTAATGGGTTTTTGATAACGTCGCCGCTTGGGGCGATCCATCCCCGGCGATTGATGGAATAGGGCAGAGTGATACTTCCAACGGTGATACCGTCGTGGTGAGTTTTCATTTCCACTGCTCCCCGAAGGTGAAGCCAATCTCCGCCAGCGATTCGTCCATCTTCTCGATGAACTCCGGCACCATTTCGTTGAAGTCGGACATGTATTTGTCGTCGCGCTCAACAACCACGTGGTGGATTCCCTCTCGCTTCATACGAGGGTCATAATTCGCGAAGTACCAGGCATTCTTGCCGGTCACCCACATGCTGAATTGCACCTGGGCCATGTAGGCGGACTTGATAGCCTCGAATCCGCCAAGCCTGAATTTCATGAAGTCGCGAGAGGTGAAAGGGCACTTCAGCTCAAGGCCGCGGCCATCACTGCACAGGCCATCAGGTGAGCAGGCGGTACGCATGCCTTCGTCGCGGAAGAGGATCGGCGACTCTGTTACCTTCACGTCGGTGGTGAACTCAAACAGGGTGCGAGCGTCGTCCTCGTACTGTTTCCCCCATGCCAGAGCCTTGGCGTTAACTTCCGGCGCTGCGCCGGTGCAAACCTCTGCGAGTAGCGTGTGGAAATAGGACATTTTCATGTCAGTCCACTTTGTGCCCGATCTCGGTTTTGAAATGACGTTGTGAACTTCTGAGGCGGTTATGACGCCAAGGCGCAAGCGGTGCCAGGCTTCATCGCCCTGTTCAACGCGGGTAACGTCAATGCCGGTGCGCGCAAGAATAATTTCGGGTGTCATGCGGCCGCCTTATTTTTTAGAAATCCGAGAGCCTTAACCGCCTCTTCTTGAGTCAGTTCTGATGATTCACGAATGTCACGGCGGAATATTTTTGAACACAGAGGCAGCAGGTCGTCATCCCATGTCTTATTCATCGTGATAAGAACGTCGTTAATCTCTTTGATGATTGCTGTTTCTGCCGGGGTAACATCGCGTTCTGGCTGGCGTTGTGCGGAAAAGTTAATACCTTCTTCGCTTTCGGTGTTCACGTGGTCTATAGCCGCGTCCAGGCGCTCACGGCGTGGCCAATATTTCGCAGCCTGTTTAACAACCGTCTTGAGGATCATCTGCTCTTCGTCTGTGACCCACGGGCATGATGTGCCTTTGTTCTTGTAGGCTTTCCATGCTTCTGAGCGGTCTCGAATCGCGCAGATATCAGCAATGCGCATCGTGTGAGTCAGGTAGTCGCCGTCGTCACTTTTGATAACGACGTATGCACCTACAATGTCTCCGCGCTGTTCTGCGGTGTCGAAATCGTTGTAAATATGACCCGGTGGCTTATCCAGTCCCTCACGGCGGAACTGATCGTTCTTACGGACAATTGCCGACTGGCACCACTTGATAGCCCCGGATTGCTGCGCAATGTGCATCAGGCCCATGTAGCTGATGTCGAGACAGATAGCCCCTTTGCGCGGCACCAGATAAGCCAGCTTCTGAGCCGGGTTAAGGGACACGCCAATCCCGGCAACATTCATTACAGCGCTTCTGGTGCTTACCGGGTTACCGATTGCGACTTTAGCCAGGTAGTCGTTATTGGCGAAAATCTGCATTGCGAACTCAGATTCACGCCTGAAATTGATAGAAGGTTCAGAGCAAACCTGCTCAAATTCAGCCTTTAGTGGATTCACCAGGCTAAAAACCTGTTCGATGAGTTGAGTGGCCATTATTGCTCCTCTTCGATGTTGAGTTGATGCCGGGAGATAACTTCAACCATGTAGCGAACGTTAGCTGCCATCCGATCTTGAAAATCCACGTCATCGTCGAATGCGCGGCTAATTGCCTGTTTGCTGGCGCCGCGGCGTTGAAGTTCGTCGATGCACAGCGATTCCAGCAGACGGAGAGGTAGGCCTTTCTCCATGTCATCAGCGAGCTCTGATTCTCTCTCTTCGCGCGCCAGCTGCTGGTAATGCTGGTTCCAGGATTGCTCTTCAATCCGGTCCTGAACGTGATAAGCCGCCATAGCTCTCTCCTGAAATTTGGTTGTGAAACGCCCGGCACCGTAATGGCTGCCTGATAGCTCAGTTAAATTCGTGCGCTGATATGCGCGGGTTAATGCGTCCCGGCTGGTACCAGGTTGGGCAGTAGGTCGCGTGCCTCAAATGCTTTACGAATGTGGCGCAGGTTGCCCTGCGGCTCGAACCAGAAGGTTTCGTTCAGGTAGTCGCGAGAAACCTTCCAGGTGGCGCCAGTTTTAGCGTTGCGCATCATCACGGCGCGTCCGTTGTTAGGAATTGAGTTAGCCATTGAACACCCCCGTAACGTGCAGAATTTTGATAACAACAGCCGACCAGATAACGCCGCAGACCAGCAGGCAGTAAATCAGTGAACGAATGCCTTGTTTGCTCATACCGCACCCCAGCACTGAACGCTTACGAATGCGACCAAAGCCAACAACAGTGCCACCTTAACCTTGAATCTGTTCCACGCAGGAACCTCATGTTCTCGGATCATCTCGTTACCCTCTGCGATGGCTGTTTTTAATGTCATTCCAGTACTGGAAAGTGCATGGAATGCCCGCATCGAAAACTGCCTGTGCAGCTGCAATGATGTTTGCATGCCAGGTAACGCAGATGGTTGTCCGCATATGGACATAACGAAGTGATGGGTCGACCTGGTTCATCAGAATCCCGGCGCGCACTGCATCACTGGAGCTATCAAAGCTAAAAATGACTTCACTCATCTTTTCACCCTTGCCTTAAAGCCGGCCAGCTGAGCGTTGTTACGATTACCCGGCGTTGCCGGTGTTGTTTGGATGGCTTAAATTTACAGATAAAACTGTATTTTCGTCAACAGACAAAACTGTATTTTTTGTCATTGATTACATATCTAACTGTAATGAAAGGTGATTTATTTTGATGGGGCGAAAAAAAACCGGCATACGCCGGTTCTATTCTGAGAGGGGGAGGGGGTTAGCGCTTTCTTCGATAGATTCTGTGTTCAATCATCACGCCGATGATTGTTAGTGGTTGATGCTCGCTACTGATAATCGGGTAGTCATCATTCAATGGCACAAGCTCGAAATGCTGGCAGCCCAGGTGATCCGTGTAAGTAGGCCGATATTTTTTAAAGGTCGCTTGAGCCCCACCGTTCTTGGCCACAACAAACTCTCCGGGGGTTGGCTCAACTTCGGGGTCTACAATGATCACATCTCCAGCCTTGAAGTCTGGCTCCATCGAATCGCCTTCGATGCGTAAAGCAAAAGTAAAATCAGAAACTTCGTTGTCTGTAAGGATGTACTCAAAACTCCCATCAAATGCCTCAATGGGATTTTTTTCTGCGAGAGCCCCTGCCTGGACATAGCTTATGAGAGGCACCTTCTTGCTGCTAACTTCAGCAATAGGCATAAAGGCTCCGCCATTCATTAGCCAGTCAGGATCGCACTTTAGCGCCTTAGCTATGCCAATAATGTTACGCGGTTTTCTGGTGTCTCCCTTTTCAATGCTCTGCCATGACTGCTGCGTTATTCCGGCATTCAACGCTGCCTCGGTCTGCGTTAGACCGAGCTCAATTCTCTTTTGCTTTACGCGATCTGCAAGGCTCATAAATCCCTCTCAATGTATGCCTTGATATTCACAGTTAAAACTGTAATTGACAAACAGGAATAACTGTCACAGAATACAGATAAAACTGTAGGAGGTAACATGGAAACCATTTCGCAACGCCTCAAAAAAAAGCGCGAAGAGATGAATCTGTCTCAGGCGCAATTAGCAAAAAAAGTTGGCATGAGACAGCAGTCTCTGCAGGCAATTGAGGCCGGGGCAACCAAGCGCCCGCGTTATTTGTTCGAACTGGCAACTGCGCTCCATTGCGACCCTAAGTGGCTGCTTTATGGCGAGATGCCATCTCAATCTCAATAAGTTGCCGATGTTATCGGCCTTTCAAACAACACCAGAGGAAGTATCACAAATGGAGAGTTCAACGACACGCAACAAAGTGGAGGCTCGCAGGATAGAAAGCTGGTTACACAGCCAGATAGCTGAACTGGGAACCACAACTATCGCCAAAGTGGCCGGAGTGAATAAATCGACGGTGAGTCGCTGGCGGGAAAGTCTGCTGCCGAACATGTCGCTGCTGCTGGCCATCCTGATTTCTAACAGGCCGGGAGAGAAAGGTGACTTTGAAGCATGAGTGGGAACAGAAGGGCGAAAGCCGCAGTGCGGTAACACTAACGGCTTTCTACGCGAATTAACTGGATCAATTCACAGGAGTAATTATGAGTTCACTTTACCAGCATTACAACCAAAAAGATAAAAACGGAACCGGTATCAAGGTGAACCGGACGTTTATCGTGCCTCTGTCAGAACTGTACGTCGAGCCCGGCCTGAACATCCGCGATATTGACCAGGAACATGTCGCTGAATTCCGCGATGCATTTATCGCTGGTGAGTCTGTGCCTCCGCTGGACGTTCAGGTTACCGAGAAGGGCGTGAAGGTAATCGACGGCCACCATCGCTATTACGGCGCAATTGAAGCGACGAAAGCAGGTGCTGACGTCATCCGCCTTGAGTGCAAGGACTTCGTCGGGAGCGAAGCTGACCGGATCGCCTTCATGGTCACCCGGAACCAGGGGAGGCCTCTCACTGCTCTGGAGCGCGCAGCTGCATATCAGCGGCTGAGAAACCAGGGGTGGGAGCCTGACGAGATCGCGAAGAAGGTAAAACGCTCGCTGTCCGACGTCGACTACCACCTGCATCTGCTGACCTGCGGCGAAGAGCTGATCAGCATGGTGCGCGCCGGCGAGGTTTCCCCGACAACCGCAGTTGCATTATCCCGCGAGCACGGCCCTCAGGCGGCATCTGTAGCAGTTCGTCAGATGGATAAGGCGAGAGCATCAGGTAAGTCGAAATTAACCCGCAGCGCTGCGCTGCCGCAGTTCAGTGCAGCAAAGGCGCGCCAGTTTATCCAGTTAGTCGCTGATCAGGTCGATCTCGTTCTTCCTGCTGACGCATCCGCCATCTTGGACGAATATCGCGCTTTTCTGAAAGAGGCTGGCTGGGAGAGTGAAGCATGAACACTGCAGAAATTCTCAACTTCCCCATTGCCGATATGGGGATACAGGAGCAACGCGTGGCCGATACAGACGATGGTTACACCCGTCTGGCTAACGAGCTTTACGAAGAGCTTATCGGTTCAAACCTGACTAAAAATCAGGCCAAGGTAGCTCATGCTTATTGCCGGAAAACCTATGGGTTCAACAAAAAGATGGACCGCATTGCCGATACTCAGATTGCTCAGTTAACCCGACTTCCTCGCCAGAAGGTTAACACCGCGAAAAAAGAGCTTATCAGCATGCGCGTTCTGGTTGAGGAAGGCGATCTGATTGGCCCCAACAAAAATCTTCATGAGTGGATTTTACCTGAGGCTAAAAAGGGTCCGAGCTGTCACCACCGCAGTGACAAGAAGTGTCCCCACGATAGTGACAGTCACCATGGTAGTGACACTGTCCCCATGATGGTGACAAAAAGTGTCACCACGGTAGTGACAGGAGTGTCACCAAAACAGGGACACACAAAAGACACTAATACAAAAGACAATAAAGACAATATTAATAACCCCCCTAAATCCCCCCGGGCGGTTTCGTTCGATGCGTTAGCTGTTCAGTTGCCTGACTGGCTTTCTGCAGAAATCTGGTCGTCATGGGTGGCATATCGTCGCGACCTGAAAAAGCCGATCAAGTCTCAGCAGACGGTCACCCAGGCTATCAACCTGCTGGACCGCTGCAGACTGAACGGTTACTCGCCCGAAGAAATTATCAACCGCAGCATCGCCAATGGCTGGCAAGGCCTGTTTGAGCCAAATGGTGCCAAGCCTCAACCAAGTCAACAGGTGCGAGTTGCCGAAAATTTCGCAGGGAAGGATTACGGGCAGACTGAAATCCCATCATGGGCGAGGGACTGATCATGGAACTGGAAGAAAAAATCACTGCCATTGAGCGGATGCTTGATCAGCTGAGTAAGCCACCGGAAGACATACAGAATTGCGAAGTGGTTATCGAGCGCGTCTGTTGCGAAAAGCATGGCGAGTATGAGCAGCGCAAGCGGATCCTGACCAGCAGCATCATCAATCTGCCATCACCGCCGACACGCTGTCCGGGCTGCCTGGAAGACGAACTGAATTTTCTGAAGGATGAAAAGGTTCGCTGGGATAAGCGAGTTCGCCAGCAAACTGCAGAAAGGCTGCTTCGCCAGCTGGACATACCAGAGCGATTCTCCACGTGCACTCTGGACAGCTACAAGCCTGTTGGGAAGGATTCTGAGCGAGCATTACGGGTCTGCCAGGCCTACGCATCGAAATGGACTGATCGCCTCCAGCAGGGCGGTGGGTTGGTTATGTGTGGCAAGCCTGGTACCGGTAAAAACCACCTTGCGCTGGCCATTGCCCGTCATGTGATTGAGCACCACCAAAGCTCAGTCATTTTCACAACGGCGCTGAAGATTGCCCGGGAGTTTAAATCGACCTGGTCAAAAACAGCCACGCGCACTGAGGATGAGGTGATCCGCTACTTCACGAAGCCAGACCTTCTCATTGTCGATGAGGTTGGTGTGCAGTTCGGCAGCGAAGCCGAGAAGATGATCATGTTTGAAATCATCAACACCCGCTACGAGCGCCTGAAGCCGACGATCCTGATCAGCAACCTGCCGAAGGATGAGCTGACGCAGTTTATCGGCGAGCGCGTCATCGACCGCATGAACGACGGCGGCGGCTGCACGATTTCGTTTACCTGGGAAAGCTATCGGGAGAATCGGTCATGACAGGCAAAGACGCAATTCTGAACTACCTGAAAACGCATAAAACCTGCAGCTCTCCAGATGTCGCCGTGGCTTCCGGAATGACGCATACCTGCATCAACCAGGCTGCAAATATCCTGGCAAAGCAGGGGGTACTGGTAGCGGAAGCTCGGGTGTGGCGGACGGTTTACTACCGGCTGGCCACTGAAGAAGAAATTTCAGGCAGGAAGAGCACTAACCAGATTTTCAACGAGTGTCGGCAAAGCCCGGCGATGAAGCGGGTACTGGCTGTTTACGGGAGGGCGCAGGCATGAAATTTATCAAATTAAGCCAAAGGGGAACGGTAGAGCGCCAGGGCAAATATGGCTGGGAGCCTGAAACAGTCTACGAGCCTGTATTTGTTGCCGCAGGTCACATCGTCAGCATGTTTTTCGCTGGCGTGACAATTCTGAAAATGACCTCCGGAGAACGCATTGACGTGAAAGAGACCCCGGAAGAAATCATCGCCATGCTTACCGAAGGAGCCTCCAAATGACAATCACACTACAGGCAGTAAACGAGCTCATCGCCTCCCTGGAGAGCGCAGGCGAGCTGTCGATCAGAGAGCAGAAGTTCCTGAAGCTGGCGAAAGAGTTCCGCATTTGCAGCGCTTCACTGGATGCCGCCATAAAAACCGGGAATATGCTGGCAGACCAAAATGCTCAGCTGGCTGCGGAGAATGTGCAAATCAAAGCTATGAACGATTGCCTATCTGAGGAACTGCGTGGTTATGAGTCTGATGGCACTTTTGAGGGGCCGAAGATGCATCTGCTGTGGTGGCAGGTCGAAACCCCCGCCACCGATCGCATCGTAGCCGGGATTAAGGCTGATGCAAAATCTCATGACCTTAACGCTTTTATCAGCCACTACAGCGCTGAACTCGATGAACATATCGCCAATGGTGGCGGCCAATTTGATGAGCGGTCCGTGCGCCTGAGAGGCGTTATCGTAGGCGCTCGCATGTTCAGAGAAAAACTGCGCGAAGAAGAGAAAGCATTAGTGCTGCGCGAGGGGGCCAAATGAGCAAGCACCTAAAACTAACTGACGCTCAAATCTTTACGCTTCGCCGTATGTATAACGGCACGCGGTATTTCATGCGCGGCGACAAACAAAAAGGCGAGCAAGATAAATTATCCCACCGCGTTAATTGCCCATCTATACCGGTGCTTTTTCGTGAGGGGCTTGTGAATTGGCGTAATCCAGCGTGCAGAAAATTTGATGGCCTGTATTACAGCGTGAATTTAACCCCTTCAGGATTCGATGCAGTCGTAGAGGGAAAAACCAGCAAGGAGCGTGCCGCATGAGCAACGCTATCGATGCACATCTCACCGATGAAGTGATCAACGCCGCATTCGAAAACACTAACTTCGGGCGCGACGACTTCCGCACCATACTGGCTGAAACCGTCATGAAGCGTGCCGCCGGTTATCACTCTGGCTGGACGGCGACAACCATTTGCACTCGTCTCAAGCTGCTGGGTAAACAGGAGCGGCCAACAAAGCTCGGACTGACGTTCGCCTTTCACCACTACTACCGCCAGAGCGTCCGCGACGCGCTGATGCCAAATCAGGAGTGTGCAGCATGAGCAAATCATTCATCGTAATTATCCGGCGCGCCTGGTGTAACGAAGGCGGACACGGTATCGAATATTCATCTGACCTCATCCACTACGAGACCCGCAATGGAGCCATATCACACGGTTTTCGGACTGTAGATAGCGACGATTTCAACATCGGAGTTATCGAGGACGGCAAGTTGATTTCGTTTGACTGGATGGAAAAACCGGTTGGTGAAAGCGAGGACACGCTGGCACAGATTGCCGAGCTAATTGGTCTGGAGCGTGCAGCATGACAACTGATATCACCGAACTGGCGCAGAGCCATGAGCTACGCAATAAGGTTAACCACCGTCTGTATGGTGCTCTTGAATTTCAGGGGACATCAGGCGAGCACGCCACAGTCACCCTAAGCATTGATGAGTGTAAATCTATCATCGCGGCTATGGATGAGCGTCTTGCGCTGGTAGAGGCGCTGGAGAAGGCGCGTCAGGTAGACGAAGAGCTTTGCAAGCTCCTGCCTCCCGGCGCTGAGTACATGGACCCACCAGACGGCGGTGACGTCACGCCGCTTGAAGGAGTGCGTCGAATGGTGGCTGATTACCGCCAGCGCATCGCAGAGCTGGAGTCCCGCACCGTCACCGTGAAGCTGCCGGACTACCGGAACACTTACAAAGGCCCCTTCGCTGATGAAGTTGAGCATCAAGTGCGCTTGGCGCTTGAGTTGTTCTCGTCTGCCGCTGGCATCAAGTGGGAGGCTGAGTGATGGCACTGACACACGATGAGCTTTGCCAGATAGCTTATCAATTCCTTAAGCGGAACGGCTTCAAAGTCTGCTTTCACGATCGCTTTGTTGCTGTAACCAGCACAGGTGAGCAGCCAGACGCCATGGGGTTCAGGAATTTCGCTTCCTGTCTGATAGAGGCTAAGTGCTCACGCGCCGACCTGCTCGCAGACAGGAAAAAACGTTTCCGGCTACGCCCCGAACTTGGCATGGGTGACTGGCGTTTCTTTATCAGCGAGCCGGGGATTATCTCTGTCGAAGACCTTCCGCCTGGCTGGGGTTTGCTGCATGTGGTTAATGGAAAGGTTCGAAAGGTTCACGGATGGCCGCAGGGAAACTGTTGCTGGGGAAGCGCAGAAGATAAGCCATTCACCGGCAATAAGCAGGTCGAATGCGATTACATGCTTTCAGCCCTGCGCAGGATGGAGTTGAGAGGGCATCTAAACGAAATTTATGACGGCGTGATAGTCAATCGTGCCGCAGAAGGAGCCAACCAATGACCAGCAAATTAACCAGAGAGCAACTTCACGAACGCGCCCGCGAAAATGTCAAAGCGTTGAAAATGGCGTCACGCCAGCATGCATTCGAAAGCGCGCGCGAAGAAATATTGGCTGACCTGCAGCTTGCCGAACTGGCGCTGGCCGCAATGGACAGCGAGCCGGTGGCGATTGTTGAGCCGAGTGATTATGTTACAGCGGCGCAGCTTGTTGGAGAGGGACCCGTCAGGAAGGCGGTACACGAGCTATACGAAGGGGCTTTACGGATTGGTGACAAGCTTTATCGCCACGCGCAGCCAGCAAAAGGTCTTGAGCTGGCAGGCTGGCAATTCAAATCAGTAAACGGTGACTGGTTGGGCCTTATCGACGAACACGGAAAGAATCAGGCCGTTCGTGATGGTTACGAAGTTCGCGAGGTTTTCGCTATGGCCGATGGCGTCAATGACCGCGACCAGGTACGCCGCGAGCACGCCGAGTGGTCTCAGGCCACCTTTGGTAATGTCGGCCCCGTTGGTCCACTGAAGCACCTAGCAAAAGAGGCTATCGAGGCCGCAGCGGAACCAGACGACCTTTCAGAGTGGGCTGACATGCAATTCCTGATGTGGGATGCCCAGCGCCGTGCCGGTATCACTGACGAGCAAATCACTAAGGCGATGATTGACAAGCTGGCGGTGAACAAACAGCGCTCATGGCCTGAGCCGAAAGACGGAGAGCCGCGCCTGCACATCAAAGAGCAGCCAGCGCCTGTAGTACCGGTAGTGCCTGCAACTCTTCCGTGCTCCGTTGAGTTAAAGCCAGGTCTTATCATCGGCAAGGGGTGCAAAACAGAGACTTTGCTGACTGCACTGCGACGCCGTGCCGACTATAACGCTGACATTGACGCCATGACGCCAGAAGAACGTGCAGAGCATGACGCCAGTATCAAAGCATTCAAAGCCATGCTCACTGCCGCCCCGCAGCTACCCGGCAGTGAACCCGCCACCGTGCCGGGTAAATGGATTCCGGTAAGCGAGCGGATGCCTGAGGACCGCATGTCGGTAATTCTATGGGATGCTGAAATTGGAGAAGTAACAAGCGGTCACTACAGCCATAAAACACAGACTTTTTATCATTGCGGCGACGCTATCGGAAACGAGATAACCCACTGGATGCCGCCGCCAGCCGCCCCGCAGGAGCCAAAACCATGACAGAGGGTATGCGACAGCACCGCGCTTTCGTGCTGACTTGTTTGCTGGCAAGAGCTAAGCGCAGAACGGCGCGGGAGGTGAAAGGTGAGTAACCAAATCCCTGAAGCTGTAGCCGTAGCGATGATTAATGCGGCCAGAGATATTACGGTAGCAAAAATTAATGCCAAAGGCGCAAAGTTCGACGGTTATGTAAACCCGGTAAACTGGTTTGATCGTTCAATGAAAGAGGTCCGCGAAGCCGTTAAAGCAGTGCTTCCTGACATTGAGCGGGAGGTAAGTTGATGCCTAAATCCCCCGCAGAACGTAAAGCCTCCAGTTGAAATCAAACCCCTCTCCGGAGGGGTTTTATCGTATATGCTCATTTTGCTTTTATCCCCGGGAAGGGCGATAATTACCTAGTCAGCCTGAGCAACTGACACGATTATCCGGCGCCAAGTGGGGACACATGGCGCACAACACCTTAAAGCAATACCTGTCACCGATGGCGAAAGTCACCGGCGATTTTCTGCATTCTGCGGTTTCCATCAAGGAGGCCGTATGATTCTTCCAGTAGACGGCATCAAACTCCATCGCGGCAACTTCGCGGCTATTGGCCAGCAGATTCAGCCATTACTGGATGCCGGGCAATGCTTCCGCCTGCAGGTGAAGCCGTGGCGCGAGAAGCGCAGCCTGAGCCAGAACGCACTTAGTCACATGTGGTACACGGAAATCAGCGAATACCTGATTAACTCCGGACGTACCGACGCGACCCCTGAGTGGGTTAAGCGCAACCTCAAAAAGACCTATCTCGGCTGCGAAGAGGTGACCTACACCGATTTCATCACAGGAGAGAAAACCACGACCTGGGAGCCTCGCCACACCGCAGACCTCGACACCGGGGAAATGCATATCTTCCTGGTGAAGGTTGAAATGTGGTGCGCCCAGTTCGGTCTGGCCCTGACTATCCCAAGCGGTTGCGAGTACCAGCAGCTGCGCGATAAGCAGGAGGCCTGATGTCTACTCCACTTTCCCGCATCATCACAAACGAAATATTCCGCGTGCCGGCGCGCCGCAAGCGCAAGGTCGATGTTAAGCCGTCTGAAATCCCGACACTGAAAGACTATACCGCCCGTCTGGTCGATAAGAAGTGGCTCTGTCTGAGAGCAAGGAGGCAACATGCTTAATCATACTCAGCGCCGGTGTAAAATCTGCCGGGCTAAGTTTACCGCGGCATTTGAGAATCAACGCTGGTGCTGCCCTGAGCATGGCGCTGAATTTGCCATGCAGGAACTGGAGAAAAAGCGCGAAAAGCAGGCTCAGGCGAAAGCGAAGAAAGAGCGCGCAGCCTGGCGCAAACGCAAGGCCGCGGTGAAGCCTCTCCGACACTGGGAAGATATGACCCAGCGTGTTGTTAACGACTATATCCGCGAACGAGACCATGATCTGCCGTGCATCAGCTGCGGCACGTTCGACACGGTCCAGTGGGAGGCCGGACACTACCGCTCCCGCGGGAAAGCATCTCACCTGCGCTACAACGAGGACAACATTCACAAGCAGTGTCATCACTGCAACGTGCAAATGTCAGGTAACCAGCAACAGTACCGCATCGGCCTGGTAGAGAAAATCGGCACTGAGCGCGTCGAGGCGCTCGAAAACAACAACACCCCTCACCGATACACCATCGAAGAACTGGAAGGCATCAGACGCCATTACAGCGCGCTACGCCGTGCGCTCATAAAACAACGGGAGGCCGCATGAGCAAAATCCAATACCCAATGTCCACTGCCGCTGTTTTTGATGACGTGGTTTATCCCATCCACCTGAACGGGGCGCATCAGATAGAGAGCGAGGTTATGGGCGCAATCAGATGGTTCTGCCGGTGGAACAACGAGGAGATGGCCGTCGTTAAGGCGCATGTGCTGTTTAGCTGCTGGGGCCTTTACCTGACGTATGACCAGCTTATGGCGGAGGCCGCATGAGCCGTGACGTTATCGAACGCATCCGCGACCGCTGGATAAAACTCCGTCTTTTACGCAGCAGCGGCACTGTACTGGTTGACTGTCGCATTTTGAAGAATTTCGTTCGCATCTATCAGACCCTGGGAGAGACAGCATGACAGCGCAATATTTAGAATTTGTTCGCCAGCAGCTGATAGTGGCCACCGCCGATCTTAGTGGCGCGACGAAAGGGCAGTTGGTAGCCTTTGCGGAAAACGCGATGTTTGAGGCGACGGCGCGCAGCAGTAAGCGGATGAAGTTAGTCGACCCGGCGACAGGTAGAATGGTTCGGCCGAGTAATCCGCCGGTGCCCGGGAAGCAGTCGCGCGCCAAAGGCTCAGCAATCGCCCTCGTTCTGCCCGTTGAATATTCGACGGCAAGTTGGCGACGGGCTCTGCTGTCGCTGGAAGACCACCAGAAAGCGTGGCTGCTGTGGAACTACAGCGAGAATATCCGCTGGGAGCATCAGGAGACGATCACTCGGTGGGCATGGGAGCAATTCAGCGAGAAGCTGGCCGGTGTGCGCATTGCAAAGAAAACGGTCGAGCGTTTGCGTCAGCTTATCTGGTTGGCAGCTCAAAATAAAAAGGCTGAGATAACCGGCAGGGGAGACGTCTATTCCCCGTCATCTATGGTGGGAATCAAGCCAGATAACTGGTGCCACAATTATTCAGATTACTGGCAGGTCATGATGGACATCTACCAGAAACTTGATAACCAGTCCTTAGTCTCTGTTTCTCGATCACGTTCACAACAAAAAGCGACTTTTTCGCAGCAGGGTCTTGCAAAAGTCAATTAAATGCGTCATATTTGAGTCTACTTTGATATGCTGCCTTAACTTTAAGTGGCGGCATTAGATGATAGTCACACACCAGTTTGCAAAGTTAGCCTCGGCATCCCGCCGGGGCTTTTTTATGTCCGCAATCCGGTCAGGGCTCTTGAGTGAATGCGTGCCGCACTACACGTTGAAGCTCATACGCGAGAGTCCTGAGCCAGATTGCTGATTTGGCTCAGCAGCACCAGATAATGGCCTGACCTGATGACGGGCTCATAATCCAATCCATCAGGGGCGCTGCTGCAACAGCGCCGCAGGCCGCCAGACCCAGCCAGGGTGTTTTCGGTCATCACCGGCATTGCTATTACCCTCATGCTTATTGCCCGCCGAACCGCGGGCTTTTTTATTATCAGGTCCCGCAGGAATCATCATCGACACGCTTCGTTGTTAAATCCAGCCTGACGGGCCTGACCCTTTTCAAACACACACAGCGCCATCCGTCATTAACGGAGGTGAGGCTATGACCAAAATGAGCACCATTTACAGCAGACTCTCATACGGCACCGGGACCGCGCTGACGGGCTGTGGTGTCTCAGCAAAGGCTTACGCAGATGTAGCAAAAACAGAGGTATGGATTTTGGCCGACAAAGTGGCGGGTATGAGCCTGAGCGACTGGGCGATCGTTGTCGGTATTGCATGCACTGTTATTACCTGTGGCGTGAATTGGTATTACCGGCGAAAGGAGCGGGAGGATCGGCTAAATGGCTATGTCACCAAAGCTGAGGAATAGCGTTCTTGCTGCCGTTGGCGGTGGAGCAATTGCCATTGCGTCAGCACTCATCACCGGGCCAACCGGCAATGATGGTCTGGAAGGGGTGAGATATAAGCCTTATCAGGATGTGGTTGGCGTCT
>OJWP01000233.1_pt1 | contig 18819 bp, 15 predicted proteins | sample 1600341 | NCBI WGS metagenome assembly OJWP01 (sample SAMN04436651, study PRJEB24849) | human gut metagenome | biome: human gut; feature: NICU; material: stool | host: Homo sapiens | place: USA: Saint Louis, MO | collected 2010-03-24
AAAGTGGTCATTTTAATTGAGCTGGATAACGGACATTTCAATTGAGCCTTGACAAATATTGTAACTCCCATATTCTAATGTCACTTTTAACCCATTTAGTGATGTCACTTTTTCTGGCATAAAGGATCTAATCCTCAGGCCATGGAGACATCAGGATGCTTGTGACCATGTCAGATAAAGAACTCAGCCGGATCAACGTCATTCAATCAGTTGTTGAAAAACGTATGCGCCGTCGTGATGCTGCTCATCAGCTTGCTTTGACCGAACGTCAGACACAGCGGTTAATGAACCGCTTTCGTGAGTCTGGCGCTGCAGGACTGGCAAACCTTCAGCGTGGACGCCCAGGTAATCACAGGCTTCCTGAGTCACTGAAGCTGCGAGTACTTTCGTTACTTCACGATCATTACAGCGACTTTGGACCAACGCTAGCCGCAGAAAAATTACGCGAACGTCACAACATCACAGTATCTGTTGAAACGCTCAGAAAATGGATGATAGCTGATGGACTCTGGGTTCCTTATTCACGTCGCAGGCCCCGCGTTCATCAACCCAGATACCGGCGTGACTGCCTCGGAGAACTTGTTCAGATAGATGGTTCTCCGCACGACTGGTTTGAAGGCCGTGCGCCGAAATGCTGCCTGCTCGTCTTTATTGATGACGCGACTGGCCGCCTGATGCACCTCCGCTTTGGTGAGACTGAATCAGCCTTTGATTACATGATGGCCACTCGCGAGTATCTCGAGCAACACGGCAAGCCCCTTGCGTTCTACAGCGATAAGCACGGCATTTTCAGGGTCAATAATGGAGGTTCAACCACAACCGGCGTCACCCAGTTTGGTCGTGTGCTTTCTGAACTGGGGATCGAGCTGATTTGTGCCAACAGTCCGCAGGCTAAAGGCCGCGTAGAGCGCGCAAATCAGACACTTCAGGATCGGCTTATCAAAGAGATGCGTCTCGAGGGAATCAGCAGTATTGAAGCAGCCAACGCCTGGCTGGATACCTTCATCACTGACTTCAATCGTCGCTTCGCAAGATCAGCGAAATACCCCAAAGATCTGCACCGACCCGTGGCTGAAAGCAACGAAGAGCTGGATGATATCTTTGCCTGGCAGGAGCTGCGTAAACTGTCTAAAACGCTGACTTTCCGCTATGACAAGATGATATATCTGGTTGAACCTACAGAAGAAAACACCCGTATCGCGGGCGAAAAACTCACAGTCTACGATTATCCAGACGGCACACTGGCATTCAAATACGGTTACCGTTCACTCAAATATCAGGTATTCGACAAACTGGAATGTGTCGATCAGGGACAAATCGTTGATAACAAACGCCTTGGGGCCGTTCTTAAACTGGCGCAGAGCAAAATGGATGAACTTGAACGTGATGGTAAACGTGACCGAAGTAAAAAGATGCCCAAACGACGTGCACAGGCCAGAATTCAGGAGCAGCTCAGAGCAATTAATCCAGTTCTGGCTGACCCGGAGGAGTTCAGGGCTAGTCTGAAACGCTAGCCCCTGCTCTGCCTGATTAGCCTAAAGCTCTGGCCGTAATCACGACCGGGGTTTAACGCGGTGCGTAGCCTTCTTCGCTCAAGGCCTTCTGCAATTTATCGATCGCGTCTTTCATAAGATACGTCTCATCATCGCTGATGGCACAGGCCCTCATCTCAGTCCAGGTCAGACGTTTAATAAACTGTGCCAGCGCCATTGCTTCTTTATCATCAAGTTCAAGAAATAACTTCTCAATGCCATTCATAAGCATCCCTCTTAAGTTGAGATTCAATATTATCAGATGGAAGTATCCGGAAAGAGTATCCCGTATCGAAAAAACTGATAACCGTTGCGACCTCTGGTTTTCAGAATAGTGTTCATACGCAACCTGTCACTTAAGGTGACATTTCAAACTGGCTAAAACAGGTGACATTTTAAGCTTGCAATAACAAATATTGTGGTGGCTAAATTGAGATGTCCGTCTCTGACCAAATAGACATCTACAGCGACAAGGCCAGTGTCTTCAGGGTCAACAACAAGCAGGCCATCGGCGGAGATGGCCAGACTCAGTTTGGCCGTGCCATGAACGAGCTGAACATCACCGGTATCTGTGCCAATACCAGTTCTGCCAAGGGTCGTGTTGAGCGGGCTCACCTTACGTTGCAGGATCGCCTCGTCAAGGAGCTGCGGCTCCGCGGTATCAGTACACCCGAGGCTGCAAACGCCTTTGCCGAAGAGTTCATGGTTGACTACAACCGCCGATTTGCGAAGCCGCCACGTCACGATTTCGACGTTCACCGTCCGCTCGAGAATAATGAAAATCTGGCAGCAACATTCACCTGGCGTGAACAACGTAAGGTCTCAAAAAACCTGACATTACAGTACGATAAGAAGCTTTATCTGCTTGAAGATAATGAAGAAAACCGGCGTTTTCAGGGGAAGTACATTGATGTCTGGCAGTATCCGGACGGTACCATCGAGCTCCGGGCTAACGGTACTTCCCTGCCCTTCATAACCTACGACCGGCTGGGAGAACTGGACCAGGGCGCCATCGTTGACAACAAGCGCCTGGTTCAGGACAAACGGGACAACACCCGCTCACAGGCCCTGCCATCACTGGACGGCCAGACCTCACGCAGAAAGAAACAGCCCGGAAAGAAATCACAAAGAAGCCTGAATCAGAACGACATGCTGGAAGCCCTGCAGCAACTCCAGGCAAGGAGCCAGGAAATCTTCGGCAAAAGCTGAAACATAACCCACATGCGGACATCTCAATTTAGCCAGAAAGCGGACCTTCAAAAACAGCCCAGACAAGGACCTTCAAAAACAGCCCAGACAAATTGTAGAGACTCAATGTTAATGTCTATCGCAGTTCATTCACCCGATTGATCGGCCAGTCTGCTATGACGTTAAGCACATGACGGAGGTAGCTTTCTGGATCCACGCCGTTCAGTTTGCACGTCCCGATCAGACTGTACAGCAACGCTCCTCACTCTCCTTATTTGGTGGACACCACTTTGTCGGATGCATCAGATTATGACCAGACGGCTTTCGCTGGACGCTTACGGTGAAACTGAGATAACGGAAAAACTGGGGTTCCGTCGTAGAACCCCAAACTGGGCCGAAAAAATTTAAGCCAGATGTAATCTGACAGACACCTGTATAAATAACCGTTAACTGTCAGATCAGATCTGAGCTAATACAGATAAATTTCGCTTTCCAGGCTGCCTCTCCTAAGTCCAATCCTGATAGCCATTTTCGTGAATCCAGACAAGCCCAGCAGGACAAGTATCAGATAAAAACCAATACCCATTAAAAGCGCCACACTCCATCTCTTCAGGAGAATTAGGGAAACTTTCTCTAAACTTAGAGACCTGTTCTTTTATTGTTCCCGTCCAGAACTCGCCACCGTTTCCAAGCTTCACTTTCCCCTCATACATTAAACGCTCAATAAACCAGAGAAATAACTCTTTCTCTTCATCAAATGACAGCGTTATCTTACCTGACAGGCTAGCTGGATGAATATTTTCCCAAATCGTAACCATTGATGCCCCTTCAAGGGCTTCCTTCCTTTTTTTATATTCATCATTTGTAATCATATTTAACCCCCTATCTAAACTTGAGCTCAAACTTATTGCCAGAGAGGTTTGAAGCTTTATTTATATCTTTATTGCCGATAATATCAATTGTCCATCGAGCTTTAGACTCTTGCGCACTAGCTGAATAGTTTCTCAGATTTATAATTTTCCCGTCATACTTAGCGTAGTACACAACACCTTTTGAGTTTCTCACCTCGATAAGAGGTGTGCTTCCAGCAAGTGATTGTGCATAAGTATAGATATCTTTATCATTAAGTGATTCTGAAGCCAAAACTTTTGTTGTGCCTTTCTTGTTACTTCCTCCATCGCCTAACACTTGCGCTATGGGCTTGCCAAAAATATTAATATTACCATCTGGCTGTGATTTATCGAAAAGCTTGACTAACTGACTTCAATCAAGCTTACCGGGGTTATTCAGGCGGGAGCGATGTTTTATGCCTGAACAATTAAATAAGATCAACTCCCCGGAGGCAGCACCGGCAACGGCCCGGCTAAGGGCCATGTGGGTAAACAGCATCAGGATCCTAACGAGGGCAGCCAACGGTAACATTAGTAGCAGGATTATCTTAAATAGATGAAAATACCCCACTATTCCACTTTTCGATGACGCTCCCCAAAAAAATAATGTCGTGATTATCGCAAAAGAGAAATTATCCACTTTATTTGTAAGTCAATATGTTTAATAATCCGTCAGGATTTATTACGCAGTAGAGGAATTAAGATGCGTTTCAGTACTATGCCTGACAGTGAAATTATTTCTGAACTGTGCCGAAGAATTAAAGAAACGCGTATACAACTGGGGCTATCACAGATTGAGCTTGCCGAACGCGCGCAGGTCGGCGCGGCAACCATTAAACGCGTTGAACTAGGTGAGTCCGTCACTCTCAGTACGCTGATTGGTATTTTGCGCGGCCTCGACCGACTACATCAACTGGAGTCGATTTTATTCGATTCACATATGCGCACCTTTAAAGCGCAGATCAATTCCGGGGCCCCTTCCCGTATCCGCATTCGGAAAAAAACGCATCAGCCAAAAGAGAAGCAGGCCGCCGCGACGCAGACCAGCGAGTCAAACGCCACCATTAACGAATGGTACACCTCATCGGCTTCTAACAGCGTGGTATGGTCTTTCCAGCCGCCTGACGGAGAGAAAAAAAAACCCTAAACTGTAGGGCCTGCACCGCCGGGGAAAGAAAAAACGCCTGTCGTTAAACAGGCGTTTTTTATGGGACTCAGGATTCACACACCGCGACTTTAATCGCCAGACCGCCGCGGGCGGTTTCACGGTATTTGGCGTTCATGTCTTTGCCCGTCTCAAACATCGTTTCGATAACTTTATCCAGTGAGACTTTCGGATCGCTGGTACGGTACATCGCCATACTGGCCGAGTTTATCGCCTTCACCGCCGCAATCGCGTTACGCTCGATGCACGGCACCTGCACCTGGCCGGCCACCGGATCGCAGGTCAGGCCGAGGTTATGCTCCATGCCGATCTCAGCGGCGATGCACACCTTCTCCGGACTGCCCCCCAGCAACTCGGCCAGTCCGGCAGACGCCATCGAGCAGGCCACGCCCACTTCGCCCTGGCAACCGACCTCTGCCCCGGAAATGGAGGCATTCATCTTGTACAGAATGCCTATCGCGCCCGCCGTCAGGAAATAGCGCATAGAGATTTCCGGCGTCACCTCTTTGATAAAACGATCGTAATAGGCCAGCACCGCCGGGACAATGCCGCAGGCGCCGTTGGTCGGCGCGGTCACAACTCGCCCACCTGCCGCGTTCTCTTCTCCGACCGCCATGGCGAACATATTGACCCAATCCATCGCGCTCAGCGGCGTAATCGACTGGCTCTGCGGCGCCAGTACGCGGTGCAGCGCAGAAGCGCGGCGCGGTACCTTCAGCGGCCCCGGTAAAATACCTTCCGTATTCATCCCCCGGTTAATGGCGTTTCTCATGGTCTCCCATATTTTCGCCATATTTTGCTCAACGCTCTCCCTGCCGTGGCGGGCGATCTCGTTTTTCATCATCACCGCGGAAATCGACAGGCAGTTGTCCTGGCAGTGCGCCAGCAGGTTGCGGGCGGAGTAGAACGGGAACGGAATATCGACCTCCGCGCCCTGACTCTTGCCAAAGTTTTCCTCGGTCACGATAAAACCGCCGCCGATCGAATAATAAGTCTGGAAATGGGCGATTTTGCCGTCGCAAAACGCGGTAATGCTCATGCCGTTTTCATGTAGGGGGAGAAACTCATTGTGAAAGCGCATGCATTCCGCCACCGGGAACTCAATTTCGCGCTTTCCTTCTTCAATAAACAGACGATGCATGGCGTTGACATCGCGAATAATGCCGGGAATGGCGTCGATATCAACGGTATCCGGTAAATACCCGGACAGCCCAAGAATAATGGCGATATCGGTATGGTGGCCTTTACCCGTTAATGAAAGAGAACCATACACGTCCACCACCAGACGGGTCACTTTATGCAGCAGGCCTTTTTCCTGCAGGGTATCAACAAAATGTTTTCCTGCTTTCATCGGCCCAACGGTATGGGAACTGGACGGACCGATGCTGATTTTGAAAATATCGAAAACGCTAATCATGTGGCACCCATGCGGTTACATAGCAAAACGGATGCGCCGCCGGTGAGCGGCGGCGCTGAAACTTAGCTGAACAGCGAGAAGAAAATGGCGGAGATGGCAATCAGTCCCATCACAACCACAAACGCGTTGCTGATGTGGCCGCTATATTTGCGCATAGCCGGTACTTTGTTGATGGCATACATCGGCATCAGGAACAGGATCATCGCGATGACCGGGCCACCCAGCGTTTCAATCATGCCCAGAATGCTCGGGTTCAGGGTCGCAACAATCCAGGTGGTCACCAGCATGAACAGCGCGGTGATCTTGTTCAGTTTGTTGATTTCGATCGATTTGCCTTTACCGCGCAGAGACTTAATCACCATGCCGTTAAAGCCTTCGCGAGCACCAAGGTAGTGGCCGAGGAAGGATTTGGTGATGGCGATCATCGCGATGATCGGCGCCATCCAGGCAATCACCGGCGCGTTAAAGTGGTTCGCCAGATAAGAGAGAATGGAGATGTTCTGCGCTTTCGCTTCCGCCAGGTTTTCCGGGGAGAGGCTCAGCACGCAGCTGAAGACGAAGAACATCACCGTCAGCACCATCATAATGTGGGCAAAGCCTAGGATACGGGAGCATTTACGCTCTGCATCCTCGCCGTATTCTTCACGCTTTGCCACTGCAAAAGAGGAGATAATCGGCGAGTGGTTGAAGGAGAAAACCATTACCGGGATAGCCAGCCACAGGGTCATCCACAGCCCATTTCCCGTAGCCGAAGCGCCGCTCAGCGACAGGGTATCCAGTACCGCGCCATTCCATTGCGGTATCAAATACAGCGCCAGTATCATCAACGCAAACACGAACGGAAATACCAGCACGCTCATGGCCTTAACAATCATTTTTTCGCCAAAGCGGACAATACCCATCATACCGACAATTAAAATCAGCGATAAAATGGCGCGCGGCGGAGACACCAGACCCAGCTGGTGAGTAATAAAGCTATCAACCGTGTTGGTAATGGCAACGCTATAGACCAGCAGAATTGGATAAATAGCAAAGAAATAGAGCAGCGTAATGAGTTTACCTGCCCCGGTACCGAAATGCTCTTCAACCACTTCGGTAATATCTTCCCCCGGATTTTTTCCTGACAGCACAAAACGGGTCAAACCACGGTGGGCGAAAAAGGTCATTGGAAAGGCAAGAATTGCCATAATGATTAACGGAATTAAGCCGCCAACCCCAGCGTTAATCGGCAGGAAAAGCACCCCTGCGCCAATCGCGGTACCGTACAGGCCCAGCATCCAGACGGTATCACTCTTTCTCCAGCCGCTGCTCTCGCGAGCGACGAGGGTATTTTGAACGGTTTCCATAATATGGCCTCAGTAATAAAAATAGGGTCAGAATTTATTGACTCTGATGCAGGTAATAAAAACGCTGTGTTTATTTGGCTATTTTATTAAATGCGACTATGCTAATTCGCTAACAGCGATCACATAACCTGATTGATAGCAGTGACTTTTAACGCATCAAAATTAATACTGAAATTTTATTATTTTTTAAAGTATCATTTTTAATACGTTATTATTTTAGTGCGGGTGGTTAATCTCCTGAATATTTATATCTGGCGAACCCGGAGATAACAAACATTATTTGTCATACGATTAATAAAATCAAAGTTGGGGAAGTAACCGAATATGACTCCCCTCCTCCTCTGTGGCCCCTAAAACCCCTTGTAGTGTTCTTTACTCAGGCCATATTTCTTCATTCTGAGATACAGTTTTTTACGCGGGATGAGCAGATACTCCGCCACTTCATTAATCCGCCCCTGATGGATATTCAGCGCTTCGGTAATGATCTGCCGTTCAACGTCCTCGACCCGGCGATCGAGCGGCGTGGGCTCTCCAACGTGCATCTGCGGATTCACCGTGTCCGCAAGCGGTAACACCCCCACTGCAAACAGTTCGGCTGCGTTCGCCAGCTCGCGGACGTTGTTCAGCCACACCCGGCGCATCATTCCTTTCAACAGATGGCTATCCACCTCCGGGACAGGATGATTCAGCCGCTGGCAGGTTTTCTGCAAATAGTGATGGAAAAGCGGCTCGATATCATCAGGCCGCTTAGACAGCGGCAGGCAAGCAATTTGCGTCATCGCGAAGCAGTAATAGAGCTCCGCCACAATCCGGCCGCTGGCCGCCAGCTCCACCAGCGAAGCGTTGCCGATGCCAATCAGGCGAAAAGGCCGCCGTTCAAGACTCTGCGACTGCACCAGTTGATGCTGCTGCTCGTGGGTCAGGTGCTCCGGGTGACTTAATACCAGGGTCCCGCCCTGCGCTTGCGCGATCGGTTCATTAAGCTTATGGGCATTGGCCGGGGTCAGTTCGCAGTAGATAAACGGACCATCGGCGTTGTGCCCCAACTGGTGCAGATAGCGCGCGCCGGTCATACGGCCGGTTCCCGGTTCGCCGTAAAGCCAGACCGCAATATCCGTCTCCGCCAGCTGCTGTAAGCGTTGGCGATACTGTTCCAGCCACTGACTGCGCCCAACCAGCTCAACCCGCAATGTCTGCTGGCCATACTGGCGACGCGCGATCACCGATTGCCGCTGACGTAACGCGGCGTCCACCAGCGAGAGCAGCTTTCCCGGATCGAGCGGCTTTTGCAAAAAATCCCAGGCCCCTTTTTTCACCGCGTCCACCGCCATCGGCACGTCGCCATGCCCGGTGATAAGCACAATCGGCAGCTGCTCATCATCCTGATGAAACAGCGTCATCAAGTCGATGCCGGAGCAGCCGGGCATGCAGACATCGCTCAGCACAATACCGGGCCAGTCCTTCTGCACCCACTCCCGCGCCGCAAAGGGATTATCGCAGGCATGGACGTGATAACCCGCCTGCTCAAGCAGCTGCGTATAGGCATCCAGCACGTCGCGATCATCATCAATCAGCAGAATCGAACACTCATTACTCAACATCATTTATATCCGTTAAATTAAATTGCAGCACCACGCAGGCATTGCGCGTCAACGTCGACGCCAGGCGCAGCGTCCCTTCCATTTGCGTCATCAGCGAAACGGAAATCGACAGCCCAATCCCCAGCCCCACATCTTTGCTGGTGGTGAACGGCTTCAGCAGTGACGGTAGCAAGGCCGCAGGCCAGCCGGGACCGTTATCGGCAATCAACACGCACAGGGTGTCGCCGTAGATTTGCCAGCTCACCGTTATTTTCGCCGCGTTCGGACAGGCGTCGAGCGCATTCGACAGTACGTTGACCAGCACCTGATGAACCCGCACTTCATCGCCGCGGATCCAGACGGTTTCATCCGGTATCTTCAGCGTCCCCTGCTGCGGCTTATGGCGCATCGCCAGCAGTTCCCACGCCACCGTAAACGTCTGACGCAAATCAACCGGATGCAGCGGCGTTTCCAGTTCAGCGCGGCGGGTGAACTGACGCAGCGAGCGGATAATCGCGTCAATGCGGTTAATCAACCCTTCCGCTTTACTTAACGTCGCCCGCGCCTGCGCCGTCTGTCCCTGCTCAATCGCCCGTCCTGCCGTAAACAGATACATCGACAGCGCGTTCAGCGGCTGGTTGATCTCATGCGCCAGGGTGGTCATCGTCTGCCCCACCACCGCCAGTTTAGCGGTCTGGATCAGCTCGTCCTGGGTGGCGCGAAGATCGGCCTCGATCGTTTTTCGCTCGCCGATCTCCTGTTCAAGCTGCTGTTTTTGCGCGTTAAGCTGACCCAGCGTATGGCGAAGCAAACCGGCAATACGCCCCAGCTCATCCCGGCCATAAACCGGAATGGTGGCATCCGTCCGGCCTAAACCAATCTGCACCACCGCCTGGTTCAGCGCGGTAAAGCGTTTCACCAGCCGCGATCGGATGAAATAATGATTCAGCACCCACGCCAGCAGCAGCGCCAGCAGCGTCGCCACCAGAATCAACCCGCCGCTCACGCGGACAATCTGTCCCATACGCTGATTAAACATCTGCATTTGCTGATGACTGCTGCCAAGCTGGGCTTCAAGCAGCGTCCTGAAGCGCCCCAGCGTGGCTTCTCTGGCGCGACTGGCGTCCACTAACGCTTTTTGCGCCGTAACGTAGTCGCGCATGGTATCCGGCATCTTATTTTTCACCATGCCGATTTCCAGCAGCTCATCAATCGTTTGTCGCAGGGTGATCGTGCTCGGCCAGTCGTCCAGCGCGCGAATATTTTCATCCGACGTTTTCTTCAGGTTTTCGAGATAGCGGATATGCGTCTCCACCAGCATGCCGTCATCATTTCCGGATTTCAGTTCATTAAGCCTGTCGCGCAGGTCGTCAACGATTTGATTCTCAATGCGGGCCAGCGTATAGACCTGCTGCTGTTCGTTCTGGACTTCTCTGGAACGCTTCAGGTACTGCGCCGCGTCGCCCTGGCGGGCTTCTATCTGATCGAGCAGCGTTCCCTGCTGCCAGGTAAAGTCCTGCACCAGTGAATTCAGCTCAGTGGTAAAATCATCGTGCAGCCAGTCGATACGCGCCGAGAGTTCCCCCACCTTTTCGCGTACCAGAAACATGTTGTAGAGCACGCGATCCAGCTCCGACAGCAGCGCGCGGCTGTCCTGTAAAATCACCGCCAGCTGCTGGCGTTCCGCGGGTGACAAGCCCTGGCTCAGCCGCTCTATTTTATCCAGATGCTGAATAATCTGGTTACGCAGCTGCAGGCGCACCGTGGTATTCGGCGCCAGCAAAAATTCATTGAGCTGATCGACCACCAGATTGAGATTGCCTTCAATCAGAAAAGCAGAATGGATGCGGGGAAAATACTCGTCCAGCGAATAGCGTATCTGCGAGCTTTGCTCATGCCATGAATAGAGGCTGACGCCGCTGACAATCAGCGTCAGCAGCGCGCCCATCAGAAAAGCCCCGCGCAGGCTGGTGCTGATGCTGATTTGTCGCAAACGTTGCAGCATGGACCGGCCCATCATTTGAGTTCTTCCAGTTTTGCGATCGCCTGACGCTGGTTATTGAGAAACCAGAGCTGCCACTCCATCATTTGCTGCTCGGCAAAGCTCTTATTGTCGAACTGCGCCAGCCAGGCTTCATCCTCACTGCTCGCCGGGTCGACAGGGACACCGGTTAACAGCGCGCGTATCTCGGGCAGCGGACGCTTAAGACGGGCTTCCGCGCTGTGCAGCGCCCGCCAGGCATCTTTCAGTTGGGCGAGACGAAAGCTAATGGCCGTATCAAACATCCGCTGAACCAGACGTTGACGCTTGAGGATCAGGCGATAGTCCAACGGCGGTTGATTCATCAGCCGCGCCTGCTGCGCCGACCGCGGATTGCCCGCCGCCAGCGGCGTCACCGGGTATTTTCCGGTATTGGCATCGGCGAGGATCCGCTGCCCTTCCGGGCTGAGCAGATAGCGAATAAAGCGCCGCGCTTCGCTGGCGTGCTGGCTGTTTTTGAGCACCGCGACATAGGTTGGCGAAACGGCGGACTGCGGAAAGTAGGTAAAGGTCAAATGCGCATCGTTCAACAGCAGATTGGCATAGTTATCAATTACCGGACCGGCTACGCCCAGCCCGCTTTTAATTTTATCCGCCACGCCAAAGCTGCGCGATGAAATCGTGACCAGATTTCCCGCGCTTGCCAACAACGTCTGCCATCCTTTAACCCAGCCTTGTTGCTGCAACAGCGACTCTACCATCAGATGATTGGTGTCCGAGCGCGACGGGCTGCTCATCAGCAGCGCCCCCTGATAGCGAGGGTCGGTGAGATCGTCCCAGTCCGCTGGCGCGGGCAGATGCCGCGTCGTCAACGCCGAGCGGTTAATCAGTAAACCGAACCCCGACATCGCCACGGCAACGGACGTTGAACGGATGGATTCTGGCACCAGATGTTGGCTGCCTGCCGGCGCGCCGTTGAACGGCGCCAGCTTTTGATGTTCCTGAAGATGCTGCAGCAGCATCGGTGATGAGGTCAGAACCAGATCAACGTTTTCCGCATTGGCCGTATCAAGCAGCTGTTCCAGCGAGGCGCTGGTGCGGTTGAGCGTACGAATCATCACCGACCCCGGCTCCGTTTGCCAGCGCGCGATAATCCACGCGGTGGCGCCGGGAGAAAACGTTGTCGCCATCACCAGTTCTTCGCTTTGCGCCGTACAGGGACTAAACCCGGCGGCCAGCAGCCACAGCGCCCACGTTTTGCTGAGCATCCCGCCCCGACGAAAAAACCTGTTTGTGATCCCGTTCATAAATATTGAAATACCGAAAAAATAGCGTTGAGACAAAACTTACCCGTTTATGACGCCTGGCGGATTAATCATCGCCAGCGGCAAAATAGTTGTTTTGGCAACCGGAAACCTCAAGAAAGATTACCAGATAATGAATGTGGAATTTGTTAATATCCGCACAAGCCTGACATAAAATCCGCGTAAAATTAATTACTCGCAATTTTATTGATGTTCAACGTGTCAAAAATAACGTCTTAATTCATCAATTTGAGTCAGTTTTGACCCATTTTGATGATTTGAATTTTATACCCGCTTATTTCACTCTGCATGCCGACCACTCCTGATCTTCATAGCAATATAAAATACAGGTGACGACATGTTATCAATATTAAAAAAAGGGCCGTCGGCGAATAAAGTGCCTGCTGAAAAAGTGCAGGCAACTTATGGCCGATACCGTATTCAGGCGCTGCTAAGCGTATTTCTGGGCTATCTGGCGTACTATATTGTGCGCAACAACTTCACGTTATCCACGCCTTATCTGAAGGAACAGTTAGATCTTAGCGCCACGCAAATCGGTTTGCTTAGCAGCTGTATGCTCATTGCGTATGGGATAAGCAAAGGCATCATGAGCAGCCTGGCGGATAAAGCCAGTCCGAAAGTCTTTATGGCCTGCGGCCTGGTGCTGTGCGCGATCGTCAACGTTGGCCTGGGGTTCAGCACCGCGTTCTGGATCTTCGCTGCGCTGGTCGTTCTGAACGGTCTGTTTCAGGGGATGGGCGTCGGCCCCTCTTTTATCACTATCGCTAACTGGTTCCCTCGCCGGGAGCGCGGTCGCGTGGGGGCGTTCTGGAACATTTCCCACAATGTCGGCGGCGGGATTGTCGCCCCGATCGTCGGGGCCGCGTTTGCGATTCTCGGTACCGAGCACTGGCAGAGCGCCAGCTACATTGTCCCGGCCTGCGTGGCGGTGGTGTTCGCCATCAGCGTACTGGCGCTGGGTAAAGGTTCACCGCGCGAGGAAGGCCTGCCTGCGCTGGAAGAGATGATGCCGGAAGAAAAGGTGGTGCTTAACGCTAAACACGCGGTAAAAGCGCCGGAGAATATGAGCGCATTGCAGATCTTCTGCACCTACGTTCTGCGCAACAAAAACGCCTGGTATGTCTCCCTTGTGGACGTATTTGTCTATATGGTGCGTTTCGGCATGATCAGCTGGCTGCCTATCTATCTGCTGACGGTGAAACATTTTTCCAAAGAACAGATGAGCGTCGCGTTTCTGTTTTTTGAATGGGCGGCGATTCCGTCCACCCTGCTGGCCGGTTGGCTCTCCGACAAGCTGTTCAAAGGACGGCGCATGCCGCTTGCCATGATCTGTATGGCGCTGATTTTTGTCTGCCTGATCGGCTACTGGAAAAGCGAATCCCTGCTGATGGTGACGGTATTCGCAGCGATCGTGGGCTGCCTGATTTACGTGCCGCAGTTTCTGGCCTCTGTCCAGACTATGGAAATTGTGCCCAGCTTTGCCGTCGGTTCAGCCGTTGGCCTGCGCGGATTTATGAGCTACATCTTTGGCGCATCCTTAGGCACCAGCCTGTTTGGCGTGATGGTAGATAAAATGGGCTGGCACGGCGGGTTCTATCTGCTGATGGGCGGGATCGTCTGCTGCATTCTGTTCTGCTACCTTTCTCATCGCGGCGCGCTGGAGCTGGAGCAACAGCGGAAGAACACCCAGCAGCAAGAGGCTGAGCTGGCGCTGGCCGACGCACGATAAGCGCCTGAAACCGGGAAAACAAAGTGCCAGCTTGCTGGCACTTTTAACCTTAAACAGGGTCGATAACCGTCACGCGGGCACCTTTAGATAGGGCGCAATGCTCGCTAATTTCTCCCGGGTTTCCGTCAGTTCTCGTTCCGGCGTAGATTGCGCGATGATACCCGCCCCCGCCTGTATCCAGCAGCGCTGGCTATCCTGAAACACGGAACGCAGCACTAACGCCGCATCGAAGCGCGTATCTTCCAGCAGCAGGATTGCGCCTGAATAGAGCTCCCGCGGCGTTTTTTCAATTTGCATGATCGCGTTGAGGGCCGCTTTTTTAGGGATACCTGACGCGGTAATTGACGGAAACAGCACGGTAAATGCATCCCAGGCATCCTTATCTTCCGCGAGCTGGCCGCTGACGCCAGACCCCAGATGCTGGACGCTGCCGCGCTGGCGAACCGACATCAAATCCTCGACCACTACGCTGCCGGGCTGGCAAACCGCCTCCAGTTCGGCAATGGCCTCTTTGACCGAGAGGATATGCTCAAGCACCTCTTTACCGTCGTGCAGCAGCTCCCTCTCATTTGCCTGATTATGCGCCGTATCGCCCATGCGATCGCGGGTGCCCGCCAGCGGTTCAGTGACCACTTTATTTCCCGTCACCGACATCACCAGTTCCGGACTAAAACCCAGCGCTTCTCGTCCTTGCTGGCGAAACATAAACGAACGGGTGGGCGTGTTGGCCTGCCGTCCATATAGCAGCGTAGCGGGCATATCAATTCGCGCAGGCAGAGGAATCGCGCGTGAGACGATGACTTTAACGTAATCGCCGCGGTGGATCGCCGAAACGGCGCGCGCAACCTGCTGTTTATAGGCTTCACCGTCCAGGGCGGTATCCACAACCATTGGCCCGCATGGTGTCGCCGTATCGACCTCTTTTACCCACTCGCACAGACGGCGGCATCCGTCGGCGGAGTCCGCGTAAACGGTGACATTTCCCTTCTCAAAAATAAGTTCTTCACGGGGAGCGGTTAACGTTAGCAGCGGCCACTCGCCGGCATCAAAGGCCATTCCCCGCGCATGGGCCGCAAAGTTGAACCCAACCTGACCATATACCCGGCATCCTCTCACCCGCGGATGCGTCATAAAACGACGCGCGCAGTCGGTAATTGAATCTACCGCCCACTTTTGTTCCCCGGCATCATCAATGAATATCGCCTGGGTGCCGTCGGCATTAATCTGCAGTTGCGCCTGGCATCCTTTACCTATGTACCAGCAAGGTTGGCGCTCATAGACATAGCACTCTTCATCTCCGAACTGACGTAAGACGCCAGAAATCATCGGCAGCCATTGCTCCTCTGGTAACGCCAGGTGTAAAAATTCACTGATTTTCATCCCTTACCTCTCTATGTTATTCCCGGATCAATCAATTGAGCTTGTCATCAGTTCTTTTGCCGAACGCAGTCGGATAGAAACAATCCACGCCGCCAGTAACGTGAATACGCCGGCAAACAGGAAGCAGGCCGCATAGCCAAAGCGCTGCGCGACAACGCCGCCGACTACGCCGGCCAGAATGGCGATGGCGGCGTCAGTACATTGAAAGAGCGTAAAATCGACACCGGCCTGCAAAGGCGAAGAAAGCGCCATCAGCGTGGCGTAAAGACAGACCAACGCGCAGGCCAGCGAAACAGATTGAACAACGATCAATACCTGGAGAATCGGCAGCAGTAGAGGACCCGGCGCTATCTTCAGCGTCATCACTACCGCCAGCAGCGCGATGCCCTGCGCGCCATAAGCCGCAAACAGCGCTCTGCCGGGTGAGAGGTATTTCATCAGCAATCCACCCGCCAGCGTTCCGGCTATGCCCGCCGCAATATTACCGCCGCTGAACAGCGCGCCGAGCGCTGACATGCTCAGACCATGATCCAACAGCAGCGGCGCCAGTAGAGGCAGCACAAACCGCATGCCGGAATTCAGCATCAATACCAACATTAAGCCCAGACGAGCCTGTCGCCTTCTAAGCGCATAACCCAATGCCGGAACATGCGGAACAGATGCCGTGCGCGTTGGTTCGGCAATGCGCCACAGGGGTAAGGATAAGACCAGGATCAGAGCCGCCATCATCAGCATGGCCGCAGGCCAGCCGATGGTCGCCGACAGCATCAGAAACACCCCACCGCCGCACATCATTCCCAGATAGCTGCCGCCGACCTGCACGCTGTTTCCCCAACCGTATCCTGCGCGGGTCAGCTGATCGACGCAAAAACCGTCGCTGGCGATATCAATAGTGGAGGCGACCGTACCCGCCACCATAAACAGCGCAAATAGCGCGACGACTAGCGTTTCGGGCAATCCGCCTTCTCGCCCTGTCCCGCCAATCGCGGCTGCAATCGCCAGGATCGCCGCGAGCGCAGCCTGCCCGCGCAGGATCAGCATGCGGGAACGGCGCTGCGGGCTGCCAGGAGGTAGCCGCCAGCGCTCGACCCACGGCGCCCAAATAAACTTCAGCGCCCAGGGCAGCATGAACAGGGTTGTGGCCCCGGCAAGCGCAAGCGATCCGCCAGCAGCGCGCACCAGCGCCGGCAAGGACTGCATCGAGAGCGCCGATACCAGACTCTGTGTCACATAGATGCCGGCAATGGCGAAAATCACCCGCCCGGTGGTTAACGTCAGCGGTTTCACATTCGACGGAACGTCACTCATGCGCCACCTCCTCTGACGTGGAAACCCCTTCGGCGCGCCAGACGCGGGCGGCCATTTGCGCGTGCCACAGCGCCTGGTAACGCCCATGAAGAGAGAGCAACTGCGCATGGGTGCCCTGTTCAACCACTTTGCCCTCCTCCATCACCAGGATATTTCCGGCCCCGACGATGGTAGACAGGCGATGGGCGATAATAATCACCGTCCGGTTGTGAACCAGGTTATCGATAGCTTTCTGTACCGCCAGCTCGCTATCAATATCCAGCGCGGCGGTCGGCTCATCAAGAATGACGATCGGCGCATCTTTCAATAAGGCCCTGGCAATGGAAATCCGCTGGCGCTCGCCGCCCGATAGCTGTCCGCCCATCTCGCCCATTGGCGTCAGCCAGCCTTGAGGAAGGCGGGTAATGAATTCAAGACACTGCGCCGCGCGGGCGGCCTCTTCTACTTCCTGCTGGGTCGCCTGCGGGCGCGCAATCAGGATATTCGCCAGCAATGTGTCATCAAACAGCCAGACATCCTGGAATACGACGGAAATCAGGCTGTTGAGCTGCTCCGCCGTCAGGCGACGAATATCGACGCCGCCGATAGAAATCCGCCCTTGCTGCGGATCGGCATAGCGCATTAACAGTTTGCTGACCGTGGTTTTACCTGCGCCGGAAGCGCCCACCAGCGCGCTCATACTGGCCGCAGGAAAGGTCAAAGAGAGGTCATTGAGCGCGGGATCGCCGCTGTCGTCATAGCGGTAATGAATATTGTCAAAGCGGATATCGTAACGTTCCGGCATCTCCCCGCGTTCGGCAACGGGAAGCGGCGCGATCGCCATAAACTGCTCAATACGCTGTAAGGCGCTGGCAATCAGTTCCACCACCGAGGTGTAGCTGATAAACATGGCCATCGGTTCAGCGAAACGCATAATCATCGCGGCGGCGGCAATCAGAAAGGCGAGGTTCAATGTGCCCGTGACCACCCAGATAATTCCGCACAACACCACCACCTGTAGTCCCAGCTCCACAACGCCGGCGATCAGCATCGTCGCGCCCGCGCTCTGGCGGTGAGTGCGGGTCTGTAAGTTTTCCAGAGCGTTAAAATGATCCCGCAGCGCCCGGCTTTTATCGGTATCGCTACCGCAGGTACGCAATACCATCATCCCCTGCGCAAATTCAACAATATCCCCGCTCAGCCGCTGGTGCGCTTCGCCCAGGGTCTGCATTTGTCGCCGCATCGCCGGGCGGCGCCAGTAATAAAACGGCGCCAGCAAGGGGAAGATCAGCAGCATCACCAGCCCCAGCCGCCAGTCGATCCACAATGTCGCCAACGATGCCGTCAGCGGCGTGACGATGGTCAGCAGTAAAATATTGGCTATCGCAATCACATAATTGAGGTTTTCATCCACGGAGCCCAGCAACAAGGCGTTCGTTTCGCCCGCTCTGCCGCGCTGGAGCCTCTCCAGCGGCACGCGGCGTAATTGTTCGCCCAGGCGCAGGCGCAGCTCATGGGTGGCCTGCGCCAGATGACCGCGGTATTCAAAGCCCAGCCCATACCAGCGGAGAGCCAGCGTCACCAACGCCGCAATGCTGAAGGCCAAAGCCCAGTGAAGAAGCCGCGATGCCTCATTCCGTAGCAGCGCATCAACGATCGGATAGAGGCAGGCGAAGGCGATCCCCTGCATCAATGCCGCCAGCAGCAGAGCAACCAGACTGCGCCGCAGCGTTCCCGCCTGACTGCCCACGCTGGAGATAAGCTGGCGCCAGATCGCGCGCCAGGCCAGATTATCCGCCGGGTTAGTGTCTTTCATTTTGCACCGCCTCTTCCTTCGTTCCACCCGGCACCCACTGCTGCGCCTGCTGATAGCGTTGCCATAGCCGTTGATACAGGCCACCCTGCGCCAACAGCTGCCCGTGGCTCCCGATTTCCCGGAGCTGACCGTCGGAAAACAGCAATATCACATCGGCCTGAGTCACCATGGAGAGACGATGCG
>OJWP01000234.1_pt1 | contig 18621 bp, 24 predicted proteins | sample 1600341 | NCBI WGS metagenome assembly OJWP01 (sample SAMN04436651, study PRJEB24849) | human gut metagenome | biome: human gut; feature: NICU; material: stool | host: Homo sapiens | place: USA: Saint Louis, MO | collected 2010-03-24
TCTGCGCCTGGTCCCAGCTCACGCGCATGGTTTCGACGCTAATGTTCTGCTGCACTACGGAGAAGGAGCTGATGACGATATTAGCTGGCGGGAACTGATTACCCGGCGGAATGACGCTTACCGGCCGCTCGTCAATTAGCGCGCCGGTGTCGATACGTGCGTATTTATCCGGATCGTAATACGCCCCGGAGATGGTGAATGTGCCGTCGTTATTATCAGTTACGCTGATAACGCGATACTGCTGTGCATAAAGCTCGTCCGATTCAACAACCCAGATGCTTTCCGCCTGTGGCGTTTCGCCATACGCAACCGTGACGGTAACAGCCTTCCCATTAATCTCCTGGATAGTGCGACTCTGCGCGGCGCCGGACGGCAGATTCAGGAGTAGGCGATCGCCGACTATAGCATCCGGTTTACGATCGAGCGTAATCACACGCCCGTTTACAGAACTGATGCGGCCGCCGGTCACTTTGCCGGACAGCAGTTCATCGGCGACAGCAATAACGTAGCCCGGTTGCGGGATCATGCCATCCAGCCCGACTGAGAACGTTACAACACGGTCTTTGTTGTTCGTCAGAATGCCCCAGCGCCCTTTGCGGTTCGCCTCACTTTGCCGTGTGCAGCCGATCGCCGTCAGCTCGAGCTGGTTAAAGCCGTAGCGCGTGACCAGATCCTGCTCGAATACCGACTCCATCGCGTCTGCATACGCATTGTCCGGATCGGACCAAGACACCAGTGCAGTTGTGTAACGCGTTTTTGTCGTGCTGCTGGAATAGTTAAAAACGCCATCGATAACGTTAGCCCGGGTGTAGCTGTAATCGATGTCGCGGGGCATGTCCGCCAGTGCCACAATTTGATTGCCACCCCAGTATGTCATACCCCTAAAGATGGCCGCGAAATCCCGCAGTACGGTATAGGCATCGTTGCGGCTCTGGACGTAGACATTGCAGGTGTAACGCGGTTCAGTACCGCTGCCGCCCTTACCGTCCGGCACCATCTGGTCGCAGTACTGCGCCACCTGATACAGCGTCCATTTATCAATATTCTCGGCCGTCAGGCGATTGCCAAGACCGAAACGATCAGAGACAACGATGTCGTAGAAAATCCACGCCGGGTTATCTGTCCAAGCCCATTTAAACGAGCCTGTCCAGGTGCCACTATAGCTGCGCGTCGCCGGGTCGTAATTATCCGGTACGCGAATGACGCGCATTTTCGGTTCGCAGGATATCGGTGGGATGCTGCCGTTAAACTGGCTGGAATCGAATTCGATATACAGCAGGGAGGTGTTCGGATAGCGAAGCTTGGCGTCAATAACTTCGGTGTAGCTCTGCAGCGTCATCGCATCGCCGATTTTTGCACTGTTAGCATCGGCGGTTATTTTACGCAGGCGCACGGTCCATGTGCTGCCAGCCTGCGGTAAATCGATACGGTGGCTGCGCTCATAGCCGGATGTGGTCTTGCCGGTTACTGCGGTATCGATGACCGTGGCCCAGGTGCCACCGTCAGTCTGGAGGTCTATGGCGTATTTAACGGAGTAACCAACCAGATCACCGTCATCTTCCTGGTTAAACAGGGACGGCCATTTGAGGCGCAGGCGAACGGCAGAGAGTTGCGTATTGGTGAAGGTGTGCGTCCATGCCACAGTGCTTTTAACCACTGTGCCGACACTAATTTCATTCTCGGTTCCGGGCATGCCCTGGATATATTTTTGCGCCTGGGTGCCGGAGCGAAACTCCCACGCCACACCGCTAAAATTTTGAGATCCGTCCGCGTTCTCCAACGGGGTCCCGTCCAGGAAAATGCTTTTACCATCCAGCCCGCCGCCAAATTCTCCCTCGCCCAGGGCGATAAGTAGTTTGGCTTTTGCGATGGACTGCAAATCATCAGGCTGTTCTGTAGGCGTGCGGGATTTAGAGCCTCCACCTTTGCGGCCCTTAATTGCGGTTGCGTTTACCATATTGCGCCTATAAAAAAATCCACCCAAAGGTGGACTGAATGAAAGGTTATATTTTACTGCTGATCTTCGACGAAAATCCCGGCCGAAATAATCGCCCCCCCTATACGGCGCTTACCGTAACCAAGCGGGACGGGATAGCCCTGAGCTGCGGTGTTCGTTACGCCACCGAAGGCATAGGATGCCTGATTATCTGCGCTCTGCTTACTCGCGAGGCCAGCTGCCTGAGGGGATAGCATCTGGACAACACCACCAAGCATCATAGCACCACCCATCATTGCCATCTTCGAACCGATTGCCCAACCAACACCCGTCCAACCAGCGAAGTAACCGATCACTACACCAACGACCACTAAAACTGCTCCCAATATAGTCTGCAGAGCACCAGCTTTCTTACTCCCGATTATGACTGGAACTATTTTTATCACCTCTTCAGTTATTGGATACCCCAGATCATCTAATCCAATATTTTTTTTGCCCACAAAAACAGCATAAGTTAACCCTCTTAATTTGCTGGTATTAAGGAAACGCTCAAAATTGTCGATAGTCTTACATAGCGAATGTATAGCCTCTGCTTTCGTTCTAACAAGACGCTGGTGTGTTTTACCAAAGGTTTTCGCTAGCGGACCAAACAATTCAACTGTTGCCATTTTTTCTTCAGAAATAGTTGTCATGCTTTTCTCCAGGTAAAAAAAAACCACTCGTAAGTGGTTTCTTTTAAAAATGTTAAATGCATGTCCTCGCTGCATTACCCCAAGGATCATTCCATCCCTTCGATAATGCATAAACTTTTATATTTGAACCGCCGCCGGTTGCTGTCTCAATTTTCACTAACGAGACAGCGCCAAACCAATCGTCTGACGATGATATTTGATAACCATTTTCAGTAGGCATGCTTGTAGACGACGCCTTTAAAGCTACCCACTTTGGAGCTAAACATTTGTTCATTGCTTCTGGCGATTTTGATGAATATCCTGTAAATATTGGCTCCCCGCCTTCAAGTCCTGTCGTTGAGCATCCAGCCAACCCAACGATAGCCAAAACCATAAGTAGTTTTTTCATATCCTTATCCCCTTTGAAAAATCACAGGAAGATTAGCACATGGTCTTATAACGCAGCACCTTCACTGTCCTATCAACCCAGTAACCGCCATAAGGGACGCGCTGGCTTAAATGACCGTACAGATGGTGCAATAGCATGTTGCCTTCCAGCAGTATTCCTGCATGGTTCCACTTATTGGCCTGCACCTGCATGATCACCATATCACCAGGCTGCGGCGCACCGGTGAATTCACGGAAGCCGCACTCATACCAGTAATCGTGATAGAAGTTGTCCGGATAGCTGTCTTCCCACCAAGGATAATCAACCCGGTAATCCTTCAGCTCAATGCCATGCTGCTGGCGGAAGTAACTCATCACCAGACCCCAGCAGTCAAAATGGCCCAGCACAAATGGCCGCTCAAGAAGCGGAAGTTCTCCGCGCGGCTGAATGGTTCGCAAATCCCCCTCCGGCCAGCTGACAATATGCCAGGGAATAAGCGTTGAATCACACTGCGCTTTGTCCAGCTCGCTGGGTTGCGTGGTCGCATCAGGATGACTGTGAACAATAGCCGTTATCGTGCCCCAGTCATCTGCCTGTGCATAGTCCTCCGGGTTGAGGTGGAAATGTTCTGTCGGTTCGGTCGCAAGATTCCTGCACGGGTAATAACGCTCTACCCGGCTGTTCTGTGCCACCACGCCGCAGCACTCGCGAGGATATTCAGCTGCAGCATGCGCCATGATTGCCTCAATGGTTTTCTGTCGCATATCAACTCCGAATGAGAGAAGTCCCTGGGAACCCGCCGAACGGCAGTTCATTATTCTCACCGAAGCGCAGCTTGCAGCCTGTAAGCGTGCCGCTGCATTTATCCAGTGAGGGATCATCGACCGGGTTATTTTTCTCGTCAAAATAGCGCGTTCCGGCGTAATCGCAGCCGTCTCCCGTACGGTATTTCCCACGGATACACCAGGAGCATAGGGAGTGAAGCTGCCGTGTCGGTATCATCAGCCCCTGCAGGTCCATCGGGCTAGAAAGGGTGAACTCGACTACTTGATTGTTTTCACTGCTTTTTGCATCGATGTAGAAAACCTTCAGCTTTTCCTGAGTAGGATCGGCTGTCGGGTTACCCCCGGTGAAGTTTTTCGCATCGAGATATTTACCCAGGGTGTCATGTATCGTCACCTTCGCCTGCAACATATCGTCGTAAGCAAGGCAAAGAGCGGTGATCGAGCTGTCGAGGTTAGCTACCGAAAGTTTTGGCTGCGCACTACTTCCCGATGTAGAAGCCTCGATCCCCTCAATCTGGCATGGCCACGCTTTATATTCTTCGCCCTGCCACCAGATTGATTTGGCCTGGAGCTTGTTTTCGTCACCGCCGGCAGCTGTTATTTCTGCTTCAGTATGTGCGATGCTGTAGTTGTGAAACCGTAACACCTCACCTGTACCAAATGCAGTGCCATCCACTTCAAACAGCCTGACCTCATCGCCGGGTTCAAGCTTCTGATAATCTGCGTTAAGACTCATGGTTTATAGGCCTGCTCAAAAGTTGCTGAAAGGTTGAAGAGCCCAGCGCCAAGCGGCGACGGAGTGTAAGTATCACAGCGATACAACCCCAGTGGCTCAAGCGGTGGGTGCCACTGAAAAGACTTTGTGCCCTGGTGACGATCGAGGAAGTTTTTAATGGCCCCGATATACGCTTCGGTACCGGTAAACTGTAAATTCCACTTTTGTGAACGCGGATTTAAGCCGTCACCGGCCACCTGTTCATATCCGTCACCAAATTTTGCGGAGCGCCGGCGGAACGTTACCTCCTGCTCCGCGTTGATGCGTGGGCACCAGCTGAATGTTTCAAGAGCCATCAGCGGCCTCCTTTTGCAAGGTTCCAGATCGCACCGCCCGGCGCTAAATCTCTCATTATTAGATCCCTGTAACGCCTATCTGTATAAGAACCCACATCTTTCGCGAATTGTTCATAGCCAGATGTCGCTTGAGTGGCCGTATTTCCGTTGCCATCAATGGTGATATATACCTGTGGTGCCCCTCCACTACCTGGCGTGACGCCGCTATTTCCCACGGCGCGGACACCGAGTGAACCATCAGACGCGCGGGTAAGAGGCATAATGGCTTCAGGACCAGCCTCTCCCATCAGACCGGCACCTTTTGCAAACGCAAACAGCGTCGGTGAACTGACGACAGAGTTACTGTACTGACTGAGATCGGCTGAAGAGTAAACGCCGCCTTTGGCGTTGAGATCGAGATTTGCGGCTGCATTGTTATAAGCGCCGGATGGCGTGGTACCTCCAGTAGATGCGCCAGCAAACAAAGAGCCGATGGAGCTGACCGCGTTCGCGATCATCATATTTACCATCACCTGTTCTATGATTTTCAGAACGCTGATACCCCAGTCTTTCCAGCTCGCTTTATTGCCGTTGAGCATCTCGACAATGTTGCTGCTGATCCCTGAGAGTGCCGTTTTCATGACGTCGGCCGCCTGCATTGCATAGTTCGTGGAATCATCCACCCAGTCGGCAAGTCCGTCACGGGCTCCGGTTACCCAGTCAGCCTGTAGCGCATCAACTTTCTTGTAGTAATCCTCCTGAACTTCGATCCTTTCGGCCTGCGCATCCTTCAGGGCCTGAGTTTCCCGGTCATAAACCGTCTGGCTTATATCACCGGACTGATACTGCTTTTGCAGCTCCCGCTGCTGGTCGAGGAAGTCGCGCTCAATACTCAGGCGTTCCCTGAGCCGCTCACGCTGCTTATTGCCGATTCCGGCACCCTGCACATCCACGCCCAAATTTGCACGTGCATTCTCGTTTTGTGCCTGCAGATTTGCCACAAACGCCGCCACCCTGGCATTTTCTTCATTGGCTTTTTTGACGGCGTTCAGGCGATCCACTTCCTGAGCCAACTGTTGAAGCCGTATTTTTTGCGCGTTGTTAATTCCGGTGAGCTTTCCCTCCGCCAAATCGAACTGGAGTTTCTGTTGCTCGGTCACCTCCACCGTTTTTTTGCCGGTGGTATCGATGAGCGCAATCTGGCGCAGGTAACCCATCTCCATGGATTTGAAAGAGCTTTCCAGTTTTCTTGCGCTGGCATCAGGCGTAACTTTGCCGTTAGTCTCGCCCGGTGGAAGGGAGAATGGTTTCCCAGTTCCGACAGTAGCAGCACCAAGCGGAAGAATGCCAACAGCAGGTTTTGACAGCCTGTTTCTGGTTTCGATAAGGGTGTTCAGTTCATCGTTGAGTGCTTTTACACTATCATTCCCACCCGTGAACCAGGCGAACATTGATTTGTCCTGCGAATAAAAACCCTTTCTTCCTTCAAGGTTTTTTTGCAAATAAGCAATGCGCTCATTTACCTGATCGATATTTTTGAGGTCAATTTTACCGCTCAGAGCGGCAAATCTGTTGCCGGTGCTTGTGGCAAGTTGACCAGCGCCGGCGGCGGCTTTTACAAGCCATCCAGCAAGCTGTGCAACTTCAGACACCAGATCAGAGATACCCTGCAGGACAGCAGGATCAGTCAAAACATTGTGAAGTTCATCAAGAGAGTTTTGCAGCTCTCCAAGGTCAACCTTTGCCAGACCTGCGGCAATCTCCATCTTCAGGCCAGCAACCTGAGCCTCCATGTCTTCGAATAGCTGGTTAACTTTAACCAGGTCATCAATGGAAGATGGGTCTGGCGCTACCCCATAATCCTTAGCCAGATCAATAAACCGTTTCAGTTTCTCATTATTGTTATCGAACAACGGAAGAAGTTTTGAAAGGTCATTGCCCAGGCTTTCAAGTATGGTTGTCTTTTCGGCATTCGTGCCGATCTTGCCAAGTGATTCACCAATTGCCAGGAGCTGTTTTTCAGGACTTACTTTGGATAATTTCTCAGCGGACAAACCCAGGGAATTAAGGGCATCAACTGCTTCACCCGACTTGTTCAGGACAGCGTCACCTATCTTATCGCCAATATCCTTAAAAATATCAGCCATCTGATCGCCGGACACCCCTGCCTTTTCAGCAGCAAACTGCCATGCTAAAAGCTCCTGAGTTGATATCCTTAGCGACTTTGCCCAGCGGTCAGTTTCGGTAATCTGCTTGGAAGTGCTTTTCAGTAACTGAAAACCAGCCGCTCCAACACCCAGACTAGCAGTTACGGCTGCCGCACCAATACCCGCCAGTGCAGCGCTGGCGGATGCTGCATCATCCTGTACCTGTTTGCTCCACTTTGCAGAGGCGCGTTCTGCCTGATTAAGGCCGGAGACAAAACCGCCCGTTTTTGCAATCAGGTCGATTGTCAGCGTGCCCAGTGATTTGGAAGCCATAAACTCTCCGGTGGCAGCATTATGTCCAGCTGGCTCTGGCTTCCTCTAACGAGATTGGTCCATCAGCAGCTTTGACTTTGGTAAAGTGCAGTGTGAAATCGGTCGGGTTGAATGGTGGGCGCTTGGGGTCTCTGTTAACGTTGGCTATCATGCTGCTCACCAGCCCGGCACCCCACTCAACCCGCAACATAGGGTTCAGACTTCCGTATCGTTCCCGGTACTTTGCCCAGAGTTGGGACTCTTTGAATGAGAGGACTTCCCGCGCTTCGGCGATTGTTCTGCCTCCGATTCCGTTGAGGACGAGCTCGCACCAGAATTCGTCTTCGGCGCTGAGCTCGAAGTCTTTCCCAGATCGTTAACTTCCTGAATGGCCAGAAGCAGCGCTACCGTCAGGCTGCCATCCAGTGCACCACGTTCAGGATCGGCCTCACCAGTAATGTCTGCCGGGGTGAAGATGGGTTTACCCTGTTCATCGCAGATGGATGCGGCAATACGCCCTGCCACACCATCGACCTTCCCCCCAAAAGCCAGCACATCGGACGTTGCTGTGTGATAACCCATCGGGCGGACATACACTGTCGCGGTGATTTTTTTATCACCCTGAGTCCAGGTGATTTCTTTCTCAACCGGGCGGCCAGTAAACGCGCCGGACTCCTTGAGTGCATCAAGTGTTAATTTCATTAGTAATCCTGATTAATGAGGGCGTTGCCGCCCTGATTTTATGGAGTCACGACTTTTGGCACCCATACAGCAGAGCCGGAGCGCTGGACAGATGCAGAAGTAGAAACAACCGTGTTTGCTGCAAAATCAAACGGGAAGTCGGACACATAGCCTTTGAATACGAACCATGTGCGGCTGTCAGGTAACACCAGGCCATCGACTGCACCGGATGCACCATCTTCAGCCGCAGTTGGCGATGCGGTTCCGTCTGACCATCCAATCGCGAACGTCAGGTCCTGATCCTCTTCGTCGTCCGAAATGGACAGGTTGTAGAGCATGATGTGGCTGGTATTTTTAGGATCAGCGTTAAGCGTCAGTGATGCTGTGCCAGGCGTTCGAAGACCACGCTTATAGCTGCGATCAAAGCGCTCAGAAAGACAGGTGTCTTCAATCTGGTCCGCCGGGTTGCTGCCGGGTGAGAATGCAGTGATACATTCAACTTCGCTCACCGCGCCTTTTGCGAGCACAAAGAGCTGCGTACCTTGCGTCAATACAGACATTGTTATCTCCGGTCATAAAAAAACCGGCTCAAGGCCGGTGGTTGAATAATACGTTTATCTAGTGACTATCCAGTCAACATCGAATGAGTAGCGATAGCGCTTTGTTTCCGGGTCTTTCTCCTGCTCGCCAAGGCGTGTGATGTACGCGTGCGGCTCAATGGCATCACGCAGCGCAGAGGCGACGGCGATAACCTCGTCCACCGTGTCGGCGTACGCATCTACCTGCAGCGAAAAGGAGTCTGCATCCGGCCGATGCGCCAGATAGTTTTCCGTAAAGCCTGTGACGTTTTGCCAAACCGCATACGGGTAAACGACAGCATCATCCTGCTGGCCGAAGGGGTATAGTCGAACAGGATCAGAGCCGATTAGCGCGGTTACCGCCGCACTTGCCGCGCATACACCAAATATGGGCGCAATCATGGTGGTATTCCTTTTTTCTGAGCGCGCTTAATGGCACGGTCAATGGCCTTTTCATAATCAGTGCCAAAGGTATTTATCACCTCGCCGATGCTGCTTTCCGCTGCCGGGCGCATAATTGGCTGGGCACGAACATTTTCGGTACCGAACTCAATAAGGCGCCAGTGAGGAGTGGGTGCATTCCTGCCAAGATCGGGGTGCTTTTTAAGGACCGCGCCGTGAAGAACGCCAATGCGAAAACTGAGATCGCCCGTACGCTTAAAAAGACGGCCATTCCAGCGCATGGCGATGTTATCTGCGATGCTCCTGCCGGTGCCCGGGTCATCAACGCGACGGGCGTTAGTCTTCGCTTTCTCGACGATGATGTTGCCGGCACGCCTGAGCGCAGCCCTGCCACCTTTGCGACGCAGATCGACGCTGACGGCATCCAGTTTTCCCAGCAAAGAATCGACGCCAGTAATGCTGAACTCAATACCATCAGCCATCGTTAACCCCCTGCGAACATGGAAGTGTCAGATATTCGCGCCCGCTTTTATCGTCGGACAGAACGCCATGGACGTTATAAACACGGCCGAGATAAAGGATTCGGTGCTTACTGGTTACATCATCGCGCCAGCGAATAGTGATCCGCGTCGTGACTTCGCTCTGCCCTGCCTGGGCCGCTACAAACTCACGCGCGGACAGATCGACAACACTGGCCCACAGGGTAGCAACGTCAGCCCAGCCGTTAATGATGGCTCCGGTAGCCGGATTCTGGGTTTTAACAGGCCTCTGCAATGTAACGCGGTGACGAAGTTTTCCGGCCTGCATGCTCACCCCCTGGGATTTCCGCTGAGATAAGTATGCTGTGGAAGTTCAGCGTCACTCTCTTCCACTACCATCGACTGGTAGATCACCGCCGTCAGAGCCTCGTTTGACTCCGCCATTCGGTTCATTGCTGCTGTCTGGGCTGCCATTGCTGCCAGCAGCTGGTTTACCTGTTGCTCGTTCATAGGCGATTTTCATCCACTTTTTAAGCCATTCACGCCGGGCGGCGCATCCGGAGCAGGCCATCAGTGCCACCGACGGTGCTGTATAAGCAACGCCTCAACGCCCAGCGGAGTTTCCGCCAGATTCTGCGACGCGGCTTCGCGGTTCGCATACCAGTGGCCAATCAGCAAAAGCATTGCCGCCCAGATGCCAGAAGTAAAAAGAACCTCTCGGGGAGGCTCATTTTCTTCTGCAGGCGGCGTCAGTACCTCCACCAGCGCACCGTCACAGAAATGCTCTACATAATCGACGGCGGCCGATGCGTATGCGGCGATAAGCGCATCTTCGGCATCGCTATCAACCCTGAGATGCGTCTTTATCTGCGCCATTTGATCCGCGCTTATTTCCACCTTTACCCCCGGCTTTCGGTTTTTCGGGATCTGGCATTTCTGCCTTTTCAGGCTCAACCTCTTCTGCCAGATGCAGTTTCACCAGCGCCTCGCCGATCTCTTTTTTCACGATGCGGGTTTCACCCTGGGATACAGTGCCCAGGTGATAATGCGAGAACATACGGAGAGCTTTAATTTTCATAGGTTAAACGCGGCCATTGCTGACCGCGCCCTTCTGTTATTCGCCGGAAGAAACCGCAATATCGCCAGTGACGATGGCGGCAGGACGGTAGTGCGCCAGCGCCAGGCGCTCTTCGCACAGGATAGTCAGCATGTTCTTAACGAAGTTGTCGCGATCCTGATTGCTGATCTCGATTGTGGCATCCATTCGATCCCACACCTGCGACGCCAGGCCAAACGCGCCGACGGTAAATTTGCCTGCCGTCTGCGCAGTGGTCGATACCACTGGCAGGCCCCAAAGCACTTTTGATGCAAACGCCTGCGGGCCGCCAAGGATGTAGTTGCCGTTAGCGTCCTTCAGCAACGCGATACGGTGCCAGTCAGCCGGGTTCAGAATGATGCCGTCAGCTTCGAATTCACTCAGCGATACCTGATAGATGGCATGCGCCAGAACATCAGCGCCAGTATCCCCCGTCGCGTTGAGTGCTGCTTCGTAGTCATTCGCCACTACGTTCAGCCCCTGCAGGTTGTCGCCGGTACCATCCCCGTTCAGCATCTGGTTCTCTTCCACCAGAGCCAGGCCGTACATCATGCGGGCATTGATGTAAGACTCCAGAGCTGGAGCATCATCCATGATTTGTCGGGATGCCTGGATCCAGTGGGCAATGGTTTTCACGTTCGCCGTTTCTTTGGTGAAGGTGATGTTACTTTCCGGCTTGAGGGTGCCTTCCGCCACTGGCGCGGCAGCGTTAGTGAACACGTTCTCACGAACATACTCCAGCGCATTACTGGTGATGCGCCCCTGTGCCAGCAGGTCACGTACGGTCAGGCGGCGGAGGCCAGGCATAAGGATTCCCGGCTGCTGCTGTGGCAGAACCAGTGCGCCGGCGGAGTTGGCGCCAGACCCGATCGCTTTATCAAAACTGGTCACTTTCGCTTTGGTGCGTGAGCCGTCCCAGCCTTTCATCAGGTCTTCGGACACGCGCTCTGCAAAGGACTTCTGGGCGGTCTGGTCAGGTGAGTTTCCGGCCAGTTTCTGCTCAAGATCAAACAGGCGGGTACCGGTTTTTTTCAGTTCATCCTGGGCTTTAGCCAGATCGGTCTGCAGTTGCTTGTTGATTTCCCCGTTCTGGTTGATGGATTTACGCTGTTCTTCGATAAGCTCTTTCACTTCTTTCTGGGAGTTCTCGATTGCTTTTTCCAGTACAGATAATTCAGACATGTGTTACTCCGTTAAGGTGTCCGCAGGTTAGCGGCAAATGAGGTAATGCGCTGTGCCAGCGCGTCAATGTCGCCGCCGCCGAACTCGCTTCGGCCTGCGGACTTCACGCGGGCGATAAACGCCTGCGCTTCTGCGCGAGTAAGGCCGACTGAATCCCTCAGCCAGGCCTCCGCGTCACGAATGGTTTTAATGCCGTCGATGCTCTTCATGGCGGTTACGCCCGCAAGCTCGTTTGCCGGGAAGGTGCAGACACTGATTTCCCGCAGGTAAGAAATGTGTTTGAAAATGAGGCCTGACGTGCCGACGGTGTAATCTTCGGGGCCGACGGAAAAACCCACCGACATGCCTTCAACCGTGCCATGCTGCATGGCGGCCTTAAGGTCTTCTGCCAGACTTAACCCCGGCGTAAGTTGCCCTCGCACAAAAAGCCCCTTCTCGTCTTCGTGCATGGCATCCCATTTGCCAACCGGGATGGCTCGCGTCTGGTGGTTAAAGAACATCGCCACCTTGCGGCTCTGGTTCGCGACCACACCAGCGAAAGCGCCGGGCAAAATAATGTCGCCATCGGCATCGGTGTTATTGAAGACCGAGGCGTACCCTTCAAACGTTCCCTTACTGCCGTCACCGGTAAACTTGATTTCTGTCTGGTCGAACGCCAGCGTCTTTTGAATTTCAGGCATCATGGCCCCCATAAAAATTAAGCCCCGTCATTGCGGGGCTCTTTGCTTGATCCAAGATCGGTAATGGGTACGTTCTGCGACTGGCGCGTCGCCACGTCACCGCCGGGCAGTGGTGGCAGGTTATCCAGCCGTCGAACCTCGTTAACGGTGCGAATGCCGGTATTAACCATGATCTGCATGAATGATGCCCGGCTTGTTGAGTCGCCGCGTAACAGCCCGTCGAGGTTATGTTCGGCATGAATAGCGCCCTGTTCTGACTCTTTCACCAGCCAGCGCTCAATGCTGTACTCCCAGCGGTCAAGGTAGGGTTTTAGCGTGTACTGAAGAAAACCCAGGTTTTGCTGCTCAATTCCCGAGCCCCAGGAGGTGGTTTTATCAACATCGCCGACCAGATGCGGAGGCACACCGTAAAAGCGGGCCAGTTCGGCGACCTGAAATTTTCGTGCAGCCAGTATTTCCGAATCCTGAGGCGAAACCCCTATAGCCTGCGTAGTAAACCCGCTCTCCAGGATCCACAACCGCTTTTTAACCGGTCCGCCTGCAATCTCCTTAAAGTTCTCCTCCAGCTGACCGCGCTGCTCTTTAGTCAGCACCTTGCCATCAGTCATCAGGATCTGCGGAGACTTCGCGCCGTTCGCGAAGAACTCACGCTGATTATCTTCCATGGCGATCGCCACCCCGGCTGACTTAGCACTGAAGGCCAGCGGTGAGAGTCCGGTGAGTCCATTGAAGCCAAACCCTTTAAGATGAAAAATTTCCTTTTGCGAAAAGTTGGCATATTCCTTATCACGCCGATAACGGTAGATAATGTTTTTGCCATTCTCACTGAGCCTCACCTCCATATTGGCGCTCATCAGCGGAACCATGCTGATAACATCCCCAACGCTGTTACGTTCCACATGCGCGTAAGCATTGCCGTAGGCGCACAGCTGCATGGTCATAGCCTCGCGGAACTCCAGAGCGGTCATGAAATTGTTTGGCCGGAACCTCAGTAGCTTTGCGAGAGGATGGGTGCCAGGAACCTTGCTGCGCTGATCGTCTTTGGTTTCGTAAACATCAAGCGGTAAAGATGCAGTGACTGTAGAAATGAGACGGATACAGGCCCACACCGTGCTGATTTGCATGTTTCGCTCATCAGTGACAACGGATTCACCAACAACGCCGTGCGCAGAGGTGCCAGCCATCTGAGAGCCTTTCTCTGGTGTAACCAGTCTGCCACCGGTCAGGATGGAGGCCATGCGCGCCCAGAATGGCGATCGCGTTCGCAGGTCAATGCTGTAATCGGTATCTGCCATTTTTACACGCTCAAAAAGTTATAGATAAAATCGTTAACATCTCCCGGGTCCTCTACATCGTCACTGGACTGTGCCCCGATGGACATTGCCAGTGCTACCATGCCGTCGATACGGCCACTGGACTTGCCTTTAACAAATTTGCGGTTACCGGCTGGGTCGGTGATTACCGTGGCGTTTTTGGCGCACATTTCGAGGATCGGATGGTTGCCGTGCTTCAGCTGCGCACCGAGCAGTCTGGCCTCAAGCTCCCTGAGTGCGGGAGACATAGAGACAAAGCCCTGGCCGAACTCCACAAACCGCTCAAGTTCGGCTTCAGTGAATCCGGCATCGATGAGATGAGGGCGAAGGAAACGCATGTTATAGCGGTCGAAAGCCAGCACCCTGACGTTACAGATATCAAAAACGCGCCGCAGCTCCCTGGCGATAAAGGCATACTCAATGGCTTTTCCCGGTGTCGTGTTCAGCCAGCCCTGCCTCGCCCAGATGTCATAAGGCACGCGATCGTTACGCGCCTTGTCAGCCAGCCCTTCCTCAGGTAGCCAGAATTTACAGTGCACATCGCCATGGGTTGTGTTGAGAATCAGCGCGGTGAGGTCCGACACGCTGGAAAGGTCCAGGCCGCCCCAGACGGTAGCGCCCGCCAGTTCGCCGGGTTCCTCTTTATTCATGTGCCACACGGTCTGGCTCACGAACGGGCTTTTCGCCTCAACCCTGCGGTTTAGTACAAGGTTCTCAAACTCTGCCTGGCGCGACGGCAGGCGTTTTGCGCTGGCGGCCATATCCAGCACTTCTTTCTGGTTCATGAATACATCAAAGGCGGGGTTTGCCAGCCTGATGGCTTCAACAGAGAAAGGGTCGATATCTTCCGGCGCGGTCTGGAGCCTGACCACCGTTCGCGGATCGGCCCCGGTCAGGCCATCATCAATCAGCAGGCTGAGCAGGTCGCTCGCATCGGGTGCCTGGGTACTGATGATTACCGAGATAGGGTTATCCTGAGCAGCGGTCGCGGTTTCCAGCGCTTCATAAAGCGGGTCGCGCGGCCCGCGAACCTGCCCCAGCTCATCGTGGGCGACAAATCGCGGCGAGAAACCGTAGGCCGTGGTGGCTTCGGCGCTCAGTGCGCGATAATAAGAACCCAGTTCAGGGCAGTGAATTTCTTTTGCTGAATCCTTGATCGCCACATACTGCATCAGCACCGGGTTCATCCGGCACATCTTGGAGGCCAGGTTAAACAGAATGGCCGCCTGGTCACGCGAACGTGCGGCAGAATACAGCTGCGAGTTCGGCGCCGCTTCTGGCCCCACCAGATAGAGCAGCATCAGCATGGCGGTTTCAACGGTCTTGGCGTTCTTGCGCCCGCGGCTGATGATGGCGCGGCGAGTGCCATGCTTGTTGTCAAAGATAGCCCTGAAGTCGTCTTTCATGAACTCAGCCATTTTCAGGGGCTGGCCAACAAACTTACCTTCAGGGATAACGATATTTCTTTCGCACCAGAGGATATTCCTCTCGGCTCTTGTCAGAGTTTTTTTAGCCATCGAAGAGCCTTATTCAATTTCCCAGGGTTTTCTCTCCCGTGGCAGATTGTTGTTGGCACGACCTACCGTTTTGGGATCGGCAGTCGCCTGCCGGGTGATCCGCAGCCGCGTCGCCAGTGAGGACGCAGAGCGCACTTCACGCTCGCGCATCGTGAGCAGTTTGTCGTAACGCTTCAGCCCATCTTCTCGGGACAACCACTCCAGTTCGAATTCTTCAATCTGGGTGGTGAGCAACCGAGCCTGCACAACATGGCGGCAGTACATTTCCAGCATGTCGCGGTGCGTTTCGGTAAATGAGCTGGCGGGGTTGTCATTGACCAACCGGACCCAGACGTTTATTTCCGGATCGCTCAGATGAATGGACGGCTGTAGCCTGCTTTCAGCCAGTGCCGGCAGCGAGACAGCAGACGTCGCAGCCAGAGACTTTCTGCCTCGCTGTGCCATCGCTTTTTTCCTTTTTTTCTGGACGTTTTTAAAATGAAATGGGGGAGCGCGGTCTTTAAGATTTTGCCGCCAGAGTTTTACCCCTCCCCCCAGCCCTCAGGTATGCAAATGAGAATTAATATCATTTCTCGATGATTCGCAGGTTTTCGCGGGAGAGGGTGGCGGGCACCAGTCTTTCTCCGACACCGAGCGGGAAGGTCAGGCTGACCGTAGGTAGCGTCTCGCCCACCTCGTGGTTGAAGTTGATGGCGGTAACAGAGCTGAAACTCACGCCATCAATGCTCAGTTCAACAAGCTTACCGCCCCGGTATTCAATCTTCATATCTTGCATTGCATACTCCTGTTACCAGATAACCCGACCATCATTGTCGAACTCCGTTACCGTTCCGCCCTTCTCCATGCGCTGCTTCACTGAGTCGTGACAGCGTTTGCAAAGCGACTGAAGATTTTCTGGGTTATGAAAGAGCGCCTCATCGCCTTTATGCGGGATGATGTGGTCTACCACCAGCGCTGACACGATCTGGTTTCGTTTGAGGTGGAACTCGCAAAGGGGCTGCTTTTGCAGCTGGTGATAGCGGAGTCGATACCAGCGCTTCGTGTTGTAGAGATTATGCCAGGGTGAATTGGATGCCATAAAACTACTTCCGAGAATGCAGCAGGCCACCTGGCTGAGTAGCTTTCTGCAGGGCTTCGTTCACTATCTTTTTGATGGCCTCTTGTAAGGCGCTATCTAGCGGGCCTTTGGAACTGGCAGCAATTTCAAACTTTTCAGCTTCAAACTCAACCTGCTCTTTTCCATTGTCTACAGAAACACCCATACCAGAAGCATATATACGGCCGCTCTCTGACGTAATGCCATTCCCGATAAACGCATCATTGATAAACACTTGTCCGTTCTTCATGGTGAATGGAGACAGTTCAGCCAGCGACTTGCCTAAAGCTTTCGCCATCCTGGTGCGCTTGATGTGCTCCACGGCATCCCGCATTTCTTCTGGGGAAATACCACCATCACAACTCAGGGCGTCGAACATTGCGTTGCTGCGAATATCGTCTTGCAGCGCTTGAACCATTTCTTCGGCATCGACAGAAGAAACGCCTTCGATCCAGTCACTGGCTCGCCAATCTCGTGCTGAGCCATCCTCTGCAATTGGACGCAGACGCACCTGAACTCGCTCACCAGTTTTGAGCCCGGAAATAAGGTATACGGTAGCTGGCCAGAAGATGCGTTCTTTCACAAGTCGGCCATCTTCATGAAGGCATTGCATTTCTAGCACCGCGCATCCACCCGGCCATTTCCATTCGACGTTCACACCAAAAGGTTTGGGAGTGGTTTTTACGTAAGGGACGATTGAAGATTCTGACATTTTAATTTTCCTTTTAGACGTGAGCCTGTCGCACGGCAAAGCCGCCGAAAGTTAACGGTTTGCCCAGGCTCACAGCTGAAAGACTTTCTTTGATGTGCGCGTGCGATGCGCATTAAAAAGCCCCGCAGGTGCGAGGCTGATTTATACCGTGTAGAGGATAATGGTTGTCTTATCCGTTGGAGGGGATAAAAAAACGCCCGCGGTTTGGCGGGCTATTCTGCTTACTGGGGGTTTCCAACTGTGAACCAAACTGTGGAGTACAAAGCACCGTATTCATCGTGCGATTGGGTTTCAGTTACTTTCAATAACACCCAGCCACTAGCTAAAAGCCGATTAGCTTTCATGGCATCATCGGTCTGGTCTACCTCTTTGATTTTAGTTAAATCATAAGCCTGTTCAGTCATGGAACCTCCTTGCTGTGTGGATCACGATAATACCCTTTAGGTAATCAACAGGCAAAAAGAAGGCCGCACATTCTTGAACTGTTTATGGCACACGCCGGAGTTCTTTTTCGAAAATTATCAGCTCGATATCCTTGCTGCTAAGCTTTTCTTTTCGGTTGGTTAATGACAGTTCGCCTGCCACGCTTTGTTATGTGCCAAGATGTCTTTCTTCGTCTGACGGTCCATAACGTCGATGTCGTGATCCGTCAGGTAGATTGGTTTTACCCAGTCACAGGCTGTATCAACCACCACCGGGACGCTTCCACGTGTCACGCAGCTCGCGATCAACATCGTCATCAGGCATGCGGTTAACATTCTGCTGTACATTGCTGGCCTCTTTCGTTGCTTCTACACGGCGTTCGGCTACTGACTTAATGGCTGCGGTCTTTTCTTCTGTGCGCTGCCGGTCTGCTTTTTCTTCAGCCTGTTCACGCCCTCGAAAACGGCCCACACCAAACGCACCAAGCACCATCAGGATCGCAACTCCGATTGCGGCCAGTAAAGATTTGAGTGTCGTCATAGGCTCACCCGCTCGCGCATCCAGCCATAAACGAATGACTCGTTAGCCGGCCGCTGTTCTGCCAGCTCAAGATAACGCTGGCCCTGGCTACAGTTCAGTGCGCGAAGCAATACGATTTCTCCTTCGCCGCCTCGTTTCGCCAGGAAGGACTTCAGCGCGCTGATACTACGTGGGCCGATCTGCCCGTCGGCGATCAGATCCGGATAGAGCTGCTGCTGGTTATTGAAGACGTTCAGCCAGCGCTGGAACCATTTAACCTGCACCGATGGCCCCATGTTCACACCGGTATCGCAAAGTTCGGCGGCAATAGAAGGGGATACTTCTGCCACCTGGTCAAAGCGCGGGCCATACCAGTAATCAGACTCAAGGATCGCCAGAGCCTGCTCACGTGTAAGGTTTCGCATATCACCGGCATAACCATGCGCGCGGGCAGTTGCCTGAGTAATTCCCCAGTTCGTTGGTCCGCCCTTATCACTCGGGTGATCAACATAACCGCCCTCTTTGCCGAGGATGGTGTTAAAGATATCGTCTTTGGTCATGGCTATTCCGTAATGACGACCTTCGCCAGGTTCCCGCGCGCCAGCCACACCGCCATGCAGATGACGGAGTTAAGCAGCAGATCGCCGAGGTTAA
>OJWP01000251.1_pt1 | contig 16810 bp, 11 predicted proteins | sample 1600341 | NCBI WGS metagenome assembly OJWP01 (sample SAMN04436651, study PRJEB24849) | human gut metagenome | biome: human gut; feature: NICU; material: stool | host: Homo sapiens | place: USA: Saint Louis, MO | collected 2010-03-24
GTGCATCAGTAAGTGCGAGTGAGTCCGCTTCAACGAGTGCCTCAGTAAGTGCGAGTGAATCGGCCTCAACCAGTGCATCTGTATCTGCAAGCGAATCCGCGTCTACGAGCGCATCTGTTTCAGCAAGTACGTCCACGTCAACGAGTGCCTCAGTATCAGCGAGTGAGTCTGCTTCAACCAGTGCATCAGTCTCTGCAAGCGAATCTGCATCCACGAGTGCATCAGTAAGTGCGAGTGAGTCCGCTTCAACGAGTGCCTCAGTAAGTGCGAGCGAATCAGCTTCAACGAGCGCATCGGTAAGCGCCAGCGAGTCCGCATCGACGAGTGCGTCTGTCAGTGCGAGTGAATCAGCTTCAACGAGCGCCTCAGTAAGTGCGAGTGAATCGGCCTCCACGAGTGCATCTGTATCTGCAAGCGAGTCCGCTTCAACGAGCGCATCAGTCTCTGCAAGCGAATCGGCCTCAACAAGTGCGTCTGTTTCAGCAAGTACGTCCGCTTCAACGAGTGCCTCAGTAAGTGCGAGCGAGTCCGCGTCCACGAGCGCCTCAGTCTCTGCAAGCGAATCGGCTTCCACGAGTGCGTCTGTATCAGCGAGCGAATCCGCGTCCACGAGCGCCTCTGTGTCTGCAAGTGAATCAGCCTCCACGAGTGCCTCAGTAAGTGCCAGCGAGTCCGCATCGACGAGTGCCTCAGTAAGTGCTAGCGAGTCAGCCTCAACCAGTGCATCTGTATCTGCAAGCGAGTCCGCATCGACGAGTGCCTCAGTATCTGCGAGTGAGTCTGCTTCCACGAGTGCCTCAGTAAGTGCGAGCAAATCAGCATCGACGAGTGAGTCCGCCTCAACCAGTGCGTCAGTAAGTGCGAGCGAATCGGCCTCCACGAGTGCATCTGTAAGTGCGAGTGAATCAGCTTCCACGAGTGCATCTGTAAGTGCTAGTGAGTCCGTCTCAACCAGTGCATCTGTATCTGCAAGCGACTCCGCCTCAATCAGTGCGTCTGTTTTAGCAAGTGAGTCCGCTTCGACGAGCGCTTCAGTAAGTGCGAGTGAATCCGCGTCGACGAGCACTTCAGTAAGTGCAAGCGAGTCCGCATCGACGAGCGCATCTGTTTCAGCAAGTACGTCCGCTTCCACGAGCGCATCTGTAAGTGCGAGTGAGTCCGCTTCAACGAGTGCGTCTGTATCAGCGAGCGAATCCGCGTCAACGAGCGCCTCTGTGTCTGCAAGTGAATCAGCCTCCACGAGTGCCTCAGTAAGTGCCAGCGAGTCCGCATCGACGAGTGCCTCAGTAAGTGCTAGCGAGTCAGCCTCAACCAGTGCATCTGTAAGTGCTAGTGAGTCCGCCTCCACGAGTGCCTCAGTATCAGCTAGTGAATCAGCGTCCACGAGCGCTTCAGTTTCTGCGAGTGAATCGGCCTCCACGAGTGCGTCTGTTTCTGCAAGCGAGTCAGCTTTGACGAGTGCGTCTGTATCTGCGAGTGAATCCGCTTCGACGAGCGCATCTGTAAGTGCCAGCAAATCGGCCTCAACGAGCGCATCGGTAAGTGCAAGTGAGTCCGCATCGACCAGTGCCTCAGTAAGTGCTAGCGAATCGGCCTCCACGAGTGCGTCTGTCAGTGCGAGTGAGTCAGCCTCAACCAGTGCATCTGTATCAGCCAGCGAATCCGCGTCGACGAGCGCATCTGTTTCAGCAAGTACGTCCGCGTCCACCAGTGCCTCAGTAAGTGCGAGCGAATCAGCTTCGACGAGTGCGTCTGTTTCAGCAAGTACGTCCGCGTCCACCAGTGCTTCAGTAAGTGCGAGCGAATCAGCTTCGACGAGTGCGTCTGTTTCAGCAAGTACGTCCGCGTCCACCAGTGCTTCAGTAAGTGCGAGCGAATCAGCTTCCACGAGTGCCTCAGTATCAGCGAGTGAGTCTGCCTCAACGAGTGCGTCTGTAAGTGCGAGCGAATCGGCCTCAACGAGTGCATCTGTATCTGCAAGCGAGTCCGCATCAACGAGTGCATCAGTAAGTGCGAGTGAGTCCGCTTCGACGAGTGCCTCAGTATCGGCAAGCGAGTCCGCATCAACGAGTGCGTCTGTTTCAGCAAGTACGTCCGCTTCCACGAGTGCCTCAGTAAGTGCGAGCGAATCAGCTTCCACGAGTGCCTCAGTAAGTGCGAGCGAATCAGCTTCCACGAGTGCGTCTGTAAGTGCCAGCGAATCAGCTTCCACGAGTGCATCCGTAAGTGCGAGCGAATCAGCGTCCACGAGCGCTTCAGTAAGTGCGAGCGAATCAGCTTCGACGAGTGCATCGGTAAGTGCGAGTCAATCAGCCTCCACGAGTTCGTCAGTTTCTGCCAGCGAGTCCGCTTCAACGAGCGCATCGGTAAGTGCGAGCGAATCAGCCTCCACGAGTGCGTCAGTAAGTGCCGGCGAATCTGCCTCAACCAGCGCCTCAGTAAGTGCGAGCGAATCGGCCTCCACGAGTGCGTCTGTTAGTGCGAGTGAGTCCGCGTTTACGAGTGTATCTGTATCTGCAAGCGAATCCGCCTCAACGAGTGCGTCAGTTTCAGCAAGTACGTCCGCGTCAACTAGTGCATCTTTAAGTGCGAGCGAATCAATGTCAGTTAGTGAGTCACTATCATTAAGTGTTAGCACATCAACACTACACAGTCAGCTAAATGGTATATATGAAAGCGAATTGAATTCATTAAGCCTTTCTGAAAGTTTATCTGCCTCACAATCGCTTAGCCAGAGCCTGTCTGAGAGTCAATCTTCTTCAGCAAGTCAATCAATGCATGATAGGATTTCTAAAGGACAACTTCCTCGAACAGGTGAATCTGAAAGCAAAGCATCCATTTTGGCTTTAGGGTTAGGAGCTTTGGGATTGGCGTTTAAGAAAAGGAAGAAAAATGAGTCAGAGGATTAAACATTAATTAAAGCAGGAAGTTTTTGAACTTCCTGTTTTGATTTTGTTATCAAAATCCTTGATATTCTAGCTTTTTCTAGCAATATTTTATATAATATCTAGTATAGCTTGATGTATTTGTACTTGATGTATTCAACTAAAAATTGGATAAGTAATTATCAAGAAAATCGCAAGTAATTATGGACATAAAAATATAGTAAAATCTAGATTTAAAAACTCATTCTATTTTTGCTAGAAAACTCTATGATTTCTTGATTTTACAGTTGTGAAAGAGTTACAAATAATTTTCGAGATTCAGATTTAATTAGGGTGTAATCGTATAGGGAGTAAGTTTGCTAAGTGGATAAGTTAGAGAATAAAAGTATGGCTAACTATGATGAATACCGAGCAGTTGTTCTTTGTGCCAGCTTTTCTGAATGTAATCAAGTTTTAACCACCATTAAGTCCATCGTCTTCCACAACCGCTTTATCAAGTTTTATGTCATCAACAGTGACTTTCCAACAGAGTGGTTTGTCAGCATGAAAAAAAAGCTGGCCAAGCTGGACTGCCAGATAGTCAATGCTCGGCTGGATGGCAGTCATATTAGTCAATATAAGACAAATATCCATTATTCAGTTTCCTTGAGATATTTTACGGCTACTTTTGTAGAGGAAGATCAAGCCCTTTATTTGGATTGCGATATTGTAGTAACACGTGATTTATCAGAAATTTTTGCAGTTGATTTGGGTTCCTATCCGCTTGGAGCGGTAAGAGATCTGGGTGGAGAAGTATATTTTGGCGAGCAGATTTTTAATTCAGGTGTTTTACTAATTAATGTGAACTACTGGAGAGAAAACGATATTGCGGGTCAATTGATTGAGATGACTGATAACTTACATGATAAAGTCAATCAGGATTACCAAAGTATTCTCAATATGCTCTTTAAAAACCGCTGGCTGGAGTTGTCTTTTGCTTATAACTGCATTACGCTCCATACGACCTTTTCGGACTATGAGCCTGAAAAAGGTCTCTATCCGCCTGTGATTCATTATCTGACCGAGCGCAAGCCTTGGAAAGAGTATACTCAGTCCATCTATCGTGAGGTCTGGTGGTTCTATCAGGGACTGGATTGGTCGGATATGCAGGAGCCAGTCGGAGCCCTGACTCAAAAGATGGTGGAAGGTGAAGATGGACCAAGTCTGTCCTGCCTAATCTACACCTACTCTTGTGACCTGATGCATATCAACTATCTGATTCAAGCCCTTCCTACCTGTCATTTTTACATCGCGGCACCGGTAGTGGTGGCAGAGCCAATCACGCGTCTGCTCCAGTATCCTAATGTCAGCGTCAGCTCAGATATCGCGGGCATTCCGGCTCTCTTGGAGTCGCTGGAAGCCAAGTCTCAGCTGTTGCTGGATATCAATGCCGGTGATGAGGTAGGTGGTATCATTGCTCGCTTTAAGTTTGCTGGTAAGCCAGTCTTTGCCTTTGACAGCACAGTCCATGGCCAGCAGGGGCAGGAAGTCTTTCCAGCTGATAATCCTGAAATCATGGTTCAGGCTATTGAGAAGCTAGGCATGGCCGAGCCTGAAGAGCGGCAGATTTCTGTACTCTCTATTGACCAGTCGCTGGATTATCTCTTGGAGAAAGGTGCTTCAGTGGTTCGTTTTGGAGATGGGGAGATGGATTTAGTTGCGGGTCGCGGTATCCCTTATCAGGAGTACGACCCTGAGCTGTCAGCACGCTTGAGAGAGATGATATCTATGGAGAGCGATGAGCGTTTGATGGTCTGTCTGCCCGATGTCTTTACAGGACTAGAGCGCTATTCCATTGATGCCCAGAATTTTTGGAAAGCTCATCTGCAGCACCATTTGGCAGATTATCTAGAAATTTGCCGGGCAACTTGGTATGGATCAACTTTTATTTCCCGGCCTTATATCGATCTGGAAGATAAAACGCAGTCTGCGGGCTATTTTGCAAAGTTAAAGAAGGTATGGCAGGACAAGGACCTCTTGATCGTAGAGGGCTTGACTTCTCGCTCTGGTGTGGGCAATGACCTCTTTGACGGGGCTAAATCCATCAAGCGGATTATCTGTCCTTCTCGCAATGCCTACAGCAAGCTGGAGGCCATCAAGCAGGCTGTTCGAGAGCATGTGGATAATCGTCTGATTTTGATCATGCTTGGTCCGACGGCCAAGGTCTTGGTCTATGATCTGGTTCAGGAAGGTTATCGGGCGCTGGATATTGGACATATTGACTCAGAGTATGAGTGGTTTCAGATGGGAGCTAGTCACAAGATCAAGCTATCGCACAAGCATACAGCTGAGCACAATTTCGATCAGGATATTGAGTTTAGAGACGACCAAGCTTATGACAGTCAGATTGTTGCCAATCTGGCTCAGGAATGAAGATTAGAAAAAGAATATGAAAGTTAATATTACCAATCTATACGGTATGTCTGGCCAGAGTACGGCCTTGATTGCCCAGAATGATGTGACCAAGCTAGCCAAGCAACTGGGCTTCAATGAACTGAGTTTTTATTTTTACGATATTTACAGCGACAGCCAGTCGGAGCTCAGTCGTCGTCTGGACGGTATCATGGCTAGTGTTGGCTATGGCGATGTGGTTATCTATCAGTCGCCCACTTGGAATGGTCGGGAGTTTGATCAAGCCTTTATCAGCAAGCTCAAGATTTTGCAGGCCAAGCTGATTACCTTTATCCATGATGTGCCGCCACTTATGTTCCCGTCAAACTACTATCTGATGCAGGAGTATATCGATATGTACAATCAGTCAGATGTGGTCATCGTTCCTTCTGAGCAGATGCGGGACAAGCTGCTGGCAGAGGGGCTGACTGTGGACAAGATTTTGATCCAGCGCATGTGGGATCATCCCTATGATTTGCCACTGCACCAGCCTCAGTTTGCGCCTAAGCTGTATTTCGCAGGAAGTGTGGAGCGTTTTCCGCATCTGAGCAACTGGTCTTATGCTATGCCGCTAGAGATTTTTTCGCCTGAGGAAGAGTCAAATCCAGAGGCCAATGTCAGCTATCGCGGCTGGGTCAGCCGTCCAGAGTTGCTCTTGGAGCTGTCTAAGGGCGGTCTAGGCCTAGTCTGGGGTGTTGAGGAAAATCCAGCAGACGAGCCGGAATACTATGGTCTCAATATCTCTCATAAGTCTGCCACCTATCTGGCAGCTGGGATTCCGGTCATCGTCCCTTCTTACCTGTCCAATGCAGAGCTGATTCGCGAGCGTGATCTGGGCTTTGTCGTAGACAGTTTGGAAGAGGCCAGTCGGATCGTTGAAAATCTGACTGTCGAGGAGTATCAGGATATGGTCGAGCGGGTTAGAAAGTTCTCTTTCTTGCTTAAGGAAGGCTATTTCAGTAAAAAAGTATTAATTGATGCGGTGATGGAAGTCTTGTCCTAAAATTCTCAAGCCATCATCATAAGGAGTCAGAGTGAAGTCATTTTTTAAACCGCTTATTCTCAAAAAGTTTCTTTGGACCTTACTTTTCGTATTTATCTATGTTTTGGGAAGTAAGTTGACTCTTCCATTTGTTGATGTCTCGAGTATAGCTAAACTAAATGGAGATTCAGTAACACTAAATTATGCAGCTGCTTTGATGGGTGGAAACTTAAGGAGTATGTCTTTCTTTTCGATTGGGCTAGCCCCTTGGATGTCGTCTATCCTCATCTGGCAAATGTTCACTGTTTCGAAACGATTGGGACTTAATAAACTTTCTATGGAGAGTCAAGAAAAGAGAAGGATGTTGTTGACTCTAGCTATTGCTCTGATTCAATCCTTAGGTTTAGTTCTTAATTTGCCTTTGAAGACAGTGGCAGGAGTTGGACAAGGAACGATTGTCTTCCTGGATACCTTGATCTTAATAGCGGGAACTTATTTTCTTATTTGGCTGACTGACCTTAATTCATCAATGGGGCTTGGGGGTTCCATTATGATTGTCATGGTCAGTATGATCTCCTATATTCCGCAGGACATATGGCTTTCGATCCAAGAACTCAAAATTTCTCCTCTTATTTTAGCTGTAGTAGGGCTTTTGAGTCTTTGTTTTCTATATCTTGCTGTTCTAGTTGAAAGAGCCAAGTACAGAATACCGATCAATAAGATAAATATCCATAATCGCTTTAAAAAATATTCCTACCTAGATATTCGAGTAAATGATGCTGGGGGTCTTCCTATTATGTATGCCATGACTTTGGTCAGCATTCCCCAGTATTTCCTCATGCTAGTTCTGTTTTTCCAACCAAATAATAGGCTGGTGAAAGAATGGATTCTAAGGTTAGCGATGGGTGGAATACCTTGGTTGATTCTCTATCTGCTGACTATTTTTATTCTGGCTTGGGCTTTTGCTTTTATTAATGTTAACAGTGATCAAATTGCAGAGCGGATGCAAAGGAGTGGGGAATATATTGAAAATTTGTATCCTGGTGAAGCAACCCGTCGTTATATTCACAAAATTGTAGGTTATTTTGCCTTTGTCGGAGCGCTTTACCTAGTTTTGGTGGCTGGTCTTCCAATGCTTCTGATCCTCTTGGATATTCGCTATATGAGGCTTGGTATGATTCCTGGTATGTTTATGATTTTTATTGGCATGGTCTTTTCTATTAAGGATGAGGTAGATACTTTAACACTTAATGACCGTTATCATTCATTGTTCTAGGAGGAACTATGTATTATTTTATTCCTTCATGGAGTGGAAGTGGAAAGAGGGTTTGGCATCGAGATATTATTCCCTGGTACCGATCTATGCAGAGGCTTGAGTTTGATGATACTATTCATCAGATTCGGATTTTTCATAGTGAGAATCTGCCAGTCAAACTCCTCTTACAAGCCTATATGCCTCATGCTCGTTATTTTTTACATCGCCAAGATATCTTTGAGACGGAATACTATTCAGTTTTTGATGAGATCCAGGCTGTAGAATCTAATGATATGCAGGTTTTACAAATCAAAGATCTTGAATGGGAAGATGATTGTGAATTTATTTATACTCCATTTTTGATTATCGTACGCAGGCAAGGACAGCTTTATGCTCATGTCGAGTTTGGAGTAGAAGGCTTTATCAGTTTTATCAAATTTTTCAAGGATGATCAGCTGGAAAAGCTAAATATTTTTGATGATAGAGGCTTTGTCTCTAGTATCGTCTATTATGAAGATGGTCAGGAAGTATGCCAGGACTACTTAAATCCAAATGGAGATTGGCGTATACGAGAATATCTAAAATTTGAAAATAGTCATGTAGTAGTCAATCCAGTTTTTTCTCGAGACTTTGATAAGCTGGAGTATGAATGCATGCCAGATTTGATTCTTGAGAAGTTGGGATATTATATTTCTCATAATGTTGAAGAAGACAGCCGATTTGTAGTCGCTGCACAGCCTTTTACTAATCAAGGGGTGCTAGATCTGTTACCTCAACATTCTCATAGTATTCTCAGTTTTTTCCACGAACGTAATCAAGCAAGCAATATAGAGAATCTTAAAGCTGATTTGGAGTACGCAGACTTGGTATTGACAGATCGAATGGATTTCAAAGAGACTCTTCAGAATTATTTTCCTCTCCAGGCAGAAAAGATTCATTACTTGTCTCCATTTGATACACGTTTGCAGCTAGGAAAGAGTCAACAACGTCACGAGTCAAAGATTTTTTACCAAATTGATCTTAGTGAGCTTTTGAATGACTATGCTATTTTTAAGGTTCTGTTTTATGTAGCCCAGCATCCAGACACGGAACTGGTTATCGGTGTATACAATGCATGGCAAGAGGGTATTAAACAGGTGGAGAATAAAGTAGAGGAACTTATTTCTGATTACTTGGATTTAAAAGATTTTATCAAAAAATCTTTTAAAAATAACCAAGCAGAAAACCCTTTGCCAGAAAACCAAGAGTTGGAATACCGATTTAGGATTAGGAACATTACAGATGAGCTTAGCCTGATTCAAGAGTTGGATGATACTCGTCTTATTATTGATTTAAGCCAGCAACCTAATCTTTATACACAAATTGCCGGTATCTCAGCTGGTATTCCACAGATCAATCTGGTTGCTTCTGACTATGTGACTCATTTACAAAATGGCTATATTCTTGACTCTATCTCTCAACTTGCAGTTGCTGCAGATTATTATTTGCAGGGGCTAAAAAATTGGAATCAGGCCTTGATTTATTCAATCGAAAAGATCAAACTGAATACTGGACATCAAGTGATTAAGCGGTGGGAGAAGTGGCTCAAGGAGGCTATAGATGAAAAATAAGCTGAAGATCTTACAGATTGGATCCATCGATTGGAGCAAGGAAGTAGTGATTCCGGATAATATGGATTGGTACTATTTCTTTCCTCACTCTCAGCTGGCTATCAAAAAAGTTATGGAAATGGAGAAAATCAACCATTTCAGTGCCATTATTGTAGATGATTTAGACTTGATTCCAGATTTATTTTTGATTGAATCGAGAATTATTCCTTATACTATTTTTTACAGTAAAAAGCAGCAAGCCATACAAGAGCCGATTGCCTTTTTCCTTAAACGATACTGCGCTCAACAGATAGATCTAAGTGATAGACCAAATTTACTGAGAAAACTTTCTAAGGCACTTTTTCGTGGACAATATGGAGATAAGATGACACCTCTTGATATGGTCGTTAGTCCAGGTTTTAAGGGCAGGATTTGTCACAATGGCTATGAAAATTTGGAATTGGAAGGAAATTTTGGATCAGACTTTAGGCCAATCGTGTCTTGGAAGTATAATATTGTAGCAAGCAAGAAAAATCCTGTAGAAATTTGGCTTGAATACGAAAAAGACCTTAGTTGCGAACTCCGCTTAAGAATCTATAATATTCAGGAAGGTTCGGCTGCTGATCTTGTTAGAGAATCAGTTTTTTCGGAAACTGATATGGAGGAAACCATTGTTTTAGACAATGATTTCACTTCCTTTTTAGGAATCACTTTAGAAGCCAGAGGCTTTGGTACTTTAAAAATTGGTGCCTTCCACCAGCGTTTGACTCGCTATCAATTTGGTAAGTTTGTTTTGGGAGGTAAAATTTTAAAGGATAGCCATCGGCAGGAAATCAATTATTTCTTTTATCCTGGAGATTTTAAGCCACCCTTGGTTGTTTATTTTTCTGGCTATCGTAGAGCAGAAGGCTTCGAAGGATTTGGTATGATGAGAGGTCTAGGTTGCCCTTTTCTTTTGATTTCTGATCAGCGATTAGACGGTGGTGTCTTTTATCTAGGTAGCGATGAATTAGAAGAAGGTATTAGACGCATAATCCAAGAACATATGGAATTACTAGGTTTTTCTGAACGAGAATTAATTCTATCCGGTATATCCATGGGAACCTATGGCGCCGCTTATTACGGGGCAGATTTTAGCCCTAGAGCAATTATATTATGTAAGCCACTTGCTAATCTTGGAACAATTGCTCAACGTGGCCGTCTTAGGCTACCAGAAGTTTTTCCGATGGCTCTTGATATCCTTCATCGTCATACAGGGGGGAAGGACCGAGAAAATGTTATGGAGTTGGATAATCGCTATTGGAAAAAATTTAAAAAGGCGGATTTCAGCCGTACTATTTTTGGTCTGGCTTACATGAAGGAAGAAGACTACGATCCGACAGCTTACGAGGATTTAGTACAATATCTCTATCCTACTGAAACCCAGTTGATGAGCAACGGGCTTTCAGGGCGACATAATGACGATTCTACTATGGTGATCAATTGGTTTATGAATTATCATCGCATCATATTGGAAAAAGAATTTGGAAGAAAGAAATGAAGATTCAAAAACATAAGGAAATTTACTGGGGAGAGTTGAGAGGAGCATCTATCTCAAAAACTAGAAAAGATTTCACCTACTTGTATGGTTCAACCATCATATTTCATTCTCCTGACCAGGTCTATTTTGAAAACAAATTAATTGCTTCTGGTCAAACGATTCATGAATGGTCCTCCAGTTGGAACTATCAAGGAGATAGACAGGTACCTTCTCTTCCTTTGCTAAAAAGGGGAAGATCTTATTCTTTGACTAGAGATATGACTTCCTACCCTTCCGAAAGTGTTTTTCTAAAACTTATTTTTTTCGATCGTTATAATAGAGAGGTTAGCAATCATGTAGAGCGTTCGGATAAAATGACTTTTACTTATCCCGAAGAAGCCTACAGCTATAAGGTACAGCTTCTTAGTGCGGGTGTTGAGTCTTTTGAGTTTCACTGCTTAAGAATTGAAGAAATTTTAGAGGAGTCAAATGGTTAAAAATTTTTTTCATATTCGGCGCTTAAAGAAAATTTTAGCTAAAATTAAGAGTTTTGAAAAAGAGATGTCTAGTCTGTCAGATTTAGACCTACAGAAAAAAACTGACGAATTCAAAAAGAGATTAGCTGACGGGGAAAATTTGGATCAACTTTTGCCAGAAGCCTATGCTGTTGTTCGAGAAGTGGATAAGAGGATTTTAGGATTGTTCCCTTACGATGTCCAAGTCATGGGAGCAATTGTCCTCCACGAGGGAAATATTGCTGAAATGGCGACAGGTGAAGGTAAAACTTTGACAGCGACTATGCCTCTTTATCTGAATGCCTTGTCTGGTCAAGGAGCGATGTTGGTCACTCCCAATTCCTATCTAGCTTTGCGAGATGCGAAAGAAATGGGTCCTGTCTACCGTTTTTTAGGACTGACGATTGAGACAGCCGTGAGGGCGGATGAATCCAAGCCCTTGGAGACCAAGGAGAAACGTAGGATCTACCAGGCAGATATCATATATACAACCAATAGTGCTTTAGGATTCGATTACTTGATCGAAAATTTAGCAGAAAATAAAAAGAATCAATTTCTAAGAGAATTTAACTACGTTATCATAGATGAGATTGACTCTATTCTTCTGGACAGTGCACAAACTCCTTTGATTATATCTGGCGCTCCGCGTGTCCAGTCAAATTTCTATGACATGATGAACACTTTAGTCCAAACTCTCTATGAAGATGAGGATTATTGCTATGATGATGAGAAGAATGAAGTTTGGCTGACCCAGAAAGGAATTCGAGCAGCAGAGTCTTTCTTAGGATTAAACCATCTCTTTTCCAAAGAAAATCAGGAATTGGTTCGACATCTCAATCTAGCCTTGAGAGCTCATATGGTTTATAAAAAAGACCAAGACTATGTGGTACGACAAAGTGAAAATGAAGCAGAAGTAGTGCTTTTAGACCGTGCAACCGGTCGCCTTATGGAATTAACCCGTCTTCAAGGAGGCCAGCATCAGGCGATTGAGGCTAAGGAACATGTTAAACTAACTCAGGAAACACGTGCCATGGCCTCCATAACTTATCAGAATCTTTTTAAACTCTTTCGAAAACTCTCGGGTATGACTGGGACTGGAAAAGTTGTAGAAAGTGAATTTCTAGAAATTTATTCTATGTCTGTCGTTAAGATTCCAACAAATTGCCCTGTCATTCGAAGAGATTATCCTGATCAGATTTACCAAACCTTGCCTGAAAAAGTATTTGCTTCACTGGATGAAGTAAAGCATTATCATGCAAAAGGAAATCCTCTTTTGATATTCACTGGTTCTGTTGAGATGTCTGAAATCTATTCTTCTCTCTTACTGAGAGAAGGAATTGCTCACAACTTGCTAAATGCTAACAATGTGGCTCGAGAAGCACAGATGATTGCTGAATCTGGCCAGCTTGGTGCGGTGACTGTAGCTACATCCATGGCTGGTCGAGGAACAGATATTAAATTAGGTCCAGGAGTAGCTGATCTAGGTGGCTTGGTTGTTATTGGAACTGAAAGAATGGAAAACCATAGAATTGATCTACAAATTCGTGGCCGTTCAGGCAGGCAAGGTGATCCAGGGATCAGTAAGTTTTTCATCTCTTTAGAAGATGATTTACTAAAGAAATGGGGACCAGATTGGATAAAAAACTTTTATCGAGATTATTCTCCAGAAGATTTTAAGAACAACCCTATCTTGCTTAAACAAAGACGTTTTAAAAAACTTGTTTCCAAAGCACAAAAAGCTAGTGAGGGCAATGCTAAATTATCACGACGTCTGACTTTGGAGTATGCTCAAAGTATGAAGATTCAGCGAGAGCTGACCTATGCGGAGCGCAATCGCTTACTTGAGGATACAAATGAGATGGAAGAGGAAATCAATCGAGTTATTGAGTATGTCATTAAACAAGTTGCCTATGAACAAAGTTTTGAAAATAGGGCAGATTTTTATCGATTTATCTTGCACCATTTTAGCAACCGGGCTGAAAGAATTCCCCAGGAGTTTGATATTCACTCACCAAAAGAAGTCTCTCATCTTCTTCAAGCCATTGCTGAGCAGGAATTATTGGCAAAGAAAAGCTATCTTAAGTCGGACAAGCTTTATAGTCAATTCCAGCGTTTAGCTATTCTTAAGGCGATTGATGAGAACTGGGTTGAACAAGTAGACTATTTGTAACAGTTAAAAAGTGCTTTGAGTGGATTTCATACTTCTAATAAAAAACCTATAGTTGAGTATTACCAAGAGGCTTATGATGGTTTTGAATATATGAAAGAACGGATGAAACACCAAATTGTTAAGAATCTTCTAATGAGTGAATTGGCACTCAACCCCAAAGGAGAGGTCGTAATGTACTTCCCATAGGATGAGGAAAATATGACAGTATATAACATCAACTTAGGCATCGGCTGGGCAAGTAGCGGTGTAGAATACGCCCAAGCTTATCGAGCTCAGATTTTAAGAAGAATACAGCAGCCGGCTAAGTTTATCTTTATGGATATGATTTTAGCGGATAATATTCAGCATTTGACGGAAAATATTGGTTTTCTGGATGAGGAGATTATCTGGCTTTATAACTATTTTACTGATATCAAGATTGCACCGACGACTGTGACGCTAGATCAGGTACTGGCTCAAGTTGCAGGTCAGCCAGAGCGCTCAGAGAAAGAGGGCAAGATTGTCCGTTATTTCTATCCGCAGGATGATCAGTTTATCACTTGCTATCTGAGACAGGAAGACCAGGACTTTGTGGAGCATGTGGAGTATGTCTCGCGGGGGAGATTGATTCGCAAGGATTATTTCTCCTATGTCCGCTATGCCAGTGAATACTTCGCGCCCCATAATGACGCCGCAACCCTCTACCAGCGCCGTTTCTACCATGAAGACGGCAGTGTGGCTTATGACATGCTGATAGAGGATGGTCAGGAAAAGCTCTATCGCTTTCCAGATCGGATTTTCTATTCCAAGGCTGAGCTGGTTCGTTATTTTCTCCAGTGTTTGCAGTTGCAGGCAGATGACGTGGTTATCTTGGATAGGGAGACAGGGATTGGTCAGGTTGTCTTTGAGGAGAGTCAGAAGGCTAAGCTGGGAGTAGTGGTCCATGCGGAGCATTTTAGTGAAAATGCCAGCAGTGATGACTACATTCTCTGGAACAATTTCTATGACTACCAGTTTACCAATGCTGACAAGGTGGACTTTTTCATCGTGGCCACAGAGGCTCAGAAAAGGATTCTAGAGCAGCAGTTCCAGCATTACTCGGACAAGCAGCCCCAAATTGCCACCATACCGGTTGGGAGTCTAGACCAGCTAACTTATCCCAAAGAGCCTCGCAAGCCTTACTCCATGATCACGGCTTCGCGTCTTGCTACGGAAAAGCATATCGATTGGCTAGTGGCGGCAACTGTCCAAGCCCATGCCCAGCTGCCTGAGCTGACTCTGGATATTTACGGTAAGGGGAGCGAAGAGGACAAGCTGCGCCGTAGGATTGAGGAAGCAGGAGCTCAGGACTACATTCGGCTCAAAGGGCATGCAGATTTAAGTCAGATTTATGCAGGCTATGAGCTTTATCTGACGGCTTCAACCAGTGAAGGCTTTGGTTTGACTCTTATGGAAGCGGTCGGATCAGGTCTGCCCCTCATCGGCTTTGATGTCCGCTATGGCAATCAGACTTTTATCGATGATGGTAAAAATGGCTATCTGCTACCGGTTAGTTCCAATCATGTCGAGGACCAGATTATTGCTGCTTTTGTGGAGAAAATAATAGCTCTCTTTAGCCAAGGGCGCCAGCAGGAGATGAGCCAACACTCTTATCAAGTGGCCGAGAATTATTTGACAAGCCGGGTTGAAGCGGCTTGGACCCAGCTTTTAAAGGAGGTTAGAGATGATTCAGCTCTTTGATTATTACAATCAGGAAACCCAGGATCTGCATGATTCCCTCCTTGCAGCTGGCTATGCCTGTCCGACCATTGTCATTGAGGCCAATGGCTTTCTGCCGGACGACATGATCTCCCCCTATACTTATTTTTTAGGGGATGAAGAGGGAGTAGATCATCCGCTCTTTTTCAATCAAGTGCCAGTGCCCCCTTTCTGGGAAATCACAGGCGACCATCAGGTGGCGCGTGTCAGTGACATGGGAGAAGAAAGAGCACGGATTCACTATGCCAGTCAGGCCAGGGGCCGGCTGGTCAAGCAGGTGGATTGGCTGGATAAAAAAGGCCAGCTGCGACTGAGTGAGCGCTATAATAAGCAAGGCCGTTGCTTTGCCAAAACAGCCTATAAATCAGGCCAGGAGGCTTTCAACACGACCTATTACAGCACTGATGGTCAGGAGCGTATCGTGGAAAATCATGTCACTGGTGACATCATCCTGACTCTGGACCAAGAGCCTTTGCGAATTTTTAAAAGCCGAGTGGATTTTATCCGTTTCTTTTTAGAGCGGCTAGACTTGGATTTGGATCACATTCTCTTTAATTCGCTGGCTTATTCTTTCCTAGTTTCCCACAGCTTGACAGGTCGAGCTGGGCAGGATATTCTCTTTTGGCAGGAACCTCTGTATGACGAGCTTCCGGGCAATATGCAGCTGATTCTGGACAATAGTCAGCTGCGGACGCAGACCATTGTCATTCCAGACTTGGCGACTTATGAAAAGGCCATGAGTCTGGCTGCAGCTGACCAGCAGCAGAAGTTCCTGCATCTGGGCTATCATTATGACTTCAAGCGGGACAACTACCTACGAAAAGATGCTTTAATCCTGACCCATTCGGATCAGATTGAGGGCTTAGACACCTTGGTTCAGTCCTTGCCGCAGCTAGTCTTTCGTATTGCAGCCCTTACGGAAATGTCGCCTAAGCTCTTGTCTATGCTGTCCTATAAGAATGTTGTCCTTTATCAAAATGCCAGTCTCAAGCAGATTGAGCAGCTCTACTTGGAATCGGACATTTATCTGGATATTAATCACGGAGGTCAGGTCCTGCAGGCAGTGCGCAAGGCTTTTGAGAATAATCTCTTAATCCTAGGCTTTGAGCAGACCCTGCATGACAGACACTACATTGCCCAGCAGCATATTTTCGACAGTAGCCAGCCTGCTCAGCTGGCATCGATACTGGAAGAAGCCTTATCTGGTGTTGAGCAGATGCGGTCGGCCTTGCAAGCTCAAGGCCGGCATGCCAATGATGTACCCGTCAGTCTTTATCAGGAGACTCTCCAAAGCTTGTTAGGAGGTCAGCATGGCTAAAAAAGATTTATTTCATAAGGATATTGAGGGGCGGTTAGATGAGCTAAAGCATGGCAAGCCCAAGAAAGAAAAGGCCAGCTTGGGTGAAAATCTCAACAAGATCTTTGTCATCGCTTTGGGCTTGATGATCTTGATTGGCCTGATTTTTACATTGATTGGAGCCTTGAGGAAATAAAATGCAAAAATTATTACTTATTCTGACTATCTTACTTGCTCTTATTTTAATTACATTGGTTATTTCTTTGCCTAGAGAAAACCAACAGTTTTTCAGCGAAACTCGTTCAACAATTGGTAAGTCAGGTTATTGGGAGACAAATTTTTTTAAAAAAATTATTCTTTTGATTGTTAGTATTCTTCTCTTTTTAACCCTCATTTTCTATATGATTCAAACAGCCTAACTTTTTAGATCA
>OJWP01000286.1_pt1 | contig 14783 bp, 10 predicted proteins | sample 1600341 | NCBI WGS metagenome assembly OJWP01 (sample SAMN04436651, study PRJEB24849) | human gut metagenome | biome: human gut; feature: NICU; material: stool | host: Homo sapiens | place: USA: Saint Louis, MO | collected 2010-03-24
ACTCGCTTATCGTTGTTGTTAAAGTCCGTACTGGCGAATAAACCAGGCCGGGGTGCAGCTCCACGCATGGCAGTAACTGTTGATCAGTTTGCTGCCATAAGGGGAAAAGTCAGGATGCGCCGGGTCGAAGATTTCCCAGAAAGTATCGGCGCCGTAGTCGACCATGGCGCCCCAGTAGGCCTTGATCTGCGCAATCGCTTCATCCCGCAGCCCGCACTGCAACAGGGCGGCGATATAGTGGTGACGCAGGTACGGCGTGTTCATGGCGATGGCGGGGGGATTTTTCTCCAGGTTGCGCATGATCCCCCGTCTCTGCTGCGGCGTGCCGACTTCCGCCAGCACCAGCCAGATTTGCGATGCCCATGAGACCTGGCGCAGCGGGCCGCTAATGTAGAAGCCTTGCCGCTCGTCCCAGAACGAATCAAGCGCCGCCGCTTTAAGCTGCTGTAAACGGGTGCGATAGCGGGCGGCTAATTCAGGCTCAAAGCGTTCCGCCAGCCAGACCGCGCGCTGCAGGCAGTAAATCAGCACGCCCTGCGCCGCCGCCTGTTTATTCAGCGACGCTTGCCAGTCGATAAACACCCACCAGTCGTCGCTATCGCGCACAATACCGGAGGGGCCGCAGCGGCTTAGCGCCAGCTCTACCTGACGGCGCGCCGTGGGCCACAGCTCGCGGGCCGTTTCAACGTCCTCGGCGCTTTGCCAATGGTTATAAAGAACGTCGACAAAAAACAATGAATAATCAAACAGAAAGGTATCGTCCGCAACGACATCCGGCTGGACGAACACGTTGGCCGACACCATCCCGTCCTCGCGAGTATGCCCGGCGAAAAGGTACAGACAGCGGCGCACCAGATCGTGGCGGGCGAAGGTGACATCGTTCACCAGCGCCTGCAGGCGTAAATCGCCGAGCCACAGGCGGCGGTCGCGTTTGGGCCCATCTTCAAACACCTCCTGCATGCAGTTTTGTAGGGTCAGAACGGCGATGCTATCGATGGTCTGGAGCTGCGGGTCGGAGGTGGTCGCCGCCGGGCATGCGCCGCTGGCTGAGGTAACGGCATTAACCTGGATCTGGTCAAACTGCAGACGAAATTTGCGCGAAACGGCTTTGACCTCCACCTTCAGGTAGCGGAAACAGTAGCGACGCGGGAGATCAACTTCGGCGGGCAGGACATCAAGCCACAGATCCTGCTGCTGCAGCCAGCTGCTGCTGAGCCAGCCCTGATAATCGCTGAACGGTTCGCACACTTCGCTCAGCGTTTCGCCGAAGGTGAACTGCAGATGGGCCGGAGCGTCCGGCGGGCTCCCGGCGCTCCGGCAGAGAAAATGCAGGTAGCCAACGTAGTGGCTGCCAAAATCAATAATGACGCTATCGCCGCTGGTCAGCTCGCGCTGGTAAAACGCGGCCAGGGTGCTCACCGGCTCGGCGCGCCAGCCAAAGAGCGCCGCGGCGTCGGCGCGGGCTTCCACCACCGCGCTCGGCAGATGCGCCTGACGGCGCAGCGCGGGCCGGAGCGCCTCGGCGATGCGTAGAAAATGCGGGTGGCGAGTCATCGTGACCTGAGAATTATGCTGAATTGCCTGTGACATACTGCGTCCTCTATGTTTAATTGTCCGCAGCATAAGACGCCGCCGCCCGCGGCAACCACTCTGGCAATGCCAATGCATTTGACAAAATGGCACTGATAATGGGGTGGGCGGGTCGGCGATCACAATTCCACAAATCTGACTCGTGGCCGCCGGTGAAATGCATTATCTTGCCCGTGCACCGTATGTCGTTTTGGACTTAATCGATGATGTTAACCGTTGAGTATTATTTCACCCATCCGCAGGATAAGTTGGGGATGTACGCCAGTGACCCGGAAGATAATAGCCATGAACACAGTCACGAATTTGCTGAACTGGTGATCGTTGAGCAAGGACACGGTTTACACGTTATTAATGGCCGGCCATTATATATTCAACAGGGGGACGTTTTTTACGTTCAGCCGGGCGATGTACATTATTATGATGAGCTGGGAACGCTGAAGTTAATTAACGTATTGATTAACCCACTGGTTGAGTTCCATTATTTACAGCAGCTCGATACGTTATTGCAGACTTTCTCCGCGCGGAAGGCCGCCTGTTACGGCTGGCTGGCTCCGGACACCCGCCATACCTGCAAGGAGCTGGTTGACAAAATCTTTTCACGCGAGCTGCGGCAGGCAGGAAATATCGCCCTGAGAGAAGCCGCGTTTTTCCAGCTGGTGACGACGATTCTGCATGCGGAAACCGAAGCCGAATACAGTAATACCAAATATAAGCTGCATAAGCTGCTGACCTGGCTACAGGAGCACTGTTTTGAAGAACATAACTGGCAGCAGCTGGCGGATAAATTTCATCTGACTACGCGGACCGCTTTTCGTCATATTAAAGAGGCGACGGGACTGACCCCGGATAATTATTTAAAGCGGCTGAGATTAGTTTCGGCGCGCGTAAAATTACGCGAAACCGATATGACGATCACCGAAGTGGCTTATTTATGCGGTTTTGCCAACAGCAATCACTTTACCACCTTATATAAAAAGGTCTTTGGCCTGACCCCCAGCGAAGACCGGCGTCGTTTGCAGCGGTAGTTCTCTCCCCGGAGGCGATGCTGCGCATCTGTCCGGGCTACGCGCCCTCAGCGGTCTGCGGTCCTGTCGCCCGGGCAAGGCGCTCTGCGCCGCCCCCGGGATGAAGCGAGCAGGCCGCTAATCGCGCCTGCGTCAATGAGGGAGCCTACTCTTCCGGGGTATTGGCGCGGACGTGGCGACCGCTGGCGACAAAGTTGCCGGTGCCGAGATGATGCAGGGTATTAATTTTATCGTCGTCGAACTGCCAGCGGCCGGTGACGAAGGCGCGCTCATCGGCGGCGGCGGAAACCACTTCGCCAAACAGCGTATCGTACTGCTCCTGAGCCGCCGTTGCCGGCAGCAGTCGGCACTCCATCCACGCCAGACACTTTTCTTCAATCAGCGGCAATCCCAGCTCCGGGCCTTGCACCACCGGAATACCATAAGCGTTAAATTTATCCTCATCGCGCCCGCTGATGCTGCCGACCGCGTAGGTCCAGCTGGCGGCTTCGACGCCGGGGACGACGATGCCGAAGGTGCCGTTGCGCTCGATAATTTCCCGTGTCCAGGCGCTTTTATCCACCACGATGGCCAGCCGCGGCGGGGCGAACTCCACCGGCATCGACCACGCGGCGGCCATAACGTTGCGGCGTTGAGACGGGGCGTCATAGCTGGTTATCAGAATGGTCGGGCCATGGTTGAGCAGGCGACTGGCGTACTGGAGTTCCACGTGGCGAAAACGGCTCATATGCGTTCCTTGGTAAATGGGTCTGATGCCAGACAACACGTTAATCCGCAATGAAAATGTAATCAATACGTCATCGAGGCTCCCTATAGTCGGCGTCACTAAGTCCCAAAGAGGATAACAAGATGTTAGCTCCCCTGAATTTATCTCAGGTGAGCGCGCGCCGGCGGATGTTGACCGCGGGCAGAGCCTCGCTTTCCCATCGGGGAGGGCGATAATGCGCGCGCTGACCAGCATTAAACTCGACGGCGTTTCTTTCGCCTTCGGCGCCCACACCGTGCTTAATCAGATCGATCTGCATATCGATGCGGGCAGCACTGTTGCGCTGCTGGGGCCTTCGGGCTGCGGTAAAAGCACGCTGCTGCGCCTGCTCGCCGGATTAACCGTACCCGCCAGCGGCAGCATTCACTTTGGCGATCGCCTGGTGGCGAAAGCCGGCTGGGGGATGCCGCCGGAGCAGCGCGATCTCGGCATGGTCTTCCAGGATTACGCCCTGTGGCCGCATATGACGGCGGCGCAGAACGTGGCTTTTCCGCTGCGCATGCGCGGCGTCGGGCGTCAGCAACGTCAGCATAGGGTCGAGGAGGCGCTGGCGCTGGTCGGCCTCAGCGGCTTCGCCGACCGCAAACCGTCAGGGCTTTCCGGCGGCCAACAGCAGCGCATCGCGCTGGCCCGCGCCATCGTCGCCGAACCGCGCGTGCTGCTGTTCGACGAGCCGCTCTCCAATCTCGACAGCGAGCTGCGCGAGTCGCTGTGCATCGAAATGAGCCGCCTGCTGCGCCAGCTGGGCATCACCGCCGTCTACGTCACCCACGACCGTCGCGAAGCCGAACTGCTGGCCGACAAGATTGTGCATTTATCCGCGGGCTGCGTTGCCGCCGTCCGCGCCGTTTCTTCATCCTCAGGGGAACCCGCATGAAAGCCGTTATGACCGTTAAGAAAGGAGCCGTGCTCGCGATGATGTTGTCCGCCACAATGATTTCCAGCGCCCACGCGCTCACCGTTTATACCGCCGGTCCGGGCTCGCTGGCGAAAAGCCTCGCCAGCGGGTATGAGCAGAAAACCGGCGTTAAGGTGAATATTTTCCAGGCCACCACCGGCAAGGTGATGGCGCGTCTTGAGGCCGAACAGGCTAACCCGCAGGCGGATGTGCTGATCTCCGCTTCGTGGGATACGGCGGAGGATCTCCATCATCGCGGCTGGCTGCTGCCGTACCAGAGCGCCAACGCCGATAAGGTTCCGGCCAACCTGAAATCCGCCGATTACGTTGCCCAGGGTATTTCGGCGCTGGGGATTGTGTGGAACAGCAAAAGCGGCACCCCGGAGCCGAAAGAGTGGCGCGACCTGACCGAAGCGGCGTTCAAAAACAAAGTGACGACGCCGGACCCGGCGCTTTCCGGCGCATCGCTGGATTTGCTGATCGGGTTACAGAATGGCATGGGCGATAAAGCATGGGCGCTGTTTGACGATTTAAAAAACAACGGCATGGTGGTTAGCGGGCCGAACGCCCAGGCGGTGACGCCGGTGATGCAGGGGGCGAAAGCGGCGGTGTTCGGCGCGGTCGATTATGTGTCATACGGCAATATCGATCAGGGCGAATCGCTGAAGGTGATTTTCCCGGCCAGCGGCACGGTGATTGCTCCGCGGCCGATCATGATCCTCAAAACCAGCCAGCATGCTGACGATGCAAAAGCCTTCGTGGATTATGTGCTGTCGCCGGAAGGCCAGGCCCGGGTCGCCGATGCCTGGCTGATGCCCGCCCGCAGCGATGTTCCGGCGAAGCGCCCGCTGCTCAACGAGCTAAAAATTCTGCCAACCGTCAGCGATGGCAAGAGCGACCGCAGCGCGGTGCTTTCCCGCTTTAATACGCTTTTCGCCCAGTAAACCGATTTTGCCCGGGGCTGCGAAAATTTGCTCCGGCATATTCCCCGGAGGCGGCGCTGGCGCGCCTGTCCGGGCTACCGGACCGCAGATGGCTGTGACCCTGTAGCCCGGTCAGCGTAGCGCCACCGGGGAGAGGCAACGCCAGGGCATCAGCCCCGGCACATTCCCCGGAGGCGGCGCTGGCGCGCCTGCCGGGCTAGCGGACCGCAGAGGGCAGTGACCCCGTAGCCCGGCTAAGCGCAGCGCGAGCCGGGAAAGATCGTATTCAGGAAAATACCGTGAAACAGAAACTGATTTCCGCTGGCACGCTGGCGGTGCTGCTGGTGCTGGTGGCGTTGCCGCTGCTCTTTATTGTTCTGCAGGCAATTTTCCCCCGGTTTAGCGCCGGATCGCTGGAAGGCGCGTTTAGCGGCGTGGCGGCGCTGATTGCCGACCCGCAGCTGCCAATGATGCTCGGCGGTACCCTGTGGGTGGCCTGCGGCGTGGCGCTGATGAGCGTGCTGATCGGCCTGCCGCTGGGCGTGTTGCGCGGGTTGTTTAATGTGCCGTTGCCGCGGCTGTGGGATGTGCTGTTTCTGATCCCGTTTCTTACGCCGCCCTATATCGCTGCGCTGGCGTGGACGCTGTTGCTGCAAAGCAACGGCTATCTGCAACAGCTAACCGGCTGGGATCTCAACGATCTGCTGTTTAGCCGCAGCGGGATCGTGCTGGTGATGACGCTCAATATTTTCCCGGTGGTCTATTTTGCCGTTTCGCGCAGCCTGCTGGCGAGCGGTCAGCGGCTGGCGATCGTCGCTCGGGTGCACGGGGCCAGCGCCTGGCGGGCGTTCTGGCACATTACGCTGCCGATGCTTTCGCCGGCCCTGGCGGCGGGGATGCTGCTTGCGTTCACCCTGGCGATAGAAGAGTACGGCGTTCCGGCGGCCCTCGGGCCGCGCGCGGGTCTGCTGATGCTCACCGTGGGAATTGAGAAAAAGCTCGCCGACTGGCCTATCGATCTCCCCGGCGCGTCGCTGCTGTCGCTGCTGCTGATGGCGGTGGCGCTGCTGGCCTGGTGGCTGCAAAAACGGCTGACAGGCGATAAAGAGGTCACCAGCGTCACCGGCAAACCGGGAGAGAATAGCGGGGCGGAGTTGGGCTGGCTGGCGCTTCCTGCGACGTTGTTAATGGCGAGCGTCGGGGGCGTGGCCGTGATGCTGCCGGGAGCATCGATGGTGCTGACCAGCCTGATGAGTACCCTGTCGGGCGGTATTCATGGCGATAACTTTACCCTCCGCCATTTCACGGCGCTGTTTGCCCAGCAGGGCGACGCGCTGTCGGCGCTGGGCACCAGCCTTTCGCTGGCGCTGGCTTCGGCGCTGATTGTCGGCGTCATTGGCCTGCTGGCGGCATGGCTGGTGCTGGTGCAGAAAATGAAGGGCAGCGCGATCGTCGATGCGCTGTCATTGATGCCGGCGGCTTTGCCGGGCGTGGTGGTCGGCGTCGGGCTGATTCTGTTGTGGAACCAGCCGTTCTGGCCGGTGTCGCCTTACAACACCGGGTTTATGCTGCTGCTGTCCTACTGCTGTCTGCTGCTGCCGTGGCCGGTGCGCTACGTTGGCAGCGCGCTGCGCCAGCTTGGTCATAACCTTGAGCCCGCCGCGCGGGTGCACGGCGCCACGCCCCTGCAGGCGCTGCGCCTGATCGTCCTGCCGCTGGTCTTTCCGGCGCTGCTGGCGGCGATGCTGATGGTGTTTGCCATCGCCTCACGCGAGCTGGTGACCTCGCTGCTGCTGGCCCCCGCCGGGACGCAAACCGTGGCGGTGTTTATCTGGCGTCAGTTTGAGCAGGGATCCCCAGGACAAGGCATGGCGATGGCCTCGCTGACGTTGTTTACCGGTCTGGGGCTGATGCTCAGCGCGCTGGCGTTGATGCAGCGGGGCGCGCGCGAATAACGCCGATCGCACAAAATACGCCATCAGGCGACAAAAAAAGGCTATAAATGTCGGACACCGATTGCTGGAGGCATTGATGAGTCCCTTTTTAAGCGCCTATTTTTCTCGCCTGGGCTGGGTGGGCACCCCGGATGTATCTCTGAACACCCTGCGCGAACTGCATATCCATCATAATGGCGCCATCCCCTTTGAGAATCTCGATGTGCTGCTGCCCAGAGAGATTCATCTCGACGATCGTACCCTTGAGGATAAGCTGATTCATGGTCGCCGCGGCGGCTACTGCTTTGAGCAAAACGGCCTGCTCGAGAGGGCGCTGCGCGAGATCGGTTTTAACGTGCGCAGCCTTCTGGGCCGCGTGGTGCTGGCCAATCCGCCGCATATGCCGCCGCGAACCCACCGGCTGCTGCTGGTGGACGTGGAGGGTGAACGCTGGATTGCCGACGTCGGCTTCGGCGGCCAGACCCTCACCGCGCCGATTAAGCTGCTGGCGGATATTGAACAAGCCACGCCGCACGGCGAGTATCGTCTGATTTACGAAGGGGATGAGTGGGCGCTGCAGTTTAGCCATCACGGCCACTGGCAGTCGATGTACCATTTTGATTTAGGTCGCCAGTACGCTGCTGACTATGTGATGGGCAACTTCTGGTCGGCGCACTGGCCGCAGTCGCATTTCCGCCACCATCTGCTGATGTGCCGCCATTTACCGGACGGCGGCAAGATGACGCTGACCAATTTCCACTTTACCCATTGGGATAAAAACCATGTGGTCGAAAAGCTGGATTTAGCGGATGTTCCGGCGCTGTATGAAGCGCTGAAAACGCGTTTTGGTCTCGGCGTCGATGATGCCAAATACGGCTTCAGCGAAGCGGAGCTGGCGGCGGTGATGGCGGCGTTTGATACCCATCCAGAGGCCGGAAAATAAACATCGTACAGAACCATTGGCTGTCAAACGTGGATGTTACCCGGCTTGCGCGATGCTTAGCCGGGCTACAGGATCCTGTGGCCCGGGTTAGGCGTTGACGCCGTCACCCGGGATGATTGCCGATTTTGCTCAGCGTCTTGAACGCACCACCTGGTAGCGGCGGGTGAAATATTCAAACGGCGCGCTCCAGACGTGAACCAGGCGGGTGAACGGGAACAGCAGGAAAATCGTCATCCCCAGCACCAGATGCACGCGGAAGACAAAGGCGACGCCGCTGAGCATTTCAGACGAGCCGCCGCGGAAAGTCACGATGCCCTGCGCCCAGCCAACCAGCTTCATCATTTCACTGCCGTCAGGATACTGCGCCGAGAAAGGAATCGTGCTCAGCCCGAGCAGACACTGAATCAGCAGAATGCTCATAATGATAATGTCCGGCATCGTCGAGGTGGCGCGCACGCGCTGGTTGGTCAGACGGCGCCAGAGCAACCCCGCGCCGCCAATCAGCGTCAGAACGCCGCACACGCCGCCGAGCACCATCGCCATCTGCTGCTTGACCGCAATCGGCAAAAACCAGGCATACATCCAGTGCGGCGTTAGCATGCCGAACAGATGGCCAAAGAAAATGCCGAGTATGCCGATATGGAACAGATTCGACCAGATTACCATCCCGCGTTTATCCAGCATCTGGCTGGAGGAGGCGCGCCAGGTGTACTGACCGTAGTCGTAGCGCAGCCAGCTGCCGAGGAAAAAGACCGTCGCGCAGATGTAGGGGTAGATGTCGTAAAAAAAGACGTTCAGGTACTGTATCATTTCGGGCCTCCCGCGCTGACGTCGACGTACTGCGGCGCCACGTCCTGGCTAAAGCGTCGTTGATATTGCTGTAACGGTGAGCTGTCACAGGCCGTAGCGTTGTCTTCGATAAATTTCACCTGTTCTTCTTCCCAGACCGCATCCAGCGCCTGCCGGGTGTCATCCCGTGTTTCTTGCTTGACCTGCTTCGTGACACTGTCACTTGAAAGAGGGCTTCCGGCAAGGTTCAGCAGGGCGTCAAACAGCAGGTACCACGGCGTATCGCGCTGCTTGAGCCGCCCGCCCAGCAGGGCCAGAATCGGCGCGACGTTTTGCAGCCCTTCGCGGGCTTCGGCTTCCGGCAATATGCTGAGGTATTCCAGATACAGCGGCAGATGGTCGGGAAGTTCGCGGCAGTCGAGCACCAGGCCCGCTTTTTCATACTGGGCGAGCAGATCGACCATCGCCTGGCCGCGATCGCGAGACTCGGCGTGAACATGTTCAAACAGCAGCAGCGACGTGGCGCGGCCCCGGTCGAACACTTCGCACCATTCGGCCTGCTTGTCCAGCAGCGGGGCATTCAGCATCGCCGCGGCGAAGTCGTCGAGCAGGGGGGCGTCGCGACGCACCATGCTCAGCACCTCCTCCTTGCACTGCCAAAGAAACTCATCCGGGTACTCCATCAGCAGGCCGATCGCTTTGAGGATTTGCATCATTCCCCCTCCGCTTTATCGCGCACTTCGGTGATGTTGATGGCATCGATACGGCTACTGTTGAACAGGTTGAATTTGCTGTCGGAGCCGTGGCAGCCGTCGCCAAAGGTAAAGCCGCAGCCGTTGCGCTCGGGAAAAGCGTCGCGCGCCATTTCACGGTGGCTGGTCGGGATCACGAAGCGGTCCTCGTAGTTGGCGATCGCCAGATAGCGGTACATCTCCTCGACCTGCTCAACGCTTAAGCCCACTTCCTCGATGGCGCGGGTATCGGTGACGCCTTCCACCGTTTGCGAGCGCATGTAATGACGCATCGCCATCATGCGCTTCAGCGCGCGCAGCACCGGGCCGGTATCGCCCGCGCTGAGCATATTGGCGAGATACTGCACCGGAATACGCAGGCTTTCGATGGCCGGAAGCACGCCGTCGCTTTTCGGCAGACCGCCGGCGTCGGCGTAGGACTGAATCGGCGACAGCGGCGGCACGTACCAGACCATTGGCAGGGTGCGATATTCCGGATGCAGCGGCAGGGCCAGCTTCCAGTCCATCGCCATTTTGTACACCGGCGAGCGCTGGGCGGCATCAATCACGTTTTGCGGAATCCCCTGTTTCAGCGCTTCTTCAATCACCGCCGGGTCGTGGGGGTCGAGGAACACCTCGCACTGCCGCTCGTAGAGATCGATCTCGCGCTCGGTGCTGGCGGCTTCTTCAATACGATCGGCGTCGTACAACAGCACCCCGAGATAGCGAATACGTCCGACGCAGGTTTCCGAGCAGACGGTGGGCTGTCCGGACTCGATACGCGGGTAGCAGAAGATGCACTTCTCCGATTTGCCGCTCTTCCAGTTGAAGTAGATTTTTTTGTACGGGCAGCCGCTGATGCACAGACGCCAGCCGCGGCATTTGTCCTGGTCGATCAGCACGATGCCGTCTTCTTCACGCTTGTAGATGGCGCCGCTCGGGCAGGTGGCGACGCAGCTCGGATTCAGGCAGTGCTCGCACAGGCGCGGCAGATACATCATGAAGGTGTTTTCAAACTGGCCGTACATCTCCTTCTGAATCTTGTCGAAGTTACGGTCGCGGGCGCGCTTTTCAAATTCGCCGCCGAGCAGCTCTTCCCAGTTGGGCCCCCAAATGATTTTATCCATCCGTTTACCGTCGATAAGCGAGCGCGGGCGGGCGGTAGGCAGATGTTTGCCCTCCGGCGCGTTGTGCAGATGCTGGTAATCAAAGGTAAACGGCTCATAGTAGTCGTCAATCTGCGGTATCACCGGATTGGCGAAGATCTTGGTGATGACGCCCATTTTGCCGCCCAGACGCGGGCGTATTTTGCCATTAACGTCGCGCACCCAGCCGCCCTCCCATACCTCCTGGTCTTCCCAGTTTTTCGGATAACCGATGCCCGGTTTGGTTTCGACGTTGTTAAACCAGGCGTATTCCATCCCTTCGCGTCCGGTCCAGACGTTTTTACAGGTGACGGAACAGGTGTGGCAGCCGATGCATTTATCAAGATTGAGAACCATGCCGACCTGTGAGCGTATTTTCATTTTTTCGCCTCCTGTATCCCATCGCGACCTTCGTCATCCAGCCAGTCAATATTTTTCATTTTGCGGATCATGATGAACTCATCGCGGTTGGAGCCGACGGTGCCGTAATAGTTGAAACCGTAAGCCAACTGGGCGTAGCCGCCGATCATATGGGTTGGTTTCGGGCACACGCGGGTCACCGAGTTATGGATCCCGCCGCGCCGGCCGGTGACTTCCGAGCCCGGAATATTCATCAGGCGTTCCTGGGCGTGGTACATCATGGTCATGCCCGGCGGTACGCGCTGGCTGACCACCGCGCGGGCGGTGAGCGCGCCGTTGGCGTTGAAGGCCTCGATCCAGTCGTTATCTTCGATACCCAGCTCGCGGGCGTCGGTTTCGCTGATCCACACGATCGGCCCGCCGCGCGACAGAGTCAGCATCAGCAGGTTTTCGCTGTAGGTGGAGTGGATGCCCCATTTCTGGTGCGGCGTCAGGAAGTTGAGCGCTTTTTCCGGGAAGCCATTGGGCGGGATCGCTTTCATCTGGCTGACGCTGCGGGTGTCAATCGGCGGACGATAAACCACCAGGCTTTCGCCAAAGGCGCGCATCCAGGGATGATCCTGATACAGCTGCTGGCGGCCGGAAAGGGTGCGCCAGGGGATCAGCTCGTGGACGTTGGTATAGCCGGCGTTGTAGGAAACATGCTCGCTCTCGAGGCCGGACCAGGTCGGGCTGGAGATGATTTTGCGCGGCTGGGCCTGAATATCGCGGAAGCGGATTTTTTCATCCTCTTTATTGCGCGCCAGGTGCGTGTGCTCGCGGCCGGTAAATTCGCCGAGGGCCTGCCAGGCTTTTACCGCCACCTGGCCGTTGGTTTCGGGGGCCAGGGCGAGGATCACTTCCGAGGCGTCGATGGCGCTGTCGATGCGCGGGCGGCCTTTCGCCGGGCCGTCCAGCTTGACGTAGTTCAGCTTGCCGAGGAAATCGACTTCGCTCTGGGTGTTCCACGTAATGCCTTTGCCGCCGTTGCCCAGCTTGTCGAGCAGCGGGCCAAGGGAGGTGAAGCGCTCGTAAGTCGCCGGGTAATCACGCTCAACCACGGCGATCGACGGCGCGGTTTTACCCGGCGTCAGCTCGCATTCGCCTTTCCGCCAGTCCAGCACCTCGAAGGGCTGCGACAGCTCCGCCGGGGAGTCGTGCTGCAGCGGCACCAGCACCACGTCGGTCTCTTTATCGAGGTGGCCGACGCAGACCTCGGAGAAGGTTTTGGCGATATCTTTGTAGATTTCCCAGTCGCTGCGTGATTCCCAGGCCGGATCTACCGCGGCCGACAGCGGGTGGATAAACGGATGCATATCCGAGGTGTTCATATCGTCTTTTTCATACCAGGTGGCGGTCGGCAGAACGATATCGGAGAACAGGCAGGTGCTGGACATGCGGAAATCGAGGGTCACCAGCAGGTCGAGCTTGCCTTCGATGGCCGCGGTCTGCCACTCCACCTCTTCGGGCTTCACGTTATCGCTGGCGCCCAGCTCATCGCCCTGAATACCGCTGTCGGTACCCAGTAGATATTTGAGCATATACTCGTGGCCCTTGCCGGAAGAGCCCAGCAGATTAGAGCGCCAGATAAACAGATTACGCGGATGGTTTTTGCCGTTATCCGGCTGTTCGCAGGCGAAGCGGATCTCGCCGGACTTCAACGCCCGGGCGGTGTAGTCGGCAGGGGAAAGACCCGCAGCGGCGGCCTGTTCCTTGATAGTCAGCGGGTTGACGCCCAGCTGCGGCGCGGAGGGCAGCCAGCCCATGCGTTCGGCACGGACGTTAAAGTCGATAAGGCTGCCGCTGAATTGGCTGGCGTCGGCCAGCGGCGACAGCAGCTCCTGGGCAGTCAGCTTCTCATAGCGCCACTGGCTGGCGTGATTGTAGAAAAAAGAGGTGCTGTTCATCTGGCGCGGCGGGCGGTTCCAGTCAAGGGCGAACGCCAGCGGCAGCCAGCCGGTTTGCGGGCGCAGCTTCTCCTGACCGACATAGTGCGACCAGCCGCCGCCGCTCTGGCCGACGCAGCCGCAGAACACCAGCATATTGATCATCCCCCGGTAGTTCATATCCATGTGGTACCAGTGGTTGACGCCGGCGCCGAGGATAATCATCGACCGCCCGTGGGTTTTATGCGCGGTATCGGCAAATTCACGGGCGATCTGCTCGATGTGCTGGCGCGGGACGCCGGTTATCTGTTCGGCCCACGCCGGGGTATAAGCTTTCATCTCGCCGAAGTCCTGCGCAGCGTTGGGATCGTCTAAACCGCGATCGAGCCCGTAGTTGGCGAGGATCAGATCATAGACGCTGACCACCAGGCCGGTTTCGCCGTTGGCCAGCGGCAGCTGTTTAACCGGCAGCTGATGCAGGGTTACCGGCTCCTGCTTAACGCTGCGAAAGTGCGGGTTTTCGTTGCCGCCGAAGTAGGGGAAACCCACCGTTACCACGTCGTCACGGCTATCCAGCAGCGACAGCGAGAGTTCAATCGCTTGCCCGGCGGCCTGCTGTTCGAGGTTCCATTTGCCTTTCTCTCCCCAGCGGAAGCCAATTGAGCCGTTAGGGGCAACCAGATTGCCTGTGCTGCTGTAAGCGACGGTTTTCCACTCCGGGTTGTTGCTTTCGCCCAAATCGTCAACCAGATCGGCGGCGCGCAACATGCGGCCGGGAACGTAGAAACCCTCCTCGCGGCGTTCAAGCATCACCAGCATCGGCATATCGGTGTAGGTGCGGCAGTAGTTGAGAAAATAATCGCTGGGGTTATCGAGGTGAAAGGTTTTAAGGATCACCTGGCCCATCGCCATGGCCAGCGCGCTGTCGGTACCCTGTTTCGGCGCCAGCCACTGGTCGCTGAGCTTGGCGACTTCCGAAAAGTCCGGGGTAATCGCGATGGTTTTGGTGCCCTTGTAGCGCACTTCGGTAAAAAAGTGGGCGTCCGGCGTCCGGGTCTGCGGGACGTTGGAGCCCCAGGCGATGATATAGCTGGAGTTGTACCAGTCGGCGGATTCGGGAACGTCGGTCTGTTCGCCCCAGGTCATCGGCGAGGCGGGGGGAAGGTCGCAGTACCAGTCGTAGAAGCTCAGGCAGGTGCCGCCGAGCAGCGACAGATAGCGGGTACCGGCGGCGTAAGAGACCATCGACATCGCCGGGATCGGCGAAAAGCCCGCCACCCGGTCCGGGCCGTAGTTTTTGATGGTCCAGACGTTGGCGGCGGCGATCAGCTGGTTCAGCTCCTTCCAGCTTGAACGGATAAACCCGCCTTTGCCGCGAACCTGCTTGTAGCTAAGGGTTTTTACCGGGTCGCGCATGATGCTGTCCCACGCCTCTACCGGATCCGGATGCTGGGCCAGTGCTTCGCGCCACAGCGCAATCAGCCGCTTACGCGCCAGCGGATACTTCAGACGGTTGGCGCTATACAGGTACCAGGAGTAGCTTGCGCCGCGCGGGCAGCCGCGGGGCTCGTGGTTCGGCAGGTCAGGGCGGGTGCGGGGATAGTCGGTTTGCTGGGTTTCCCAGGTCACCAGCCCGTTTTTGACGTAAATTTTCCAGCTACAGGAGCCCGTACAATTCACGCCGTGCGTTGAGCGGACGATTTTGTCGAACTGCCAGCGCTGACGGTAGCTGTCCTCCCAGTCGCGGTTGGTGT
>OJWP01000303.1_pt1 | contig 13955 bp, 12 predicted proteins | sample 1600341 | NCBI WGS metagenome assembly OJWP01 (sample SAMN04436651, study PRJEB24849) | human gut metagenome | biome: human gut; feature: NICU; material: stool | host: Homo sapiens | place: USA: Saint Louis, MO | collected 2010-03-24
AATATTTAAATAAGAGTAAATGTGCTATAAATTATTGACGAATATGTTTAAAGGTGATAGATTTAAGTTACAAACATAATAAAAGCGCTTTCATATGAAACAAATAAACGTTGTTAAAAGTTGACTGGAAAAGGAGCAAGTTATGGAAGTTATTGTTGCAGATCAAATTATCATGGGACTTATTTTAGATGCCGGTGATGCCAAGCAACATATTTATCAGGCTTTATCACTAGCTAAAGATGGAAAGTTTTTAGAGTGTGATGAACAAGTTGAGTTGGCAGACAAGGCGTTGCTTGAGGCTCACAATTTACAGACTCAATTTTTAGCACAGGAAGCAGGGGGGACAAAAACAGAAATCACAGCACTATTTGTCCATTCTCAAGATCATTTGATGACCAGTATTACAGAGATTAATCTCATTAAGGAAATCATTGATTTGAGAAAAGAACTACAAGAAAAAGCTTAACTTATTAGGAGGATATAATGATGGTCAAAATTGGTTTGTTTTGTGCAGCAGGTTTTTCAACAGGAATGTTAGTCAATAATATGAAAATAGCTGCAACCGAAAAAGAGATAGAGGCTGAGATTGAGGCATACTCACAGGCTAAGCTGGCTGATTATGCTGCGGACTTGGATATCGCTTTATTAGGACCTCAGGTTGCTTATACTCTAGACAAATCGAAAGCTATCTGCGACAGTTGCCATACTCCAATTGCAGTGATACCGATGGCTGATTATGGTATGTTAGATGGCAAAAAAGTATTAGATCTCGCTTTGAGTTTGTTAGATAAGTATCAAGATCAAGGAGCTTAGTTATGTCTAAGATAAATACACAAAAAATAATTGCACCCATAATGAAGTTTGTTAATATGCGTGGAATTATCGCATTAAAAGATGGTATGTTGGCAATTCTGCCTCTTACTGTTGTTGGAAGCCTATTCTTGATTGTAGGTCAATTACCGTTTGAAGGACTAAATCAAGCTATTGCTGGTGTGTTTGGGTCAGACTGGACTGAACCATTTATGCAGGTTTATTCAGGAACCTTTGCTATTATGGGGCTGATTTCTTGTTTTTCAATCGGTTATTCTTATGCCAAGAACAGTGGTGTAGAGCCCCTTCCTGCAGGTGTACTGGCTTTATCTTCCTTCTTTATCCTTTTGAAGTCCTCCTATGTTCCTGAAAAAGGCGAGGCGATTGCAGATGCGATTGGCAAGGTTTGGTTTGGAGGGCAAGGAATAATAGGAGCAATTCTAATTGGTCTAGCGGCTGGTAGCATCTATACTGTTTTCATTAAAAAACATATTGTCATTAAAATGCCAGAGCAAGTTCCACAAGCGATTGCTAAGCAGTTTGAAGCTATGATTCCAGCTTTCGTTATTTTCTTACTTTCCATGATAGTTTATATAGTTGCCAAGCTAGCGACAGGTGGTGGTACCTTTATTGAGATGATTTATGATGTTATTCAGGTTCCTCTACAAGGCCTTACGGGTTCTCTTTATGGAGCTATTGGTATTGCATTCTTTATTTCTTTTCTGTGGTGGTTTGGTGTTCATGGGCAATCCGTTGTCAATGGCGTCGTAACAGCCTTACTATTGTCTAACCTGGATGCAAATAAGGCTTTACTTGCTGCAGATAAGCTGTCCGTTAGCCAAGGTGCTCATATTGTGACCCAACAGTTCTTGGATAGTTTTCTTATCTTATCAGGATCCGGTATCACTTTTGGAGTAGTCGTAGCCATGCTCTTTGCTGCCAAGTCTAAGCAGTATAAGGCTCTTGGGAAAGTTGCTGCTTTTCCGGCTATCTTCAATGTCAATGAACCAGTTGTCTTTGGTTTTCCGATTGTAATGAATCCGGTCATGTTCCTACCCTTTGTTTTGGTTCCAGTTTTAGCTGCTTTGATTGTATACATGGCGATTGCAGTTGGATTTATGCAACCATTCGCAGGTGTGACTTTGCCTTGGAGTACACCGGCTATCATTTCAGGTTTTATGGTTGCTGGTTGGCAAGGAGCAGTCATTCAAATTGTCATTCTAGCCATGTCCGCCTTTGTTTACTTCCCGTTTGTGAAATTTCAGGACAACATTGCTTACAATAATGAATTGAAAAATGAAGAATAAGCTGATGTTGAAAGATAATAAAAGTTTCAGGATAGGATGGCACAAATGTGCAAATAATCTTTAATTTAATTATAGCCTATAAATGATTGAATTCTTGGATATTGCATGTTACAATACTTACGAAAGAAATAAAAATAATTTCATAAGAAAGGATGCGGCAAAATGATCCAAGTAAAAGAAGTAGAAAGAACAACAATAAAAACAGACTATTTTGGTAGTCTGACAGAGAGAATGAATAAATATCGGGAAGATGTTTTGAATAAAAAGCCCTATATTGACGCAGAGCGTGCTGTCCTAGCTACCAAGGCTTATGATAAGCATAAGGAAAAACCAAATGTGTTGAAACGTGCTTACATGCTCCAAGAGATTTTGGAAAATATGACGCTTTACATTGAAGATGAAACGATGATTGTTGGTAATCAAGCTTCATCTAACAAAGACGCGCCTATCTTCCCAGAGTATACTTTAGAGTTTGTACTCAATGAACTAGATCTTTTTGAGAAACGGGACGGAGACGTCTTCTATATTACAGAGGAAACCAAAGAGCAGCTCCGTAGCATCGCTCCTTTCTGGGAAAATAATAACCTCCGTGCTCGAGCTGGCGCTTTACTCCCAGAGGAAGTTCAAGTTTATATGGAAACTGGCTTCTTTGGCATGGAAGGAAAGATGAACTCTGGGGATGCCCACTTGGCGGTCAACTATCAGAAACTCTTGGCTTATGGACTGAAAGGTTTTGAAGAAAAAGCTCGCGCAGCTAAAGAAGCTTTGGATTTAACCGACCCGGCTAGTATTGACAAATACCATTTTTATGATTCGATTTTCATCGTAGTCAATGCGGTGAAAGCTTATGCGGAGCGTTTTGTCACCTTGGCCAAACAACTGGCTGAAAAAGCAGAGCCTAAGCGTCGTCAGGAGCTATTAGAAATCGCTAGAATTTGTTCTAAAGTGCCATATGAGCCAGCATCAACCTTTGCTGAAGCTGTTCAGTCTGTCTGGTTTATCCAGTGTATTCTTCAGATTGAGTCCAACGGACATTCACTCTCTTATGGACGCTTTGACCAGTACATGTATCCTTATGTCAAGGCAGACCTGGAAGCTGGACGTGAGACAGAAGCTAGCATTGTAGAACGCTTAACCAATCTCTGGATTAAGACGATCACCATTAATAAAGTGCGCAGTCAGGCCCACACATTCTCATCTGCGGGCAGTCCCCTTTATCAAAATGTGACAATCGGTGGCCAAACGAGAGATAAGAGAGATGCAGTCAACCCACTTTCCTACCTTGTCTTGAAATCTGTGGCTCAAACTCATCTTCCTCAGCCGAATCTGACCGTTCGCTATCATGCAGGCTTAGATGCTCGCTTTATGAATGAGTGTATTGAAGTCATGAAGCTTGGTTTCGGTATGCCGGCTTTCAATAATGATGAAATCATCATTCCGTCCTTTATCGCAAAAGGCGTTTTAGAAGAAGATGCATACGACTACAGCGCTATCGGCTGTGTGGAAACCGCTGTGCCTGGTAAATGGGGTTACCGTTGTACAGGTATGAGCTACATGAACTTCCCTAAGGTACTCCTCATCACTATGAATGATGGAATTGACCCGGCATCTGGCAAGCGCTTTGCACCAAGCTTTGGTCACTTTAAAGATATGAAGAGTTTTGCTGAGCTGCAAACGGCTTGGGACAAGACCTTGCGCCACTTGACCCGCATGAGTGTCATCGTGGAAAATTCTATTGACCTGTCTCTTGAAAGAGAAGTGCCGGATATTCTCTGCTCAGCTTTGACAGATGACTGTATCGGACGAGGTAAGCATTTGAAAGAGGGCGGAGCTGTCTATGACTATATTTCCGGTCTTCAAGTCGGTATTGCCAATCTATCAGACTCATTGGCGGCTATCAAAAAACTGGTATTTGAGGAGGGTAGGCTGACTCCAGCTGAACTATGGCATGCACTTGAAACGGACTATGCAGGTCAGCGTGGTAAAGAAATCCAAGAGATGCTGATTCATGATGCACCAAAATATGGTAATGATGATGATTACGCAGATAAGCTAGTGACAGATGCTTACGATATTTATGTGGATGAAATCGCTAAATATCCAAATACTCGCTATGGCCGCGGTCCAATTGGCGGTATCCGCTACTCTGGAACATCTTCTATTTCAGCCAATGTCGGTCAAGGTCGTGGTACTTTGGCGACGCCAGATGGCCGCAATGCCGGAACACCGCTTGCTGAAGGATGCTCACCATCTCACAATATGGATAAGAACGGTCCAACCTCTGTATTGAAATCCGTTTCTAAATTGCCGACGGATGAAATCGTTGGTGGCGTCTTGCTTAATCAAAAAGTAAATCCTCAGACTTTGTCTAAAGAGGAAGATAAACTGAAACTAATTGCCTTGCTTCGTACATTCTTTAACCGTCTGCATGGCTATCATATCCAATACAATGTCGTTTCTAGGGAAACCTTGATTGATGCACAGAAGCATCCTGAAAAGCACCGCGATTTGATTGTTCGCGTTGCAGGCTACTCTGCTTTCTTCAATGTGCTTTCTAAGGCGACGCAAGATGATATTATCGGACGGACGGAGCACACATTGTAGAAGAGGTCCAATTTATGGAATTCATGCTTGATACCTTAAATTTAGAGGAGATAAAAAAATGGTCGGAAGTCCTTCCCTTGGCGGGAGTGACTTCTAATCCGACCATCGCAAAAAAAGAAGGGAAGATAGACTTCTTCGAGCGGATTAGCGCCGTTCGAGAAATTATAGGGGAAGGCCCGTCTATTCATGTGCAAGTTGTTGCCAAGGATTATGAAGGAATCTTGAAAGATGCTAGCACAATTCGAAAAAAATGTGGCGATGCTGTCTACATTAAAATTCCGGTCACACCAGATGGGTTGGCGGCTATCAAAACTCTCAAAGCAGAAGGCTACAAGATTACAGCAACAGCCATTTATACAACCTTTCAAGGGCTATTAGCTATTGAAGCGGAGGCCGACTATCTTGCTCCTTACTATAACCGTATGGAAAATCTGAATATTGATTCAGATGCAGTCATCAGCCAGCTGGCTCAGGCTATTGAGCGAGATCGTTCCGACAGTAAAATATTGGCGGCCTCCTTTAAAAATGTTGCCCAAGTCAATCGAGCTTTTGCTGATGGTGCCCAAGCCGTTACAGTAGGTCCGGATGTTTTTGCAGCAGCCTTTGCCATGCCGTCCATTGCTAAGGCGGTAGACGACTTTGCAACAGATTGGTCCGATATTCATAGTCAGGAATATGTTTAACAAAGAATAAATTGTTTACCCATAACAAATTGAAAGAGGTGCCTTATGAGAATATTTGCAAGTCCGTCTCGTTATATTCAAGGAGAAAATGCTCTGTTTGAGAATGCCAAGCAGATATTGAAGTTGGGGAATCGCCCAGTTCTTCTCTGTGATGATGTGGTATATGGTATTGTTGGTGAAGCTTTCTCGAAATATTTAACACGTTATGGATTCCATGTTTTTAGAGTTGCATTTAATGGAGAAGCCTCCGATAATGAGATTAATCGAGTAGTTTCTCTAGCAGAAAAAGATGGGGCTGATTTGGTGATTGGTCTCGGCGGTGGTAAGACCATTGATAGTGCGAAAGCCATTGCAGACCTGTTAGAAGTGCCAGTGGTTATTTCGCCGACCATTGCTTCTACAGATGCACCAACCTCTGCTTTATCAGTTATTTACACTGATGAGGGAGCATTTGAGAAATATATTTTTTACAGTAAGAATCCAGATTTAGTTTTAGTTGACTCAGCTGTCATTGCTAAAGCCCCTAAACGTTTATTAGCCTCTGGAATTGCAGATGGATTAGCAACTTGGGTGGAGGCTAGAGCGGTTATGCAGGCTAATGGTGTTACCATGTTGGGGGACAGGCAGACTTTAGCAGGAAATGCAATTGCGAAGAAATGTGAAGAGATTTTGTTTGCAGATGGCTTGCAGGCTATCGCAGCCTGTGAAGTCCAAGTTGTCACGCCGGCTTTAGAAAATATCATTGAAGCAAATACATTACTTAGTGGATTAGGCTTCGAGAGTGCTGGTTTGGCAGCAGCCCATGCTATTCACAATGGTTTTACAGCTCTTTCAGGCGATATTCACCACTTGACCCACGGCGAAAAAGTTGCCTATGGAACCTTGACCCAGCTCTTCCTTGAAAATCGGCCGAAAGAGGAATTGGAGAAATACATACGTTTCTATCAAAGAATTGGTATGCCGACAAGTTTAGAAGAAATGCATTTAGAAAATGTTAGCTATGAGGATCTACTGAAAGTTGGAAAGCAGGCGACGATTGAGGGTGAGACAATTCATCAGATGCCGTTTGCTATTTCTGCTTCTGATGTGGCACAAGCTATCCTAGCAGTCGACCAATATGTCAAGGATTTGGATAAATAAAAGCAAAATAGAAAACAAGCCGCCTTTCAACCATAAGGCTGACAAGGCGGCTTGTTTTTTTGGTGAGATTACCAGATGTAAGGAAAAACTCGGTATCTAACCTTTTGGCAATATGCTTCGTAATTTTTTCCAAAGTGATTACCTAAGGCTTTTTCTTCTACTTTAAGTCGAATGCTATATCCCACCACTAGTAAAATAAGACAGATAATGATTGTAAAAGGATTTAGTGAAGTAATCGATAGGCCAAGGATAGACAAGATACTGCCAGTATAAGCAGGATTTCTCACAATAGAATAAGGGCCATAGTCTACTAATTGTTGACTATCGGTTGTTTGAACGGCCAGTGTGAAGTTTTTTCCGAGATAATTGACTGCATAGATTCGCAATACGAACCCTGCTAGGGAGATGAGGATTCCAACATAGATCAAAAAAGGTGGCAATTGAGCTATAGAAGGTAGAAGTTGTTCATTCATTAATAGAAGACAGCAAATAACACTTCCGATAATGATGTAGCGACTTCCTTTGTCTGCAGAATCATTTACATTGTTTGACTTAGTTTTATTTTTAATCCACATTTCTGTGCTAATAAAAATAACAAAGAAAACATAAGTAAAAATAGTTTGTAAATTCATGATTATTCCTCCGGTCAGAATTATACACCTTTTAATTTTGGAGGTCAATCAAAGATTAACGCTTTAGAAATGACTTATAGTTTTTATCGGTGAAAACTGGATTCCATCTTTCAAAATCCTTTGAAAATGGTATAATAGAAACATCACAATAGTTGGAGATAAATATGAGTACTTACAATCATAGAGAAATCGAGCCTAAGTGGCAAAAATACTGGGCAGAGCACCATACATTCAAGACAGGTACCGACAAGGACAAGCCTAACTTTTATGCGCTGGATATGTTTCCTTACCCATCAGGAGCGGGGCTCCATGTAGGGCATCCAGAGGGCTACACGGCGACAGATATCCTCAGCCGCTACAAGCGGGCTCAGGGCTATAACGTCCTTCATCCTATGGGCTGGGATGCCTTTGGTTTGCCAGCTGAACAATATGCCATGGATACAGGCAATGACCCGGCTGACTTCACAGCGGAAAACATTGCCAACTTCAAGCGCCAAATCAATGCTCTGGGATTCTCTTATGACTGGGATCGGGAGGTCAATACAACTGACCCTAACTACTACAAGTGGACTCAGTGGATTTTCACCCAACTTTACGAAAAAGGTCTGGCTTATGAAGCAGAAGTGCCAGTAAACTGGGTTGAAGAGCTGGGAACGGCTATTGCTAATGAGGAAGTCCTTCCTGACGGAACATCTGAGCGTGGAGGCTATCCAGTTGTTCGCAAACCCATGCGTCAGTGGATGCTGAAAATCACAGCCTATGCAGAGCGTTTGCTCAATGACTTAGAGGAGCTGGACTGGCCTGAGTCTATCAAGGACATGCAACGCAACTGGATTGGAAAATCAACCGGTGCCAATGTAACCTTCAAGATTAAGGACACAGACAAGGACTTCACCGTCTTTACGACTCGTCCGGACACCCTTTTTGGTGCGACCTATGCTGTTTTGGCTCCTGAGCATGCTCTCGTTGATGCCATTACAAGTGCTGAACAAGCTCAAGCAGTTGCAGACTACAAACATGCAGCCAGCCTCAAATCCGACCTGGCTCGGACTGATTTGGCTAAGGAGAAGACCGGTGTCTGGACAGGAGCTTATGCTATCAATCCAGTCAACGGCAAGGAAATTCCGATCTGGATTGCCGACTATGTGCTTGCTAGCTACGGAACAGGAGCTATCATGGCTGTTCCTGCCCACGATGAGCGCGACTGGGAGTTTGCTAAGCAGTTTGACTTGGAGATTATTCCGGTTCTAGAAGGTGGCAATGTTGCTGACGCTGCTTATACAGAAGACGGTCCGCATATTAACTCTGGCTTCCTAGATAGCTTGGACAAGGCTGCCGCTATTGAGAAGATGGTTGCTTGGCTGGAAAAAGAAGGTGTCGGAAATGAAAAAGTCACCTATCGTCTGCGCGACTGGCTCTTTAGCCGTCAGCGCTACTGGGGTGAGCCGATTCCAATCATTCATTGGGAAGATGGGACTTCAACAGCAGTTCCAGAAAGTGAACTGCCACTTGTCCTGCCGGTAACCAAGGATATCCGTCCTTCTGGTACTGGTGAAAGTCCTCTGGCTAATCTGACTGACTGGCTGGAAGTCACTCGAGAAGACGGTGTCAAAGGACGCCGTGAAACCAACACCATGCCTCAATGGGCTGGTTCCAGCTGGTACTACCTGCGTTACATTGACCCGCACAATAATGAGAAGTTAGCAGACGAAGACCTGCTCAAGGCTTGGCTGCCAGTTGACATATACATTGGTGGGGCAGAGCATGCCGTACTCCATCTTCTCTATGCTCGCTTCTGGCACAAGTTTCTCTATGATATCGGAGTGGTGCCAACAAAAGAGCCTTTCCAAAAACTCTTTAACCAAGGGATGATTCTGGGGACTAGCTACCGTGATCACCGTGGAGCACTTGTGGCGACTGACAAGGTAGAAAAACGCGATGGTTCTTTCTTCAACATCGAAACGGGAGAAGAACTAGAGCAAGCGCCTGCTAAAATGTCTAAGTCTCTGAAGAATGTAGTCAACCCAGACGATGTAGTGGAGCAATATGGTGCCGATACACTGCGTGTTTATGAAATGTTCATGGGGCCACTTGATGCGTCTATCGCTTGGTCAGAAGAAGGTCTTGAAGGCAGCCGTAAGTTCCTGGATCGGGTCTATCGACTTCTTAACTCTAAGGAGCTGGTCACTGAAAATAGCGGAGCCTTGGACAAGGTCTACCATGAAACAGTCAAGTCTGTCACAGAGCAACTTGAGGAGCTCAAGTTTAACACAGCCATTGCCCAGCTCATGATCTTTGTCAATGCAGCCAACAAGGAAGAAAAACTCTATGTCGAATATGCTAAAGGTTTCATTCAATTGCTGGCGCCTTTTGCACCACACTTGGCTGAAGAACTCTGGCAGGCAGTAGCTCAAACTGATGAGAGCATTTCCTATGTAGCTTGGCCAACTTATGACGAAAGCAAGCTGGTCGAGGCAGAGGTCGAAATCGTAGTTCAAATCAAGGGCAAAGTTCGTGCTAAGCTAGTCGTAGCTAAAGATCTGAGCCGTGAGGAACTGCAGCAAATCGCTCTGGCAGATGAGAAAATCAAGTCTGAAATCGTCGATAAAGAAGTCGTGAAAGTGATTAGCGTACCGAATAAACTTGTTAATATCGTTGTGAAATAATTTTTTAGAGGCTGGGACAAAAGTCCTAGCCTCTCAATTGTCTTTGGATTGTCTAGCAAGACGCAGTGGTTGAGTGGGCTCTACTACGCTTATTTCATCAGCTTTTACAGCCCTACTCAACTGTGCGGAGGTGGGACGACGAAATCGAATTCTAACGTATTACCGATTTCTGTCCCACTCTCTATTTTTTATCGTTCACTTTTATTGAGGCTAACAGCTGTAGAAATTTATCGAACTGGTACCTGTCCACGCTTCTTCTTTCGCCTTGGATGTGGTATAATTGCTGAAAAAATTGTGTAAAGGAAAGAAGCTAATGGGAAAAATACAGTCAAGTACAATTTCGGCATCAGATGCAATCAGTGAGTTAGTTGATCTTGATACAAGTAATGCGCAAAATCAACAAGTTGAATTTTCCTATACGACTGGAATTGCTGGGATGGAAGCTGGCCGTCAGGCCTGCAACCAAATGTTGCAGGCTGTCAGTGATTTCAGCTCAGCTGTTCTAATCCAGGCCAATAAAATTCCAGAGATTGCTGCTAAAATAGAAAAACGCGACATAGAAGAAGCCAAGCGCTGGGAGAGTTGAGATGAAGGCAGATAAAAGCGAAAAAGAACGTCAGGAACTCCATGAGAAAATTTTACAAGTAGAGCAAAAAGAAGATGAATTTATGCTTCTCAAACGTCAATATGAGAATTCTCTGGGGAATTTTGCAACAGATTTTCAGTATTTAACGACTCAAATGGAAACTCTGCTTTATGAACACCCGCAAAATGCTACTACTCTCAGTCGAGATTTAGCGGATACTCAGTCTCTTAACCAACAGGTCAAGAACTATGTAGATGTTCAGATGGATGAACTGGGAAAGCTCAGTCATCAAACAAGAAATGCTATGGAAGAAGAGCGAGAAAAACTGATTAAAGAAAGGAATAGTCTGCCGTGGGAGTAAAATATAGTGCAACGGATTCTGCCCAGCTGATCCAAGCAATGGGCAATAATTTGCAAATCGCTAATCAAGTCACAGATCGGCTGTCAAGTGGTTGTGATCACTTGGTTGCTTCTTTAGAATCAGGTGAACTTCAAGGTGCAGCTTATACAGCTGGTAAAGGCCTATTTACTGAAATTATCATCCCGGCTATCAAGAAGCTACAAGAGGCTATTGATGATATTCAGGGAGAGCTTGCTTCCTATAAAAGTGCTGATTCCGAGGTGGCTGGATATGGTGAATTGGACTTGGATCTACTGAAGGAACAGCTGAAAATAAAAAATGAGCAGCTAGAAAAGGTAGAAAAGCAGATTGCAGATAATCAAGATTTTTTTCGTAATGCAGGAGCTCTGCTGACAGGTAAACTGGGAGACCTTTTATCTCAGACATCTGCTTTAATGGAAGTTGAAACTCAACTAAATATCGGTATTCGAGAAATTCAAGAAAAAATAGATAAACTAGAATGGTTTGTGGCTCAGGTTTCTCAGTATTTCTCAGATAGCCTGCAGGTCTTGGGCTTAGCTATTCAGGGAGCAAGTCAGCTCAGCCAGATATTGCTGGATAGCGATGGTAATTACTCAACTGAAGGCTTGAATATGAGTTGGGTAGAAGAAATCAAAAAGGCAAAGATTCAGACTATTTCAAAGAGTGATTATCGAACTCCACAAGAACAGGCTATAGACAAGGCGGTCAAAGATATGAAACTATCTGGTGCTGCTGAAATCTATTACCGAGGCAAGCTCGCAGAGAAGCTGAAGGGGAAGCCGCGTTCGGAATGGAAGAAAATAATTTCAAACTTTAATAAAGATCTTAAGACAGATAAAGGTGAGAATCTACTGGATGTATTCGATATGTCCCGAGCTGAGCTTGAGGAAAAGTATGGTGACAAGATTCAGGCCTATGAACATTTTTTAAACACGGGATATACTGATGTATCTATTGCAACTATGAGTCAGGATGCTCTTAAATTGATTATGGCGAGATATGACCAAGTAAAAAGTGATCATCTAGGCTTGAGTCCCACAGAATTAGCTAAGGTTAATCCAGCTTTCAAGAAAAAAATAGATGGTATGAGCCAAGAGGAGATAGAAAAAGAATTTCCTGAGCTCAAAAACGCCATTTCCCAAGCTCATGTGAAACCATTTGGAAGTTTAGGCATGTCAGAGACTGAATGGGCCAATCATCGCTATGTGACAGACCGTTATTTTTTAATGGACAGTCAGAAATTACTTAGCTGGCGCGACCCTAATTATATGGCGAAGTTTAATCATTACATCCTTGAAGAAGGGATCAATCCAATTACACTTGAGCCAGCAACAGCCGAAGAAATCCAAACAGCTGAATGGTATAATCACATCCATCCTATCACTGAAACACTTAGCTGGGGAACTGCCTTGTATTCTGCTTATGTGGGGTATAACCAGTATTACAATAAGCCTTATACAACAATCCCCGAAGCTTTTGGTAAAGGGAAAGACTGGATTAAAGGGAAGATTCCGAGTATGGGGAGTCAGCCGGTGGTTGAGGTTAAAACCTACACTATGGATGACTTAGCGAATCTTAAGCATACAGAGAACTTTACAGATAAGTCTAAGATTCACATTTTTGAAGGTGATATAAATAAAAAAGGTCGAGCAGGAGGCTATCACTATGATATGGTAGAGGGGACTTCTGGAAATATTATCGAGGGTACGAAAGGGCCGGCCTTAAATGATGCTGGGATTTATGAGGCAAAAGTTGAAGTAAATGGAACTCTTAAGAAAGCTAATGGAGGGAAATCAACCTTCTTCCCTGACCATATGAGTCCGCAGGAGGTTGTAGATGCCATTAATGAGGCATATTCCAACAAGGTATTGATGGAAGGTAGTCGTTATATAGGAACAAGTCAAAATGGAATAAGCATTGAAATAATTTTAAATTCTGAGGGGAAAATTATTACTGCTTATCCGCTAAAATAGAATAATTTTAAAGGTGTATATAAATGAGACGAAACTATATTGTAAAAGTAAATAAAAATAATGATAGTCAGAAATTTTTGTTAGTAGAATTTGATAGTCCCAATTGTCACTCCTTATCAAATTTTTTAAATTCGGAGGTCCATAATTTTTATCTGGATGTTCGAGAAGCTTTGGAGAGTGTAATTTCTGGGAGTATGGAAGAATATGCTTTTGATGGTAATCTCTTAGGGATTGAAATTGGCAAAGAAATAACGGAAGTATACTTCCAATTTGAGGAAGAAATATTAGGTGGTCCATGCTTTATTCCTACAAATGAGCTTTATAAATTGGTTTTAGAGTGGAAAGAAATGGAAGATAAAATGTACAGAGGGGAAGATATTTTTCCTGTGATTTTAGAAGATTGATATAGTATAAAGAATTTAGGGTAGGATGCTTTCCTTGCCCTTTTCGTATCATTGATTTGTTAAGCAAACACGATCCTAACTTCGAGCAAAAGCGTTTTGAGTATATCGCTGAAATGGGCCTTGATTCAGTCACAGGCAAAGAGGCTGATGAGGAACTCCTGAATTATGCCACAAACTATACCAAGTACGCACCGAGTATAAAAGCGGGTTATGACTTCCTAATGGTAGGGGTAGCAGCTTGGAGTACTCGGGCTTATAATAAGGATATACAAACACAAAGGGCCGATGCCCAGATTAATGAGTATTATCAGATTAAGGATGCGGTGAGAAATTCGAGTGTGGGGAGTCAGCCGGTGGTACCGGATGCTGAAGTGAATACTAGAGCTTTTACTGAAAAAACCGTTCCGGATTTTGTAACTCGAAACGATAACAATTTCTCTGATACTCGAAATTATAAAGGAAACCCTAAAGCTTATATCAATAAGGATGGTTATCCAGTGTCAGTAAATCCTGATGGAGATCTTCCTATCCATTCTCAAATACGAGGCGGTAATTCTGATCGTACACCTTATATTTCAACAACAGATCCAGAATTCAGTACAACTCCCAAAAATTATGGATCATATAGGATAAGGATTGATTCCAAGCAAATTCAGCATGATATTGAGACAGGAAAACTTAAAAACGTAGAAGTTATAACACACCAAGAAATAGTTGACCATTTGCAAAAACGAGTTGACCAAGCACAAGTGAGATATAATAAAAATC
>OJWP01000328.1_pt1 | contig 12495 bp, 9 predicted proteins | sample 1600341 | NCBI WGS metagenome assembly OJWP01 (sample SAMN04436651, study PRJEB24849) | human gut metagenome | biome: human gut; feature: NICU; material: stool | host: Homo sapiens | place: USA: Saint Louis, MO | collected 2010-03-24
TGGAGTGTACCGGAATATCAAATTTATAGGAGTATACAATGAAATCTATCAAACGTATTGTTTTAGCTGCGATTTTTGCAATTGGTGCTATTATCCTTGTAGCATGTTCAGGTGCTGCTAAGAGCGACAACGGAACCTATGTTTATGAAGCTTCTAAGGATTTTATTAAAAACACACTTAAGGAGCAAGGTGCTTCAAGTGAAGAAGCAGAAAAATACGCTGATCAATTTTCTTTGAAAATGACAATTGAAATCAAAGATACCAAAGGTAAAGTAACTCTTGAAGCTAAAGCTATGGGCAATAAGAAAAATCAAGATTATAAATTAAAAGTTGATCAAAAGAATAAAACTCTTGAATCAGAAAAGGGTGGCAACGACAAAGTTAAGTACAAAATTGAAGGCGATGTGTTGACATTGGATCTTTCTCAGTTGGAATCTGGTCAAGCTGACAAAGCTACTCTGGCAATCTTCAAAGATGCTAAGTTTAAACGAACTAAATAGTGAACGAAGTGAGATTTTTAATCTCACTTTTTTCAATGATTTATAACTTACAAAATTAATAGCAGATATGAATAGCTTTATTGAAACTACAAACTTTCAAAGAAGATATGCTCATTTTCTTCAGATTTCTCTTGCAGAAAAGAGATAGCTTTTGGTATAATATTGATGAATTGAAGCAAAAGAATTCAATTTTTCAGTTGAGTATGAAAAAGTGCTGGAGAGTGCTTTTTTATTGTTTAAAAATGGTTTTTAGGAGGAGAGATGAAATATATTTGGTCTTATTTAAGAAGATATCCTAAATGGCTCTTATTGGATTTCCTAGGAGCGATTTTCTTTGTCGTTGTAAATTTAGGTCTTCCTACAGTTCTTGCTCGTATGATTGATGAGGGGATTAACCAAGGAGATACCAGTCGTCTGTATTTTTGGGCATTTATAATGTTATTAGTTATTGTAGCAGGCGTCTTTGGAAGAATTGTCCTATCCTATGCGGCTGGTAAATTAACAACTAGTATGGTTCGTGATATGAGAAATGATCTTTACGCTAAGCTACAAGAGTATTCTCATCATGAATATGAACAGATTGGTGTGTCTTCGCTTGTGACACGGATTACAAGTGATGCTTTTGTTCTCATGCAATTTGCTGAGCAGAGCTTAAAAATGGGGGTTATTACACCCATGATGATGCTTTCAAGTGTTTTTATGATCTTTTTAACAAGTCCGTCCTTGGCTTGGATTGTTGCCATTTCTGTTCCTTTTTTGGCGGTAGTGGTTTGGTATGTGGCTGTTAAGACGCGTCCTCTATCAGAGAAGCAGCAAAAGACTTTGGATAAAATTAACCAATATGTTCGGGAAAATTTAACAGGTTTACGGGTCATTCGTGCATTTGCAAGAGAAGAGTTTCAAGAGGAACGTTTTGCTTTAGAAAATGAAATCTATGCTGATAACTCCAATAAACTATTCAAACTGACAGGATTAACAGAACCTTTATTTGTTCAAATCATTATTGCCATGATTGTCGCTATTGTTTGGTTTGCTTTGCAGCCTTTAGGAAGTGGTGAATTAAGAATTGGTGACTTGGTTGCCTTTATTGAGTACAGTTTTCATGCTTTACTGTCTTTCTTATTTTTATCAAGTCTCTTTACCATGTATCCTAGAACAGCCGTCTCTAGTGAGCGTCTAAAGGAAGTTATGGATATGCCTATCTCCATTAATCCTAATGAAGATGGTATTACTGAAACTGAAAGTCATGGTTACCTGGAGTTTGATAATGTTACCTTTGCTTATCCAGGTGAGACGGAAAGTCCAGTTCTTCATAATATTTCTTTCAAAGCAAAACCTGGTGAAACTATCGCCTTTATTGGTTCTACAGGATCAGGTAAGTCTTCCCTAGTACAGTTGATTCCACGTTTTTATGATGTTACTCTAGGGAAAATTTTGGTAGATGGAGTTGATGTCAGAGACTATCAGCTTAAAGCTTTACGTCAAAAGATTGGTTTCATTCCCCAAAAAGCTCTGTTATTTACAGGTACCATCGCAGAAAACTTGAGGTATGGTAAAGAAGATGCAAGTCACGAAGAACTAAATCAAGCTGCAGATGTGGCTCAAGCTAAAGAATTTATCGAAAGTCGCGAAGAGAGATTTGAAACACACTTGGCTGAAGGGGGAAGTAATCTTTCTGGTGGGCAAAAACAACGTCTGTCAATCGCTCGTGCTGTTGTAAAAGAGCCGGATATTTATATCTTTGATGACTCGTTTTCTGCTCTCGACTACAAGACGGATGCTATCTTACGTCGTCGTTTGAAAGAAGTAACCAAAGATGCAACAGTTTTAATAGTTGCCCAGCGGGTTGGTACGATTATGGATGCGGATCAGATTATCGTTTTGGATAAGGGTGAAATCGTTGGTCGGGGAAGACATGAAGAACTCATGGAATCCAATGCCATTTATCGAGAAATTGCCCAATCCCAGCTTAACAGTCAATCATTAACAGAAGAATAGGAGGGAAACATGGAGAAAAAACATTCTTTTGCTCGTTTATGGAGCTATTTAAAAGTCTATAAAGTATCTGTCATTTTAGCTGTTTTCCTCAAGATTCTCAGTGTCGTTATGAGTGTTTTGGAGCCATTTGTGTTGGGGCTTGCAATTACAGAACTGACTAGCAATCTTTTGGATATGGCTAAGGGAGTTGAAGGAGCTCACATTAATGCCAGTTATGTTGGTTGGGTCATGGTCTTGTACTTTGTTCGAGCACTCTTCTATGAAATCGGTTCTTACTATTCAAACTATTTCATGACCAATGCAGTACAAAATACCATTCGTGATTTGAGAAATGAACTCAGCCATAAAATTAATCAGATTCCCGTATCTTATTTTGATAAGCACCAGTTTGGGGATTTACTAGGCCGATTTACTAGTGATGTAGAGACGGTCTCAAATGCTTTGCAACAAAGCTTTTTGCAAGTAGTGAATGCTGTGTTTACTATTTCCTTGGTTATGTTTATGGTTCTTTATCTAAACTTGTCACTTGCTCTGCTTGTGATTATCAGTATTCCTTTGACTTATTTTGCAGCAAACTTTATTTTGAAGAAATCTCAACCTTACTTCAAAAAGCAGGCTGATATTTTGGGGGAAATGAATGGTTTTGTCCAAGAGAATCTAAGCGGTTTTAACGTTCTAAAACTCTATGGAAGAGAAGAAGCTTCTAGTCAAGACTTTGAAGCAATTACACAAAATCTTCAAGAAGTAGGTTTTAAGGCTAGTTTTATTTCTGGCTTGATGATGCCAGTTTTAAACGCGATTTCTGATTTAACTTATCTAATTGTAGCAATCTTTGGAGGTTTACAAGTAATTTCTGGACAATTAACAATTGGGAATATGCAAGCTTTTGTTCAATATGTCTGGCAGGTTAGTCAGCCAATTCAAAACCTAACACAGCTAGCTGGCCAATTGCAAAGCGCCAAGTCTTCTTTAGACCGGGTTTTCCAAGTACTGGACGAGGCAGACGAAGTCAATGATGTGTCTGAAAGACTGGAACATGATTTAACTGGTCAGGTCAGCTTTCATGATGTAGACTTTCAGTATGTGGCAGATAAGCCACTCATTCGGAATTTCAATCTTGAAGTTAAACCAGGTGAGATGGTGGCCATTGTCGGTCCAACAGGAGCTGGTAAGACGACTCTGATCAATCTTCTTATGCGTTTCTATGATGTAACCAAGGGTGAGATTACTGTAGACGGACATGATATTCGAGACCTTTCCCGTCAGGACTACCGTAAACAGTTTGGTATGGTATTGCAAGATGCTTGGCTTTACGAGGGAACGATCAAAGAAAATCTTCGTTTCGGGAATTTACAGGCCACTGATGAGGAAATTGTAGAAGCGGCCAAAGCAGCTAACGTGGACCACTTTATCCGAACCTTGCCAGGCGGCTATAACATGGAAATGAACCAGGAATCCAGCAATATTTCACTGGGGCAGAAGCAGTTGCTTACGATTGCTCGAGCACTTTTAGCAGATCCTAAGATTCTGATTTTGGATGAAGCGACCTCATCAGTAGATACACGGCTGGAGCTCTTGATTCAGAAGGCTATGAAGACACTCATGCAGGGGCGGACCAGTTTTGTCATTGCTCACCGACTGTCGACCATTCAGGAGGCAGATAAGATTTTGGTGCTCAAGGATGGTCAGATTATCGAGCAAGGCAATCATGAGTCCCTCTTGGCTGCAAAAGGATTCTATTATGAATTGTACATGAGTCAATTCTCCAAAAAAGAAGAAACTAGCGCATAAAACAAAAGGAGCAATTGCTCTTTTTGTTTTTGCGAAGACTTTGATTTAAATATAATCCAGGTTTCTTGAAAGCGAATGCGAAATTTGCTATAATTGTAACAGAAATGGAGGCTTTATGAGCTTAACCAGCCAATTAATCACTGAAACGTTCCCAGATCTAGATAAGGTCGAACGGTTGAATACCGAGGCTTTCCCTGAAGAGGAACGGATTCCTTTATCGGAGTTTTTACGCTATACGGACAATGATGATGCTCATTTTTTTGCTTTTTACAATGAGGAAGAATTTGTCGGATTTGCCTTTGCTATTTCAAATGCCAAGGCCTTTTACGTCAGCTTCTTTGCCATCATGCCACACTTGCGAAGCCACGGCTATGGTCAAGAAATCATTGAAAAATTAGTCGAGTTTTACCAACGGACAATGTTGTTAGAAGTAGAGCGTTTGGATGAAGAATGTGATAATATAGAGCAACGTCGAGCACGTATGGACTTCTATAAAAGAAATGGATTCAAATCGAGCAATGCTTTTCTAGAATATGATGACTTAAGTTTTGAAATCTTGTATTTGGGTGATCACTTTGATGAGGAAGCTTATCGGGATATCTTCCATAAACTGCAAGCAGAGAATTACTTTGATTTCCGTATTGAATACAGACGCTTTAGTGATCATTAGAAATGATATAAAAAAGTTCTCAGCTAATTTGCAGAGAACTTTTTTCGGTTAGTGATTAAAGAAATAGTTCACAATCCTCATGATTTGCGATAAGAGCCAAGGCAGAAACAGAAAAGCTAAGAAAGTAGCATGCCATTTCCAATAGAGAGAAACTAGCCCAACCGTTTCACGAATCCAAGCCGATGGGAGATAATAAAAAGCTGTTTTTGAACCGACACTGCGTCCAGGGATTTTTAATCGCCTCATAAAGACACCAGCCCGAAGAGCGTGAAAGGAATTGGTAACCACAAGGACACTCTTTCCCAATCCTTGTTCTTCAAGAATAGCCTTACTAAAGGTCAGATTCTCAAATGTCGTTCGAGAACGATTCTCGATCAGAATAGCATCCTTCTGTACACCCTGTTCCATCAGGTAGTTTGCCATAGCAGCAGCTTCAGAAGTCAATTCGTCTGCTCCTTGTCCACCAGAAACAATTAGTTTTGGTCTTCCCTCGAACTGCTCATAGATAGTCTTTCCTTTAGTTAGACGCTGGGCCAAAAGTGGTGGTACTTTATCCCCAATTAGACCGGAGCCAAGGACGATGATAGCATCCGGCTCTATACGAACGGGGAAATAATTGCAAAAAGTCCCATATAAAACATAAGAAAGATAAAGAAAAGTCGAGTAAAAGAGGGCAAAGTCTGTTGGATAAATCAAGAGATCTTTTCCTGGGAAATAAGGAAGGAAATGAAGCGCCAAGGCGCCGATAATAAAGATCCCATATAGGAGTGAGAGGAGGTTAGCCAACCTTTTGCCTTCAAAAGACATCATTTGACGGCCGTTAAAAAGAAGAAAAACAGTTGAGAAAATAATACTGAGTAAAACAAGGATAGCAAGTACTGAAAAAACAATGAACCCAATCTGTTGGTTAAACCAGAGCTCCGTACGAACAACTAGTAGAAGGGCAGAAATCAGGAGAAAAATGCCGAAACTTATTGAAAAGAGATAAGCATTGATAAGTCGCCTGCGGTCGTTCATAAAGAAAAATAAAAAAACGGTAGCTGGAACCAACCAGAATATATATAAAAACATGTTTACTCCTAGATGTATTAGTAAGTCAATTGTAACATAATTGACTAAAAGATGCCCATTAACTTCACAATCGTTCAGTATTGTTGAAACCTCAACTGTCACTTGAGAAAAGCAATAAATTCAGGAAAAAAGAATTGCCGTGGTGGATAAAAGCTGTTATACTAGATAAGATTGAAAAATGTAAAGGAGAACACATGTTACGAAAAGGTTCCTTAACAGGTTTGCTGTTATTTGGTATTTTCTTCGGTGCAGGGAATTTAATCTTTCCACCTGCGTTAGGTGTCCAGTCGGGTAGCCATTTTTGGCCAGCTATTGCTGGATTTGTCTTATCAGGAGTAGGGATTGCGATTATTACCTTGATTTTTGGTACACTCAATCCTAAAGGGTATATCCATGAGATTTCACGTAAAATCGCTCCTTGGTTTGCTATCGTCTATCTGGTTGCTCTCTATTTGTCCATCGGTCCCTTCTTTGCGATTCCGCGGACTGCAACAGTAGCCTATGAAGTTGGGATATCTCCTTTACTTCCTAAAGATATGACTGGTCTTGGTTTGATTGTTTTCACGACAATTTATTTTGCTGCTGCGTATCTGATTTCTTTAAATCCATCAAAGATTTTAGATCGGATTGGTCGCATTCTAACTCCAGTTTTTGCAATTCTAATCATTATTTTAATTATACTGGGTGCCTTTAAATATGGCTCAGCAGCACCTCAGCAGGCTTCAGCCATCTATGCTGCATCAGCATTTGGACAAGGTTTCTTGGAAGGATATAATACTTTAGATGCCTTAGCTTCGGTGGCTTTTAGCGTGATTGCTGTAACTACACTGAATCAACTGGGTTTCAAAAATAAAAAAGAATACGTCTTAACTATTTGGATTGTCGGACTAATTGTTGCCCTTGCCTTTAGTGCTATGTATATTGGCCTAGGATATCTAGGTAATCATTTTCCAGTTCCTGCTGAAGTGATTGCAAAAGGCAACCCTGGTGTTTATGTCCTATCTCAAGCCACTCAAGCTATTTTTGGTCCTACAGCACAAATCTTCCTGGCTGTTATGGTTACAGTGACTTGCTTTACAACTACAGCTGGTTTGATTGTTTCAACAGGAGAGTTCTTTAATAATACTTTCCCCAAAGTCTCTTATAAAACTTATGCAACCATCTTTACTTTGATTGGTTATGCCATTGCGAACCTTGGTTTAAATGCGATTATCCAGTATTCAGTACCAGTTTTGCAAATCCTTTATCCAGTTACGATTGTGATTGTGATGATTGTTATTGTAAATAAATTCTTACCCCTGTCAAAAATTGGTATGCAAGTGACAGTTGCGCTAGTGACTTTGATTGCTCTTGCAAGCATTTTGGGCTCTTTATTCAAAGTCAAGGAAGTTATGGATACAATAAATACTTTGCCTTTTTCACAAGCTTCTCTGCCTTGGCTACTTCCAGCTCTTTTAGGAATTATTTTGTCACTCATTTTGCCTGATAAACAAAAGAGTGAATCTTTTGAAATTGAAGCATAAAAACTTAAATTCATCACGATAGTGATGGATTTTTTTGTTGAGTGTCAACAGTAGAAGATGTTTTATAATTAAATACGAACACAAAGCAATTTGGTGGCTTCTGTTAACCTTTGTTAAGAGATATAATGTTTTTTAGTTCCAGATTATATTCTTGGAGAATAGCTAGTATATATAAAGTGTAGAAGCTTATTCTCCTATTTTTTGATGGGTGAAAAAAATATAAGTATTTTATAAGAAGGATTTAAGAAAAAATTTAACTTTTTCTTATTCCTTTTTAATTTTATGATTTTATACTAGAGTCATAAAAAATATAAGGAGGATCCTATGAGATTCAATTCAAATCAAAAATATACTCGCTGGTCAATCCGTCGCTTAAGTGTTGGTGTGGCTTCTGTTGCAGTTGCCAGTGGTTTTTTTGTCCTAGTCGGTCATCCAAGCTCTGTACGTGCGGATGAAGTCAATTTAACACCAGCACAAGTTGTACCAAATCCTTCATCAGTAACAGAAAAAAGTGAGTTACCAGAAAATGTTCTTAAAGAAGCTGTGGATACGGCTCTTCCAGAAAATCAGACGATTCCAAGTTCAAAGGAAGCAGTTGATGAAACTAATTCCTCAGAGAAGACTAGTACTGATTCTAAAGAAGAAGTTGCAAAACCGAAAGAAGAACAGGATACACCAAAAGCCAATAATCCAACAGAAGAACAAAGCAAACCAGAGGTAGCTCCTGCGACAGTTGGTAGCCAAGATCGTGAAGCACCTACTCCTCAATCAGTAACAACTCCAGAGGAAGTTAAAAAAGGAGTTGCTGAGAATACGAAGGAAACAGTAGATGTTCCAGCCAGTTATCTTGAAAAAGCGAACGTTCCAGGTCCATTCTTGGCCGGAGTTAACCAAGTCATTCCGTATGAAGCTTTCGGTGGTGATGGTATGTTGACGCGTCTTTTGCTCAAATCTTCTGACAAGGCACCATGGTCCGACAATGGCACAGCGAATAACCCAGCACTTTTACCACTTGAAGGCTTGGCCAAAGGTCAATACTTCTATGAAGTAGATTTGAACGGCAATACGACAGGCAAAGAAGGTCAAGCCCTTCTCGATCAACTTCGTGCTAATGGCACTCAAGCTTACCAAGCTATTGTCAAAGTCTATAGTGCCAAAGATGGTAAGCCAGATTTGACAAATCTCGTAGCGACTAAGGATTTGACAGTAAACCTGAATGGTACGACCACAATTTCTCAAGTCAAAGACTCTGTTGCTAACAACATCAAAAATAGCATTGATGTTCCAGCCAGCTATCTTGAAAAAGCGAATGTTCCAGGTCCATTCTTAGCAGGTGTCAACCAAGTCATCCCGTATGAAGCTTTCGGTGGTGACGGTATGTTGACGCGTCTCTTACTCAAATCTTCTGACAAGGCTCCTTGGTCAGACAATGGCAAAGCGAACAATCCAGCCCTCTTGCCACTTGAAGGCTTGGCCAAAGGTCAATACTTCTACGAAGTGGATTTGAACGGCAATACTACAGGTAAAGACGGGCAAGCCCTTCTTGACCAACTTCGCATCAATGGCACTCAAGCTTACCAAGCGACTGTCAAAGTCTATGGTGCTAAAGATGGTAAACCAGATTTGACCAATCTTGTAGCGACAAAAAATGTAACTGTTAGTTTAAATGGCCTTGTTTCAAAAGACGCAGTTAAAGACTCTGTTGTTAACAACATCAAAAATAGCATTGATGTTCCAGCTAGCTACCTTGAAAAAGCAAATGTTCCAGGTCCATTCTTAGCAGGTGTCAACCAGGTTATTCCATATGAAGCTTTCGGTGGTGATGGTATGTTGACTCGCCTCTTGTTAAAAGCCTCAGACAAAGCCCCATGGTCAGATAATGGTTCAGCAAAGAACCCAGCCCTCTTACCACTTGAAGGCTTGGCTAAAGGACAATATTTCTACGAAGTGGATTTGAATGGTAACACGACAGGCAAAGAAGGTCAAGCCCTTCTCGACCAACTTCGCGCAAATGGTACTCACACTTACCAAGCTACTGTCAAAGTGTATGGTTCTAAAGATGGCAAACCAGATTTGACCAATCTTGTCGCAACTCGTCAAGTAACGATTCAGCTTCGTGAAAAAGAAATGGCGACAATGCCATCTCAACCAGATCAGATGAATACGAAGCCTTCTGAAACAGATTCTATTGGTAAAGTTAAGGATATGGCGATAGAGGAGCAACATATGTCAGATATGAAGGTTAATCATCCAAGTTCTAGCTCAATGGCTGATACAGCGAAAAAGTTTGATAAATCTACGCTACCAAATACTGGTGAAGCTCAAACAGCCACAGCTACCATTGGCTTCTTTGGACTAGCCTTGGCAGGTCTTCTTGGACTTCTAGGTTTGAAAGAAAAACAAAAAGATTAAGATTCAAATCATTTAAAAATTAGTAAAAATAGTGTTATACTAAAGCCAGTATAACACTGTTTTTATCAGGAGATAGTCAAATGGAAAAGACAATTTTACTTGTTGATGATGAGGTGGATATCCTAGATATCCAAAAACGTTATCTTTTGCAGGCTGGTTACCAAGTTTTAGTGGCTCATGATGGATTGGAAGGTTTAGAACTTTTCAAAAAAAAATCCGTTGACCTAATCATCACAGATATCATGATGCCAAATATGGATGGTTATGATTTTATCAGTGAGGTTCAGTATTTAGCTCCTGATCAACCTTTTCTTTTTACAACCGCTAAGACCAGCGAGCAGGACAGGATTTATGGATTGAGCTTGGGAGCAGATGATTTTATCGCGAAACCCTTTAGCCCTCGAGAGTTAGTTTTAAGAGTCAATAACATCTTGCGTCGTCTTCAGCGTGGGGACGAGACAGAACAAATTGAGCTCGGTGATTTAGTTATGAATCATGTGACTCATGAGGTTCGTATTGGAGATCAATTTCTAGAATTAACAGTGAAATCCTTTGAACTACTCTGGATATTAGCCAGTAATCCTGAGAGAGTGTTCTCAAAGACAGAACTTTATGAGAAGGTGTGGCAGGAAGACTATGTAGATGATACCAACACACTCAATGTTCATATCCATGCCCTCAGACAAGAATTGACCAAGCGTGCTAGAAGGAACACTCCTGCCATCAAAACAGTCTGGGGGCTAGGGTATAAGATGGAAAGACCACGAGGTGGAAAATGAAGTTAAAAAGTTACATCCTAGTGGGGTATCTGATTTCTACCCTATTAACAATCTTAGTTGTATTTTGGGCAGTGCGGCGGATGTTGATTGCGCAAAGTGAGATTTATTTCTTGGTGGGAATGACTTTGGTTGCTAGTTTTATTGGAGCAACAGTTAGTCTCTTCCTATTATCGCCAGTTTTTTCTTCCCTGCGACATCTAAAAAAACAAGCCCAGGATATAGCCGGTAAGGATTTTGGGACAGAGATTGAAGCCAAAGGACCTATTGAATTTCAGGAGTTAGGTCAAGCTTTTAACGATATGTCTCATAATTTACAAGAAACCTTTGCATCCCTTGATGAGAGTGAGCAGGAGAAAAGTATGATGATTGCCCAGCTTTCTCATGATATTAAAACACCCATTACTTCTATACAAGCGACTGTAGAGGGAATTCTAGATGGAGTGATCAAGGAAGAGGAGCAGGTTCATTATTTAACGACTATTGGTCGTCAGACAGAACGTTTGAATAAACTAGTAGAGGAGTTGGATGTTCTGACTCTTAATGCTCAGCCTCGAACAGATTCAGATAACGAAGCTGAAATCATCTTTTTAGACCAGTTATTGATCGAGGCCATGAGTGAATTTCAACTATTGATAGAACAAGAAGAGCGAGACATTTACATTCAAGTATCTCCTGAATCTGCGAAAATGAAGAGCCAATATGACAAACTTTCCCGTATCTTAGTCAACTTGCTGAACAATGCCTTTAAATACTCGGATCCCGGGACCAAAGTAGAAGTTGTAGCGCAATTAACAGAGCAGGATTTGACAATCAGTGTGAAGGATGAAGGACAGGGCATAGCTCCTGAGGATCTGGATAAGATTTTTAAACGCCTTTACCGTGTGGAAACCTCTCGGAATATGAAGACGGGTGGCCATGGCTTAGGACTTGCCATTGCTCAGGAACTGGCTCATCAGTTAGGTGGAGAAATTACGGTTGAAAGTCAATATGGACTAGGAAGCACATTTACCGTTCGTTTAAACTTGAAATAAATCCATAGTAAATTGTATGAGCTTTTAAATCTTGGTGTGGGAAAGATAAAATCAAATTCAAGTTTTTTCAAATCTATCTCCCTATTTTTAGGGAGATTTTTATTTTATACTAAAGTCAGAAATTGATAGAGAGGTTTTTGAAATGGCAACAAGTTTTTTGTTCTTTATTTCAGTTTTTCTGGCGGGAATTCTTTCCTTTTTCTCCCCTTGTATCTTACCACTCATGCCAGTTTACGTAGGTATTCTGCTGGATTCGGATCAGCCGAAAACGATTCGGATTTTTGGGAGGGAAGTTTCCTGGTATGGTATGGTTAAAACGCTTTGTTTTATAGGCGGTTTGTCTACTGTGTTTTTGGTTTTAGGATATGGGGCTGGTGCTTTGGGGCAAGTCCTCTATGCCCCTTGGTTTCGCTACGTTCTGGGCGGGATTGTTATTCTGCTGGGGATCCACCAGATGGGACTTATCAATATCCAACAACTGCAAAAGCAAAAGAGCATTCAACTTAAAAAGAATAGTAAAAGAAGTGACTTTCTTAATGCTTTTCTCTTGGGGATTACCTTTAGCTTTGGTTGGACACCTTGTGTAGGACCTGTCCTAAGTTCTGTTTTAGCTATCGCTGCTTCTGGAGGCAACGGCGCTCTTCAGGGAGGTTTGCTTATGTTGGTTTATACACTTGGATTAGCGCTTCCTTTTCTAGCAAACCGATTAAGATCGGAAGA